>Ga0316202_10000238_pt1 | contig 75433 bp, 70 predicted proteins | sample 3monrhotite_MG_FD_204934 | JGI IMG/M metagenome (GOLD analysis project Ga0316202, IMG submission 204934) | Microbial mat bacterial communities from mineral coupon in-situ incubated in ocean water Damariscotta River, Maine, United States -... | ecosystem: Environmental > Aquatic > Marine >...
AGCATTCAGGAATAAGCCGTCAGGAAGCACTGTTAAACCACGGGGCCAAACCGGCGGGGGATATTATCACCCAAGGCAACGTCATTCATGCCGACATTTGCGCCCATAAAGAGGCCATTGAACAAACTCAACAGGCGATAGTGAAGATTGTTAAACCCCTTCGACCCTCAACAAAACAACGCCTATTTGTTATATAAAGGTTGCGACATGAAAACCCACGTAATGCATCACTTAAGATATTGCTTAACTGATTACCTCACAACAAGTATCCTGTCACAGGGGGACGGTCTGCGCCGAATTGACGTGGGGGCTGATGGCTCCTCTCTTTCCAACGGACGATGGGTGATTATGGCGTAAAATTCATACCGAATACCAAGCCGCCAATATCATGCTCCTGCTCTGATTGATCATCAAATTCATAGACGTTGTGTTGTGTTTTTAAACTGATGGTGATGTTAATGGTTTCATTGATGTTATACAGTCCTCCTATTTCAAATGCACTGCCCTGGCCATCGCCAATTTTGTCACCGCTGGATTCTATATTCAGCTTTACAAATCCCAATGAACCGAACAATATCCAGTGGTCATTAATGGGGTTAAAGCCAGTAACACCAATACCCAAGCCACTGTATTTGGCGGAATAGCGTTCGTTTTTCCAGGTGTTGGTAATGCTTTTTAAATCTACAAATAAAGAAACTTGCGGCCAAAAATAGTAACCGAAGACCCAGTCAAACTCGCCACGCTCGATGGTCACTTTGTCAGAGATTGCTGCAGGGGCGTTGCTGAACACCTTATTGGGGGTGCCATCGTCAAACTCGAATTCGCCACCCTGAAAACTTAAGCCGCTATAAAATCGTTCTTTTCGCAAGCGTAGATCCAGCCGAAATTGCCCGCCACTCGCGTCAAAGGAAGACCCTCCCTTCTTATTATCGCCTTCCCAATTAGCCGGCTGAATTTTTGCACCGAGGCTTATTTGTATTGGTGATTGTGCAAATACCACCGGTGTATTCGAGGTGACCAGGATAAGGCCGGTTAATAACAAATATTTTTTCATAAGGCGTTACTCTTTACGTGAGGTGTTAGTGGCCGTGAGATTACAAGGTAGGCAAGGGCAGATGCCGGTATTTTTTGGGTTGCGCTTCCTGCGCTGGTGGTGGCGTCACTATTACGTTTTTATCAACTGAACTTCCAGGTCTGACGTGTACCTTAACGTTGACCTTCTCGTTGGGAATGCCCTTTACGTCGATGGCGATGTCTAGCTTCAAAAAGATAAACTCACCTAACTCATCGCCTGCGCCTTGTAATACACCGCTTTCCGGTACTTGCGGGGTATTGTTAGCAACCGCTTTCTCCACGTTGGCCGATAGCTCACTGGCCGTAATGACAGGACGGTCATTGTGTAATAATTCATTAAGCAAAAAGTAAGTAAAGGGTGAATGCCCTGAATTGGAATAACTGTCATCGACATATTCCACGCCACCGGCGGCTATAATTTGCACGCTTTTTTTATCAGCGACTTTTTGGTAATAGCGGTCTTGTCCGGTGGCTGGCGGGGCGCCCCGAGTGCTGTTTCTTAACAATGTACCGCTAAAACAGGAGTCAGATATCAATAATGTGTGTTTGGCCCGGCTTGCGATGATACTTAATTCATCACGAATGGTTGAGTTTCTTAAATAAGTGGTGTGGTCTTCCCCATGGGCATCGACGGGAATCCAGTAACCGGTGTTGGTTTCCGTATCAAGATAGCCATGGCCGGCATAATAGACCAGCACGCTGTCCTTGGGATTTACGCGCTTGGTTAAGTTGTTTAGTGCGTGCAGTATGGTGCTGCGTGTTGCGTTTTCTAATAGAACAATATCGCTAAAGCCATAGTGTGTGTCCAATAAATTAGCGACGGCTTTTGCGTCGGATATTGCGGTGTTGAGCGATAACCAGCGCTTGGTGTTGTCTTGGTATTGGTTGTTTCCAATAATAAGTGCACGATACGTGCTGCCGTTATAGGTAGTGGTTTGAGTGGTATTCGTCGCTTGCAGGCTTAGCCCCCGTGAGGCCGCCAAAGCATTTGTTGCTGTGCAAACCCCAATAAGTGATATTACGATTGTTGCCAACCACAAGTTGCGTGCTTTAACTTTATGTGCGTAATTCATTATAATTACCTTTGTGACAAAATGCTTTTACGGTTGTGTGTTATCAAGTGTGTTATAGACAAACCCACCACTGCTGCTAAATTGCTGATTATCGTGGGTGGTTCCCGTTAGTCGCCATTGGTAGCGGTGTTGATTGTTTAGCGTGAGTGCTTTGAATTCATGTTGAGTATTTTGCGTCGATGTGTCAGTTATCAGGCTTTTGGTATTGTTGCTGTATTGAAATAACGATAGCGCGTATTGTTCTGCATTGTCTACGGGCGGCCAGCTAAACTGTATTCCACCGCCGGGGATTGGGCTGATTTTCATACCTTGATACGGTACGCTCATGCTGTTTGCGTCGCCAAAAAAACCAATGGAGGCATTGGGTAACCCGCCTTTTTTAAAACTCATGGTTGGGTTGTCCTGGTATACCGCAATAGTACCGACAGCGGTGGTTGGTTTGCTGAGCAGCGGCAGGGTTATCACGGTTAGTAATGCGGATAACGCGAAGGCGGCTGGGGCCGTCGTCCAGATAGGGGTTTGTTTCTTTAAATATCGGCCAACGATGTTAATTATTCGTTGCGGCAATGCGGTGCGGTTGCCGTTTGTGTGAGTCGCGGCGGGGTTGGCCGCTTGTTTTTCCAGGTGTCGTTGCATTGCCGCGCTATGGGTGGCGTAATGCAGCGCGGATTTTAATACGTTTTTGCTATTCTTTATTGATGCGCTAATTTGCGCTTGTGGGGTGTTTTTTAACTGGCCGTCTATCAGCATTTCCATTTTTTCGTTGAGCGATTCATCGGCAGGTGGTGAGTGTTCACTGAAATTCATACGGGGGATATATTTGCGAATGTCCTGTTGTAACAGGGTGAGTTGGTCTACCCGTGAACGACAGGCGCCGCAATTGATTAAATGTTGTCTCACGTGACGATGCTCCTTGGCGGTTGGTGTATCCGCATAGTGGGTGAGTGTCTCAATGTTGGGGTGTTGGTTTTGCATCATAGTCAATGGATTGAGGGTATCAAGTTGCTGTTTAATGGTTCTGAATGAAGCACAAAAGAGTCGGGTGTTTACGCTATTTTAGTCCAGTGAATGCGGCCAATTTTGCCAATGTTTTACGGCGAAAGTAATAAAGTTGTTGTCGGTCCGTTTTGTGCGCGGGTATTTTGCTGTTTATGGATATGTCTAGTTTTTTAAGTGCGGCGAGTACATCGTTGGCATCCTGCTCCTCGATAATCATGGCTTCCAGCACAAATTGTTCAACCGGGCTTAATGATTCCCAAGCGTTACCTAATATTTGCATTCGTTCCGTTTGTTCGATATCCACATCTTCAACGGCAATTTCAATATCGCTGGTGTGGTCAGGGGAGTCATCATTGCCATGCGGCGGTGTCAGTGACTGAGTGCGGTCGGGATTGAGCAAATAAAGGCGTTGGCGTTGCGTGAGTGCCACGATGATTTTGTGGCACAGCACCTCTGTGTCAGGTTCGGGTAAGGCAAGTTTTTGGGCTATTAATGTTGTGTTGTCCCCGCTCCGCAGTGCTAAAAACACTTTGGCCGCTTGTGGATCGATTTCCTTAATGTAGTCTGGAACGTTGATCCGTCGACCAAAGCGCCAGTCTTTCCAGCGTTCATAAAACGGCAGGGAGTTTGCGATATGAAAAAGATAATGTTGTAACAGGGCCCCGTTTTTGCCTTCATACCGGTTTAGTCGCTTATTGTTGGTGAGATCATCGAGCATCCACCCGTAGCTGGCATTGCCCCATTCGCAGAGTGGTGCATCCGTTGGTGATGATCCCCAAGGGGTTTGCAGGCTGCAACGATAGCGGTACTGGTTTTCCGCACAAAAACGCTTACAAAACCGATCCGTTTGATAAGTAATGATAGGGTGCGCCAGGTGGTTTACTTTTTTGCGGGCAGGTGGTTCTCCGTTTGCAGCCGATCGGGCGAGCGCAATATTGGCACCGACTGCTACGGGGCTTTCTGGCGTTGTCGTATGTTTTTGATGTGCCAATATGTCATTCTCTTTTATTCTGCTGACGTGGTTGGTCGGCCATAATGATATGCGTATTCCCTTGCCCCTAATTCGTTGATGTTGTGTTATGCCTGCGCAACGTTTATGCCACATTAGCACTATTTGCTGCAATGTGGGGGGTGGTGAGGCCGCCCGAAACGAAGCTGTTACAAACGAGGTTTTCCCGGGCAAGATTTTCCCAAACAAGGTAAGCGGTGTTTTCCCTGAGTTGGGCGAGGTGTCGCAATCGTATGGGTTACATCGGTTCATACAAAAACCACCCCGCTACACGGTTGTTGTTAATGCGAATACCTAGGCCCAGATTGTCATACGCCAGGTATTCGCCGCTTATTACGTGAATGCGACGCGAGGGTATTCCAAATCGCTTTATGGGTCTGTCGCTGATATCGCCAATGCGTATGTTGCTGGGGCTGGTGATGTAAGTTGATGTTGGGTCTAGTACTGCATGACTGATGTCGTTATTGGTGAGTTGAGCGGCACTGATAATTCGGTTTTTATGATTGACGATGAGCTTAATGCCAGGTTCAATACGCAGTACTTGATATTTATCACCCTCCAGCCATAAGTCGTCGCGGGATATAAGCTGTTTTCCAGTATTGGTATAGGATTGCCCCAATTGATAATCGGCAACACGCGCATTGTCGTGATGGTTTGTAACCGGGGTGCTTTTTCCTAATTGATTAAGCACGAGTTGAAACAATAGCCCATTGCGATTGTTTTTTGCCTGCAGGGCCAGGTTTTCCCAGGTCGTGGCCGCTTCTTCGGGGCTGCCAGCTTGTATCAGCGTCGCGGCCAAATTATAGGTTAGTGTGTAAGTCAGTAGGTCGTCAGCGGCAGTGGGATTGTTTTTTAGTTTTTCTAAACTGTCGCTAAAATGTTTTATGGCGTCTTGTAGTTTTCCCTCTTGTGCCATTGTCATGGCTAACAATAAAGTGGTGTCATCATCGGGTTTAAATTGGGGTATATATTTTCCCTGAAGGATACCCCGTACCATGAAGGTATTGCCATCGAGCAAATAACTCATTGCCAGTAGCCGATACGAATGCCGGTATGAGGGTTCCAGGCGAATTGCTTTTTCGAAATGTGAGATTGCAGCCTCGATGTGCTGGTGCCTTTGTGTTTTTAGTTGGCGGATGGCCCCACGGGCATCCCCTCGTTTTACCACGCTGACGCGGGTATCGTTTGGGGCGTGGTAGGTGCCGTCGTCAAGGCGCAGTGGATAGTGAAAATTGATGATGGTGTTGTCTAATGACAATAATTGATTTTGCACATCAAGCGCCTGTCTTAAATAAGTTAGCCCTAAGTTGGAATAGATGGCGCGGCTTGGATAATCTTTGCCGTAGGCTGCAAAGTATTGTCTTGCCTTTGAGTAATAACCGGCAACATACGCTTGTACACCAAGCTCAAACAATGTGGCCTGGGTCGCGACGGCGGTTAATTGCGTGCGCGTGCGAAGAGCCCGCGATTGTGCTTTGGCGCAGGCATTGCTGGTACGGATAGGTTTTTCTTGTCCACTACACGAGATATTCCAGATGTTTTCTACCCAGGTAGTAAAGAAGTCTTTCTGGTCAATGACCTGGAAGGGGTCGTAACCAACACTGGTCATAATTAATAAGCCGTTATGATCCGCCTGTGCTTCGCGTTGTTCAAGATCGTTAATACTGTCTTCATCAAATGTTAGGTCTTTAAGTATTTTTTGTTGCACCTGTGGCGCTTGGCTTCCGGCCAGGCGTAGAAATTTGTGATGCCAGAGGTCGTCGGCGCGTTGGTGCGCGAGCTCGTGGCTTAATATAAACGCCAATAAATGCTGTGCTTTTTGTTCGCCAAGGCTAAGGCACACCTCGATTGCGGATCGACTTAATAAAATATTGCCATCCGCCAGGGAGGCGGCCCAGGGGCCACCGGATGATTGTACAACGTATAGATCGGGAGCAACACGGGAGCCATCCCAGGTGCGTAACAGTATTTTGAAAACCTGTTGGGCGAGTGCAACGGCCGCATCATCGCTGGCTTCAAGCGTGTGGGGCTTCCAATATGTGATTGATTGAGCCGGATCCCGGGGCGGTGTTAACGTTTCTGCCACCAAGGGATGGGATAATAGCAATAACAGCATATAGGCAAGCAGTGTGTCTTTCGCGGGTATGACTGTTTGTGTGAAAACCTGTTTGATGCTCATGATCATAAATAGTAGCCATTGTTTTACAGAATGAGACACGGACTTCGTTGATATTTGATGTAATTTTTGAAAAATAATTAACTGTATGATTTTTAATGATAATTTATGGGTTGTTGATGGCGTTAACTGCGGGTGATTGATTGTTTTTTATAGTATCACTTATAAAAAATAGTGAGGTTAGTGTCTGCGCGCTAACCTATCTGCACGCGTCGCTGGCGTGGGGAGGTTTATGCACAGTTTATCGTAAACCTTGTGTGTTGGAATCATATTTTCAAATCATCGTCTCCGCCGCGTCTCTTAACATTCAATATACATGTAATGTAACTCATGTGGATTTTTTTATGATTCATATAAACGTTACGATTGCTTAGACCAGGCGACAATCACAATAAGTGTCTGATTGTCGGTGTTAAGGTAACACCCGTAGGAGATTCACAATGCAATTAAAAAAAATCCTTGATATTAACCCGGCAGCGTTGTTGCCAACGAAGCTTGTTCAGGTTATCGCTGTTTCGCTATTTGTTGGCCTAGCCGCGTGTTCTGGTGATGACGCAAAGGTTGAGCAAGATGGTAAATCGATCGCCTTGGATATGCAAATTCCAAATAGTCTCACCGGTGCGTTAACGGTGGTTTCATCCTCGCCTATGGCGTTGCAGGCAAGCGCGCAGAGCGTTGATACGCCATGCACCTTTGCTGGGTCAGATGATGAACCTTTTCGAAACGGATATGAGATGACCAAGTTTATGGTGTCAGCTGTGGCTACATGGACTTGTATTACGGATACGCTAATGGAAATATCCGCGAGTATTTCCCACGATGGCAGTATTTACGCGGCGGATAATCATACTGACAGTGAGCATTATGAACCTGATGAGCCTACCCATTACAGTATTGCGGATGATTCTGAAACGCAAACCACGATTAAATTGTATTATGGGTATGACCGCGATGTCCCTCCACTAGCGTTTGAAGACCCGCAATTTTATATTTCCTGGGACCAGAGGGAAAATGGTAACGTGGAAGGCCGCCTTGTGATCGATGGTACTAATATTGACCGGGAAAACCGACATATTGAAGATCCCACTATGATGCGGCTGGACTTTCGGTATACCGATACCGAAAAACTTGCCAATATGTACTTGCGATTTGATGAGGGTAACGAATGGGCCGATGGTTTTCGTATTGAGGTACGGAAAGATTTAACCGCTAACGCACTTGGGCAGGTTTTTACGGCGCGGGGTTTAATGAATATGAAAGCCCAGTTTTTTCCTGTTGTAGGTATTGATGAGTTACCGGCGTTACAAATGTTTACCGTGTCAAATCGCCTGGGGGATGGTGCGGCAATCGCGGAATTTAAAGATGTCTCCCTGTCTTTGGCGCTCAACTCAAACACGGCGAATCACCTGGGGCATTATATGTTTGACAAAACGGATAAGTATTTCTTTGACGCGGATCAAACTAGTAATGAGCCTTGGGATTGGGTTCACAAAACGTTTTCTTTTGCAGAATACCGTGGTGGTAGAACAACCCCTCTAACGGGCGGTACCGGCGAAGATCCGTTTGATCCTTCACTGGACCAGATAATTATATTTCTTGGTTTGCCAGACACGTATTTTTCCGGTAGTGAGTGTAATGTCGTGAATGATCGTTGTGTCGAGCTATTGAATGCGGTGTTTGAAAAAGACTTCGCGGGCCAGGAACCAAACCAGGGGGCGGATCCTGAAGATTGGCGCAGCAGCGCAATTGCAAATCCTAGTTATTTGGAGTCTGTTTTTCCTAATGGTTCGGACTGGGTGGGGGCGTTTGATTTTAGTTTTACGCTATCTGCCGCCACCCACCCGTAAGGGGGGAAGTCTAGCTTAAAATGTTTGCAGGGCTAATGCGAGTTAACAATAATAGTAACAAACTGGGAGGGTTAACCCTCCCAGTTTGTTTTGTTACGTTATCAGCTTAATGGCGGTGGTGTCGTTTTGCGGTGTTGTTTTGCTGCGGCATACTCCTCGGTCATGCTAAGCAAGGTTAGTATAACCAGCAAACTTCCCACAATGACGGCATTTAAGGTGCCTGCCATGGAGGATGAGTAGCCAGCTAACCAAGGGGATATTATTAACAGTAATGCGAATAGAAAATTAACCCATTCCTCCCAGGGTTGTTGATTGGCTAGTCCGAGTTGTGCGATAAAAAAAATTACCGTGCCGATGCCAATAGCACTAATGCTGGCTGGAATAACGTGAAAAAAACCGAGTGCTAGTGGCGATGCTAATAACCAAAGGCCTAATAGGACTTCGATAGAGTCTTTCAAGCCAGTTGTTGGAATACGATCTTTTTTCATCAGTGTCTCTCCTTACGTTGCGCTGCAAAAAAATGAGATACTAAAGATCTGAAACGGTGTAATGTCTCTCCATCGTTGTTGTGATGAGGGAATAGTGGGTTAACTGTTCTCCCCGTGGTGTGGGTAAGAGCCATCAGCGAGGTCAACTACCGTGGACTGAAATACGGTGGTCTACAAGCAGTTAGCCCTAAGCGCCACTATATCCATTATTTGCAGGTAACGGAATATCTGGTTAAAAGCGGTAGTTTTGCATGAGCAGATAAAGGCGTTGTGTAACAGTAGGTTGCTACGCCGATAGACAGGCTTTATTCGGTCGAGTGATGATTTGATGGCCAATCACAGGGATTTTACCTTGGTTTCACCGCAGCGAATGCATTTGTAGAGGGTAATTAATTTCCCGCTTTTAACGTCAAATTGTTTTTCCTGAAGGATTTGCCATTTATGAAAACCACTTTTACACAAAGTTTTTCCCTTGTGTTTTTCTTTGAGGCTGGGTTTTTTAAATTTAATAATTTGGGCCATGGGATTATACGGTGGCATCTAAGCATTCAAATAAATTAAGCGTAGGACGCCAGGATAAGGCCTGCAGGGCTTTTGCATTATCTACGGTTAACCCATGCTGCATGCTCGCCATCCAGCCGGGTTCTCCCAGCGCTCCCGTATAGCGCCAGCACAACGTGTGGGCGTGCGCTAATAATGAATGAGGCATGGGTAGGGTGTATTTGTGTATATGCTGGTGAATAAGGTGAAAGGAGGCTACCTCGTCGGTGGCCAGATTATAGCTACCCTGTACGGCTGGAGTAAAGGTGGCGTTAATGACGGCTGTGGCGACATCTTGCTCCCATACGCATTGCGTGAGCGGTTGGGGGTCCGGGAATAAAAATGAAAAAGGCTGCTTTAATAGTCGTTTTAATAGCGGTTGTGCGTTTTCCCCCAAAATAGCGTGGGGTCGCAGTCGTACTATGCGTGGGGCCTGAGGGGTTATTTCAAATTCATTCAGCCACTGCTCCACGGCCACTTTATGTTCTGAATATAGAAAACCCGGTATCGGTTTTAATGGCTGTGACTCCTTCATATAGCTGGGGTTTGTCGTGCCGGGGTGGTTGCTGTGGGTATCGTCAATGCCGTAAACCACGGCGCTGGACAGGTAAATAACAGTTGCGACATTCTGTTGTTTGGCTAGCTCAAAGACATGACAGCTGCCTGCCACGTTGTTATTGTAGATATATTCCTGGTCAAAGCGTTGTGCGCCTAATGTCCCGCGGTTGACGATAAACGCTAAATGAATCACTGTGTCAATCGAGGTTAATAACGCCGCTAATTCGGGGGAGCGAATGTCCAGAGTGTGTTCCTGGTAGTGGGGGTGTTGTATTGTTGATTGTCGTAGATCCACCCCTACAACCTGATTAATGCCTTCATGCGCCAGTAGGCGTGGAATAAGGACTTTGGCAAGGCAGGAGGCGGAACCGGTGACGAGTACGTTCATGAGAAATGTGGCATGACTTTGTCGGCAAAGACTTGCATGCTTTGGCGGGTTTGCTGGCTGGACATGACACCGGCACCCATGGCGCAGAGTACATGAGTTACCCCGGCTTGTTGCAGGGCAGTGAGTTTTTTTATGCAATGCTGAGGATCACCGACGATCACCATTCCCAGTTTTTCAAGCATACTTAAGCTAAGCATTGATTGATATAGATATCGCAAGTGTCCCAGCTTGCGATAGTATTCATAGTTTTCATAAAGTTTTTTCAGTACAGGCATGGTTTGCTGGATCAGTTGCCGGTAGAACCACACCAATCCTGGTCCTGCTTCATCGCGGGCTTGCTTGGCGTCATCAAGGCAGTATAGTCCAATCGCCATGGCGATGCGGGGTGTTGGTGGGCTAGCGTGGCCCCCAGGGGGGGAGGTCATATCGTTGTTACAATAATTGCGACTAGCGTTGCTACTATGATGCGTTTGCCAAGCCTTTAGGTATCTGCGAATATCGGCTGCTATCATAAACCAGGGCTTAAAAGGGCCCATTAAGGCACCGATGTTGAATTTTGCGGCAAATTCGATACTATCCGGACTGATGCACGCTGACCAGACGGGGGGATGCGGATGCTGCTGGTATTTGGGTACTATTTCGATATTTTCAATGTGGTAGTGGTTGCCTATGAAGTTTACCGGTTCGCCGCTAAACGTGCGTTGAATGATCTCCCATGCCTCTTGTGTCATACTGCGGCTGTTACTGATATCCGCTCCGAAGCATTGATACTCTTTAGGGGAAAAGCCACGCCCAAAGCCAAATTCAACGCGACCGTTAGATAGAATGTCCAGCATCGCGAGGCGTTCGGCGACTTGTATTGGGTGATGATAGGGTAGCGGGATGATGCCGTGTCCCAGGCGAAGTTGTTGTGTGCGTTGCGATGCCGCGGCTAAAAACAGATCGGGGGCGGAGCTGTGCGAATATTCAGGCATAAAATGGTGTTCGACCAGCCATGCCGTATTGAACCCAAGCTGATCGGCGAGCTCTAACTCAAACAATGTTTCATGAAAAACGTGTGATTCACTGCGTTGTGCGAATTCTGGTACAGAAAGTTCGTAAAATAAGTCAAAGATCATGAAAATATTCGCGTTGTGGTTATCGTTGTAGCTGTGGTTGTCGTTATAAGTGTAACAGCAGGTGTAACAGCAGGTGTAGCAGCAATAATAAGATATTGCATGGTACATGATGGCCGCGCAACATCGGCAGCGGATTATTGACCCGGGTATAGAGGTTAGTAGCGTAACGTAAGCGCTAACTTGTGTTATAAAGAACAATGACTCTTATATCAGAAGTTCCCTAAAGAATAAAATCGGTGATTAAAATCCTTGAATAATTGGAATGAAAATGACAAATTTGCGGCCGGACTTTTTAATCGGTTCAAAAGGATGGCATTTTAATCATTGGGTAGGGAGTTTTTATCCCGACGATTTGCCCCAAGATTGGTGGTTTTCTTATTACAGTAACGAATTTCAAGCGGTTTTGCTGCCCGCTGATTATATAATGCGCTATGATTTGTCGGACTGGCAGTCGTGGTTAGACGATGCGCCGCAGGACTTTACCTTTTATGTAGAGGTGAGTGATGCGGTCGACTGGCCGCGAACGCAACAATATTTGAACGTGCTGCGTGGTCAGTTGGGGGGCTTGGTTTTATCTATTGATGCACCCATTATTAATTCCAAGGTCAACGCTCTGGTGAAAGGTGCGTCTGCGTATGCGCCAGTGAGCCTAGATGGGCAAAAACCTTGGGCGGTTGAGTACGGGGTTGACCGCTTGCTGCAACAGTTGCAAGTAAATAGTTGCTGGCGAGGGGGGGTGGGGTCACGGGTTCAATGGTGTTTTAATGCTGCAGCGATTGTGATGAGAGATGATAGTGTGCATAATTCACCTGCAGAATTGAGGGTTTTGCTTGAGAGCTGCATAAAATTTGGGTCCAGTCAAGGAACTGTTTCGCTTTTTTTCGAGGGAGCATCCCCTAGAATAGAGGATATGCAGACCGCCACTATTATTAGTCAATTATTGTAGTTCGTTGTTGTGGCTGATTGTTTGAGAATACGGCAACGTTTTATATAGGTGGTTACTTTTAAGAAATCGTTGGTGGGCAACTGTTAATGGGCAGTTAAGGGTATATCAAAGGTTATATTGAATTATTAACTGTTGAAGATAGTGTTGTCGGGCAACGCAAAAAACGTGGTCATACAATCGCTACATTCAAAAATCAAAAACTATTTATTAAAGCGCAGATGGTAACAATGCAGAGCAGCAACCAAACCCAGAATACCGATAACGATACACCGCTTGTTCAGATCCGAGGGCTACGTTATTTCAGAGGGTCTCGCGCAATCTTCGATGGTATTGATATTGATATTATGCGAGGCCATTTGACGGCAATCATGGGGCCCAGCGGTACCGGTAAAACAACATTGTTGCGGCTTATCGGGGGGCAACTTCGCCCTCACGAAGGTAGTATCCTGGTCGACGGACAAAATGTTGCCAAGCTTAGTATGAAGCAGCTTTACCAGTTACGTAAACGCATGGGGATGTTGTTTCAGAACGGTGCGTTATTAACTGATATTAATGTTTATGAAAATGTTGCGTTCCCCTTGCGGGAGCACACGGGGCTGCCGGAAACAATGGTTCGCCATTTGGTGTTGATGAAACTGGAAGCGGTGGGTTTGCGTGGTGCCAGTCAATTAATGCCCAGCGAGTTATCTGGAGGCATGGCCCGGCGGGTTGCTTTGGCGCGAGCGATTACTTTGGATCCCATGATGATTATGTATGACGAGCCTTTTACAGGGCAGGACCCCATCTCCATGGGAGTGCTTGTGTCATTGTTAAAAAACTTGAATGATGCGTTGCACCTGACCAGCGTATTGGTTTCTCATGATGTTAGGGAGGCATTGTCAATTGCAGACTATGCCTACGTTATCTCCGAGGGCAAAGTGGTGGAGCACGGATCAGCCGAGGCGATCAGGAATTCTACGTCCGAATGGGTGCGTCAATTTATTCAGGGCGAAAAAGATGGGCCGGTTCCCTTTCATTATGCGGCCAATAATTTATTAGACGATTTGATGCAGGGTTAGTCGCTTTGACCGCAGAGGATGGCCGTATTTGCCTAATAGTGAGATTCGCAGACAGTACCACTAACTGCTGGCAACGTGGATCATTATATAAACTATAACAACCGATGGTAACTGTACTTGATTAACATTAGTCGAAACATAACAGGGATGTCTTCATGTTAGATAGCTTACAAAAACTTGGGGCGGCATCTCTGCAGACGCTTGAACGTCTGGGGCGAGGGCATTTGTTTTTGTTTCATGTGTTATTGGGAATGCCTGCCCTGGTAAAGCGCTTTGGGTTAGTCGTTTACCAAGTATATTCTGTCGGTGTGCTCTCGCTTCTCATTATTGGTGTTGCCGGATTATTCGTGGGAATGGTACTGGCGTTACAGGGGTATAACACCTTGGTTGATTTTGGCGCAGAAGAATCCCTTGGCGTGGTTGTGTCATTAACCTTGGTTCGTGAACTGGGCCCTGTGGTTGCGGCGCTACTTTTTGCTGGCCGTGCTGGGTCGGCGTTAACGGCAGAAATAGGTTTAATGAAGGCTACGGAACAGCTGTCTGCGATGGAAATGATGGCGGTGAATCCATTGCATCGGGTTGTGGCACCGCGGTTTTTGGCGGGCATACTCTCCTTGCCGTTGTTGGCAGCATTGTTTAGCGCTATAGGTGTCATTGGCGGCTACTTTGTGGGTGTTGGTTTACTCGGTGTTGACGAGGGTGCGTTCTGGTCGCAAATGCAGGCGAAAGTCGATCTTTTTGAGGATATTGCCAACGGTGTAATAAAAAGCGTGGTTTTTGGTGTTGTGGTGACATGGATTGCGGTCTTTGAGGGGTATGATGCAATTCCCACCTCAGAAGGTGTTAGTCGAGCGACTACCCGTACGGTTGTTCATGGTTCGCTGGCTGTGCTTGGTTTAGACTTTGTGCTAACTGCTCTGATGTTTGGTGCCTGATTTCGTGACTTCCAACATTATTTTGGTGACGGTATTGCGGTCACAGTATTGTCGATAATACGTGGCATGCATGGCGGTTAATATCGGATAGTGGGTAGGTGCTGACGCAGTACAAATGAGATTAACAATAGTAGCATTGACGCGGTATTTTTCTGAAAATGGTGGAGAAAAAATATGGAACAATCACGAAGCGTGCAAGTATGGGTGGGGTTGTTTGTTGCCCTGGGCTTTGCATCGTTATTTGTGCTGGCAATGAAAGTGAGCAATATCAGTGCATTAACCGATCAAAATGGTTATGAAATAAAAGCGCACTTCGAGAATATTGGTGGTCTAAAAGTACGTTCGCCCGTCACAATGGCGGGGGTTGTTGTGGGGCGTGTTTCAAGTATTGGCTTTGACAGAAATATTTACGAAGCCGTCGTTACTATGGCAATCGACCCTGTGTATGACAACATACCTGAAGATACTACCGCGAGCATTTTTACTGCAGGCTTGTTGGGTGAGCAGTATATTGGATTGGAAGCCGGTGGCTCAGAAGATTATTTGAGTGCGGGTGATAAGTTTAAATTTACCCAATCGGCTGTTGTGTTGGAAAAACTCATTGGACAGTTTTTGGTGAGCAAAGCAGACGAATGATAAAAAGAGCGCATCATTGGAAGTTTAAAACACTGCTACAGGCTGGCTTGTCCCTGTCAGCTGTATTTTGTTCGTTGGTATCCGCTGAAACCATTGTGTTGGATTTTGACAAGGCGGTGGCGCTGGCGCATCAGGCTGATCCGCGAATCGCGGAGAAAGAGCGCCTGGTGGATGTTGCGCGAGGATTGTTGGAAGAAGCAGAAGGGGCTGAGAGCTGGATATTTGATGTTAATACTTTTCTTGGGTTAGCGCCGGATGTCAGGGGTGGTATATTTGAAAATGAAGATGGTGAAGTTCAAATTAAAGCTGATGCGCTGAAGTTCGACGGCGTATCCCCATGGTATAATTTGCAGTTCAGCATTATTTTACCGTTTTACACTTTTGGTAAAACGGAGGCATATTCCGATGCAGCGCTAAATAATATCAAGGTTAAGCAAGGTGATGTCAGTGTTGAACGAGCTAACACGTATATGGATGTTACACGGGCTTATTACGGTTATTTGGCCGCGCGTGACTCGGTTTATCTGATCGAGGATGCCAATAAAAAAATCGAATCCGCCAGAGTATTGTTGCAAAACTGGCTGGATGAAGGTGAAGGTAATGTTAAGCAATCGGATTTATATGCGCTGCAAACTGGGGCTGGCGTCTTAAACCGGTTTCTTGCAGAAGCCAGAGGGTTGCAGAAGATTGCATTGGCAGGCCTGCGGTTTTTAACGGATATCAAGGGTGATTTTGAGGTGGCGGGCAAGCGTATTGAGCCGCTGGCGTTGCCGGAAGGAACCTTGGAAGTATTACAGCAACAGGCGCTGGAAAATCGGCCTGAATTAAAGCAGGTCGAAGCGGGCTTGTCCGCAAGGCGGGCACTTTTAAGCGCCAAGCATGCGGATAAATATCCTAATTTTTATACAGGTGTGGTGGGTTCATTTGCCTATTCGCCACAACGACCGCGGCTTGACGATATTGCGGTTGTTGACCCATTTAACCATGGCGGGCTTACCCCGATTGTCGGTGTTAAGTGGGACTGGTGGGCTGGCAGGCAAAAGGCATCTACCACTCAGGCAGAAGGCGAATTGAACGCCCTGATTGAGAAAAAATCTTTTGCGCAGCGGGGAATACCGTTTCAAGTAGAGGAACAGTTTCACCAGGTCCATGCGCATCACGAAATGGTGCAGCAACTTTATGAAGCTGCACGGGCGGGTCGTCGTTGGATGATTAGCAGTTTTGCCGATTTTGAAGCGGGAGTCGAGGAGTCCTCTAAAGTAGTAACGGCTTTTCAGGGATATATCTTGGCTTATGGTGAATATTTGAAAGTGGTAAATGACTATAACTTACACGTTGCCCGATTGCGTGTAGCGACAGGAGAAATACAATGAAGCGTGCCGCTTATTTTATGTTGAGTTTTATTGTTATCGGTTTTGTTTCCTCTTCCGTTTTTGCTGCCGAGAATGAGGCGCTTAAGCTGGTGAGCGATACTACAAAATTGATCCAGAAAAAAATTAAAGAAGAGGATGCCGCGATAAAAGCCAATCCCGAGCATCTTTATAATCTCGTGGACGAAATTGTGTTGACGCATTTTGACTTTCGATATATGTCGAGCATTGTGCTTGGCAAAAACTGGCGTAAGGCAAGTAAAGATCAAAAACAACGGTTTACTGAGCAGTTTGGTCGTTTGTTGGTACGCACTTATTCAAAAGCGCTGCAGGATAATGCAGATCAAAAGATAAATATTTTACCGTTACGAGGAAAGCCCGACGGCAAGGATCTCACCGTGAGAACCGAGGTTGAGCAACAGGCCGGATTTCCTATCCCTATTGATTATAAAATGCATTTTAAAGATGATAAATGGAAAGTGTACGATGTTCTCATTGACAGTATCAGTCTGGTGATAAATTATCGCACCAGTTTTAATCAAGAAATTAAAGCTTCACCAAAAGGAATTGATGGGCTTATTGCGAGCTTGGAAAATAGAAACGGCCAGCCGGCCAATGAAAAAGTGACTCAATAACTACCATGTAGTTGATAAACCCCCGTTAACCAGAGTGTTGATATGAATGCCAGTATTGAAATTTCCTCTGACGGAAACTGTAAAATATCCGGAGACTTGAGTTTTGAGACTGTCTCCGGATTATTACAAAATAGCAAGGCGGCCTTCCGTAACAGTGGTGGTCCACTGGTTATGGATTTACATCAAGTGTCCCGCAGTGATAGTGCTGGATTAGCTTTATTGCTTGAGTGGATGCGCATGGCAAAACAGACTGGCCAACCCATTGTATTTCATCATCTACCCGTTCAATTGCGTGATATCGCCAAAGTCAGTGGGATTGATGCGCATCTACCCTCCTGAAGGGGCTTAACTCATTGTTTTTTTATAATCTTTTGTCAGTCAGCGCTTATGTAATTGCCTTATAGTGGTTGTAAATAAAGCATTAAGCAAGTGCGTGATACAAGATACTTTTATGATAGGCTGACTCCCGCCACAATTTAAGCGATTGGCTTTATGATGATTGGAAATTTATGGCGTAGTGCCCATCTATTGTCCGATCTGGTGTAAAATGCGTGGCATTATGGGGTTATTTGAATAGATCAGTCACTGAATAAATGAATGTGACGAATTCGATATGGGCCAATACCGTTGAATGTGAGGTAGTGATAAATGGAAACATCCGAAATTAAAACACTGATTGAATCCGGTCTTCCGGATACAGATGTCACCATCACCGGTGACGGCAGTCACTTCCAAGCAATCGTCGTTGGCGATTGCTTTGAAGGTAAGTCTATGGTGCAGCAGCAGAAAATGGTATATGCGACCATTAATAGTCATATTACCAGTGGTGCAATTCATGCCTTAACAATTAAGGCCTATACACCGGAGCAATGGAAAAAAGCCAGCAAATTTCAAGTTGGTAGTGCTTAATGCCTGATGCACCTGTGTATCGCTGGAATGTTACGCCAGGATAAGTTATTCGCCAGGCGACTCTCTGTTTTTAGCCAGGTGTTTCAATGCGGTCTTCAGCGAGACGCGGTGTAAGTGCCAGGAAAATAGCAATATTCTGACAATAAAATATCCTGACAATAATAGGATGCCAGAAAGGCAGCCAAAGCATACAACAGGATCAAATATAATGAGTTGTAAACGTATAATGAGTCTTAAGTGAAGCTATGGATAAATTAATTATTACCGGTGGTGTTCCCGTTGATGGGGAGATCCGTATCTCCGGCGCAAAAAACGCAGCATTGCCCATATTAGCTTCAACTTTGCTGGCGGATGGTCCGATGGTGGTGAGCAATGTGCCTCACCTGCAGGATGTCACCACGACGATGGAGCTATTAGGGGCCATGGGAGTGCACCTGGTGGTAGATGAGAAACTCAATATTGAGGTCGATGTCTCTTCAATCAAGTCATTTAGTGCCCCTTATGAATTAGTTAAAACCATGCGTGCCTCAATCCTGGTTTTAGGGCCATTATTAGCCCGGTTTGGGCGTGCCGAGGTATCGTTGCCGGGTGGCTGTGCGATTGGTTCGCGGCCGGTGAATTTGCATGTGCATGGTCTGCAAAAAATGGGCGCAGACATTGAAGTGAAAAATGGTTATATCAAAGCCAAGGCTGACCGCCTGAAAGGTGTCAAATTAGTGTTGGATATCGTAACAGTGACCGGCACCGAAAACCTAATGATGGCCGCTAGCTTGGCGGAGGGAACCACTGTTATAGAAAATGCAGCTTGTGAACCTGAAGTTGTCGACTTGGCCAATTGCCTTAATAAAATGGGCGCAAAAATAAGCGGCGCAGGCACTAAAGTGATAACGATTGAAGGGGTAGATAGCCTAAAAGGGGTGGAATATAGTGTATTGCCAGATCGCATCGAAACCGGTACATACCTGGTTGCGGGTGCTATATCCGGGGGCAGTGTCAAGCTCAAAAACACCCGGCCGGATATGTTGGACGCGGTCATTGGCAAATTAAAAGAAGCGGGCGCAGACATCGAATCGGGCAGTGACTGGATATCCCTGAATATGCGAGGTAAAAGACCCCAGGCAGTGGATGTTTATACTGCACCTTATCCTGCTTTTCCAACAGACATGCAGGCGCAGTTTTCTGCACTCAATGCGGTGGCGGAAGGTTATAGTACGATCAAAGAAACTATTTTTGAAAACCGCTTTATGCATTTACAAGAGCTTCAGCGTATGGGCGCTAATATTCGCCTTGAGGGCAATACGGCGTTCATTAAAGGGGTAGAGCAGCTCAATGCGGCGCCAGTAATGGCGACCGACCTGCGAGCGTCGGCCAGCTTGGTGTTGGCGGGGTTAGTGGCTCGGGGCGATACCGAGATACAGCGCATTTATCATATTGACCGCGGTTATGAGCGAATTGAGGAAAAGCTTCACCAGCTGGGGGCCGTGATACGTCGCGTGCCAGATTGATGTGGAATGTTTCGCTTAATAAAGATAAAAGCTTATTATTCAGTGTGTTAAGCTGTTTTTCGATTGCTGGGGCGGTTGTCATTCCTTCCCATATAAAGTATGTTGAAACACCTGGGGGCTGTTGACAATTGAATTTTCTCCCTGCCGGAGCCGCTTTTTTCCCTCGACAAGGCGGAGCAAGTGCTGAGCAGCTATTTGACGCAAGCGAGTGACAACGCAGTTGAGGAGAGAAATCGGCCCGACCCGCTCTGTGGGGGTGGCGTCATCAAATGGGTTACTCGGCGTTGCTCATTTAGAATCACTAAACTTCGCGCCTTGATTGACGCTTTTGATGGCGTAACAGTGATGAGATTCAACTGTCGACAGGCCCTAGTATATTGAAATAATGCATCATGATTCGTTTGATAGAAGGCTCTATGAATGATGATTTGCAATGACTTAATTTACCACTTATTTACCATGACTTAATTCACCATGAACAACGCACTTATTATAGCCTTGTCGAAAGGCCGGATTTTTAAAGAAACATTACCGTTATTGGCCCATGCGGGGATTCAGCCACAAGATGATCCTGATACCAGCCGTAAGCTGATTTTGGATACGAATCATAGCGATATCAAATTACTGATTTTGAGGGCATCGGATGTTCCGACCTATGTTCAATACGGGGCTGCGGATGCGGGCGTGGCCGGTAAGGACGTATTATTGGAGCACGGAGGCACCGGGTTATATGAGCCGGTGGATTTACGCATTGCATGTTGTAAATTAATGGTCGCAGGGCGTATTGACGATGAAAATAATCAAAACATCGTTTCAGGTCGGCGACTTCGTATTGCAACCAAGTATGTTAATAGCACGCGTCGTTATTATGCCGAAAGAGGTCAGCAAGTAGAGCTTATCAAATTGTATGGTTCGATGGAGCTTGCACCGCTGGTTGGTTTGGCCGATCGTATTGTTGATGTGGTGGATACTGGCAATACGCTAAAAGCCAATGGTCTTAAACCGTTGGAACATATTTCGGATATTAGTTCCCGGCTGGTGGTAAACAAGGCCTCTATGAAAATGAAGCATCAGAAGGTTAAGGCTTTCATCTCTGATATAATGGCGGCAGTAGAAGAGCGAAATAAATGACCTTTTACCAGTAAGGTAGATTCTCTTGCTGGGTAGTAAAGGAAAGTAGTAAGGGATAGTAACAAGGGATAGTAACAAGGGATAGTAACAAGGGATAGTTTGCCAGAGTTATTTTGACTAAGGGGCAATTGTTAACTTAAGGATCGACTGGTAAAGGTAGGTGTGCCAGCCCCCCCCTTGCGGGAAGTGAATTGGTGGCAGATAAGTTTTTATTAAGTGATTTTATTTAGCACAATTGAGTTAAACCTATTATGAACATTCGGCGCATACGAAGTAGCGATAATGACTTTTGGCCTACGCTCAAAAAGCTCTTGGCCTGGGATACCGTATCGGACGCGAGTGTCAACGCGACCGTTCAGGATATTATCGCCACTGTGAAATCGCGTGGTGATCAGGCCGTGGTGGAATACACCAATCGGTTTGACCGGATGAACGCGACATCTATGCAGGCGCTGGAAATATCGGCCAATGATATTGCCGGGGCATTAGGGAAAATTTCGCAATCGCAGCGCGAGGCGCTGGAGCAGGCAGCGCAGCGTGTTCGACAGTATCATCAGCACCAGAAACAGGATGATTGGAGTTATACCGAACCGGACGGCACTGTACTGGGGCAACAAGTGACACCATTGGATCGAGTCGGCTTATATGTGCCGGGTGGCAAGGCGGCCTATCCCTCGTCAGTGTTAATGAATGCTATTCCAGCTAAGGTTGCTGGGGTTGACGAACTCATTATGGTGGTGCCTACCCCTGATGGCGATGTTAATGATCTAGTGCTGGCAGCGGCGGCTATCTGCGAAGTTGATCGTATTTTTGCAATTGGTGGCGCGCAGGCGATTGCTGCGTTGGCTTACGGCACTGAAACCGTCCCTGCGGTTGATAAAATTGTGGGGCCCGGCAATATTTATGTGGCGACCGCTAAGCGTATGGTGTTTGGCCATGTTGGTATCGATATGATTGCGGGTCCTTCGGAAATATTAGTCGTTTGTGATGGGAAAACTGACCCTGACTGGATTGCCATGGATCTGTTTTCACAAGCTGAGCATGATGAGGATGCCCAGGCTATTCTGGTTTGTCCCGATGCAAATTATATCGATCGGGTTGTGCAGAGTATTGAAAAACTGATTGACGGCATGGAAAGAGCGAGTATTCTTAATGTTTCCCTGGCAGAGCGGGGTATTTTGATCGATGTAAAGGATATGCAGGAAGCGATTGACGTGGCCAATTACGTTGCGCCGGAACACTTAGAGTTATCTATCGACGATCCCCAGGCTATGGCAGCCAAAATTCGTCATGCAGGTGCTATTTTTATGGGACGCTATACTGCTGAGGTGTTGGGTGATTATTGCGCGGGTCCTAACCATGTGTTGCCTACCTCACGTACGGCCCGGTTTTCTTCACCTTTAGGTGTTTATGATTTTCAAAAGCGCACCAGTTTAATTATGTGCTCTGCCGAGGGTGCCTCGAAACTGGGGAAAATTGCTTCAGTTCTAGCGAGAGGGGAAGGGCTGACGGCCCACGCGCAATCCGCAGAGTACCGGTTGAAAGCGGAATAATGTGTCATTGACGCACTGGAATTCAATAATTTGGGTATCAACGTTATCGCTGCCTGTTATTATATTAGCGTTATTTTGATAACAAGCCTGTTTTGATCATTGCAGTTAAGTGAATAAAATGTAGTTAATCTGGTTGTCGTCGTCATTCTACCGGCACTAAACATGAGCAAATGCACAAATAACAACAAGAGCACGTCAGAAGTGCGGCGTGATGATGCCGGGGCGCTGGTGTCACAGTGGATACGGCCTGCGGTTTATGATCTCAACGCCTATCATGTTCCTGATTCCAGTAATTTAATTAAGTTGGATGCGATGGAGAATCCTTATCAGTGGCCTGACGCCTTGCTGGATGCTTGGGCAAGTCGCTTGCATGATGCAAAAATTAATCGTTACCCGGATCCTTCGGCTGAAAACGTTAAACTTAAATTACGTACCGCTTTTACAATTCCTGACAGTCTATCGCTATTATTGGGTAACGGCTCTGATGAAATCATTCAAATGATCGCGATGTCGGTGGCTGGGCCTGACCGTGTTATTTTGGCGCCGGAACCGGGTTTTGTCATGTATAAAATGATTGCGACCATGGTGGGTATGCAATATGTTGGTGTATCATTACAACAGAATTTTGAGCTGGATATCGATGCCATGCTCGGTGCTGTCGAGCAGCACAAACCCGCGGTTACTTTTATTGCCTATCCGAATAATCCTACCGGTAATTTATTTGATGTAAACCATATTGAAGCGATTCTAAAAGCGAGTCAGGGTTTGGTTGTGGTTGATGAGGCATACCACGCTTTTGCCGATAGCAGCTTAATGGATCAGTTGGGCAGGTATCCCAATTTATTGGTGATGCGTACGGTCTCAAAAATGGGTCTTGCCGGGTTGCGGTTGGGTTATTTAATGGGGGAACCTGCCTGGTTGAACGAAATTGATAAAATGCGTCTTCCCTACAATATTAATGTACTTACCCAGTTAAGTGCGGAGTTTGCCCTGGAAAATATGCCGGTGTTTGATGCGCAAACACAACAAATTTGCAAGGACAGGGAGACTTTATACCAATCAATGGTATTATTGGATCAGGTTCAGGTATATCCTTCGAGCGCCAATTTTTTGTTATTTCGTATTGAGGGTAGGGTGTCGACAGATATTTTTGAGCAGCTTAAACGTCATGGTGTGTTGATAAAAAATTTAGGCGCTCAGCATGGTTTGTTGCAAAATTGCCTGCGGGTTACGGTGGGAACACCGGAGGAAAATACAGTATTTCTTGATGCGCTTAAAACCATGCTTTAGCACTGCTTGAATTTGTAGTATGCGGTTCGGCGTGGGTTTTTGACGTGGGTTATGGTGCCTTGTCAATCGGGGCGTTGGGGAAACGACATCATTGCCGGGTAACGTTATTATAGCGTTATCGAAGTGCACATAATGTATTGGATTGTTAGCAATGTTTAATAGCGGAGAAAAAAATGGCTGACCGAAAAGCCAGCGTAAAGCGGGATACACTTGAGACTCAGATTCAAGTCTCCATAAATCTTGATGGTACCGGCAAAGCAGCGTTTAAAACTGGATTGCCTTTTTTAGACCATATGCTGGATCAGGTTGCGCGGCATGGCATGATCGACATGAATATCAATGCCGAAGGTGATTTGCATATCGATGCACACCATACCGTTGAAGATCTTGGTATTACGCTAGGACAGGCTTTTGATAAGGCGATCGGGGATAAAAAAGGCTTGCGTCGTTATGGGCATGCTTATGTACCTTTGGATGAGGCCTTGTCACGGGTTGTGGTGGATTTTTCCGGACGGCCTGGTCTGGTTTACGAGATTGATTATCCCCGGGCACGTATCGGCGATTTTGATGTTGATTTGTTCCGGGAGTTTTTTCAGGGCTTTGTTAATCACGCTAAAGTGACGTTGCACCTTGATAATTTGCGTGGTGTTAACGCCCACCATATCGCAGAAACTATTTTTAAGGCCTTTGGGCGGGCTTTGCGTGTAGCGCTGGAAGTCGATCCGCGTATGAAGGATATTATTCCTTCCACCAAAGGTAGTCTTTAGCGAATCCGTTGTTATATTTTAGTTGGTGTATTTAGGTGGGTATATTTAGTTGTTTTACTTAGTTACTTTACGTAGTTATTTCATTTGGTTGGATACAATTTCATGGCAATTGTAGCGATTATCGATTACGGCATGGGGAATTTGCATTCTGTTGCCAAGGCATTGGGCCGGGTGTCTGATATCAAAGTTGAGGTGACCAGCGACGCAAAACTCATACGGCGTGCTGATCGAGTTGTCTTGCCAGGTGTTGGCGCAATGCGCGATTGTATGGCTGAAATTAGGCGTCTTGGGTTGGATGAGGTTATTCACGATGTCGCTAAAACCAAGCCGTTTTTAGGCGTTTGTGTCGGCATGCAGGCTTTAATGGGGTCTAGTGAAGAAAATGGTGGTGTGGAGTGCCTTGGTATTATTCCCGGCAGTGTTAATGTATTTGACAAGGCACTGAAGGATCCATTGACGGATGAGGCGCTTAAAGTACCTCATATGGGGTGGAATCAGGTTTACCAGGTCATTAAGCACCCGCTGTGGCAGGGGATTGCGCAAGATTCGCGTTTTTATTTTGTGCATAGTTATTATGCACAGCCGGATAATCCTGATCCGGTGGCGGCATCTACAGCATACGGGCATCCGTTTGCGTCTGCGCTGGCCGTGGAAAATATATTTGCTGTTCAGTTTCATCCTGAAAAAAGTCAGCAAGCCGGTTTAACACTTTATGCAAATTTTGTTAATTGGGACGGGCAGTATTAAGCAGTGTTTATGTTTTTAATGCCCATAACTAACTGCAGCCAACAAATGAGGATAAGCAGATGCTTTTAATACCCGCCATTGACCTGAAAGATGGCAAGTGCGTTAGACTGCGCCAAGGCCGTATGGAAGATGACACCGTATTTTCCGATGACCCTGCCGCGGTGGCTAAGCGTTGGGTGGATGCTGGTGCAAGGCGTTTGCATATTGTTGATTTGAATGGTGCATTTGAAGGCAAGCCGCAAAATGCGGACGCAATTCGCGGTATTGTTACCGTTTGCGCCGATGCAGGCATACCCGTGCAGCTTGGTGGCGGCATTCGTGACGAAGATACGGTACAGTATTATCTCGATCTTGGTATTAGCTATTGCATTATTGGCACCAAAGCGGTTAATGCGCCCCATTTTGTTTCCGATATATGTTTGAATTTTCCCGGGCACATTATCGTGGGACTCGATGCAAAAGATGGTAAGGTCGCTATCGATGGTTGGTCAAAGTTATCACGGCACGATGTTGTGGATATCGCCCAGCGTTTTGAGCAAGATGGTGTTGAGGCTATTGTTTACACGGATATTAGCCGTGATGGCATGATGACAGGGGTTAATGTGGATGCAACAGTTGCATTGGCGCAGTCGATTCATATTCCCGTTATCGCCTCAGGTGGCATTACAAACTTGGATGATATCCGCGCACTATGTGCTGTTGCTGATGAAGGAATTATGGGTGCAATTACCGGTCGGGCGATTTATGAAGGTAGTTTGGATTTTGTCGCGGGGCAGACGTTAGCCGATGAATTGTCATCCGCACAAAATTAGCTTTTGAAGAGCAGGTAAGATTAACCGGTGTATTGACTAGTAAGGTTTTGAACGTAATATGGGTTTAGCAAAGCGCATTATTCCATGTATGGATGTCGATAACGGCCGCGTCGTTAAAGGGGTTAAGTTTGTTGATATACGCGATGCAGGTGATCCGGTAGAAATTGCCAAGCGTTATGATCAGGAAGGCGCGGATGAACTGACTTTTCTGGATATCACTGCCAGTTCCGATAATCGGGAAACCATGGTGCATGTGGTGCAGGAAGTTGCTGGGCAGGTGTTTATTCCGTTGACCGTAGGCGGTGGTATCAGAGAGTTGGCTGACATCCGCCGCATGCTCAATGCAGGGGCAGATAAGATTGCAATAAACACTGCTGCAGTGTCCAATCCTGAGTTTGTAAAAGAAGCGGCGGATCGATTTGGTTCCCAGTGTATTGTGGTCGCTATCGATGCCAAGTCCGTTAGCCAAGAGGGTGAGGCACCCCGTTGGGAAATTTATACCCATGGTGGACGTAAAGCGACGGGCATTGATGCGGTGGAGTGGGCGCAACGTATGGTGAAGTACGGTGCAGGGGAAATTCTGCTGACCAGTATGGATCGGGATGGTACTAAAAATGGATTTGATATTCCGCTAACCCGGGCGATATGCGATGCCGTATCCGTTCCGGTTATTGCTTCCGGTGGTGTTGGTGTATTGGACCATCTGGTTGAGGGGGTTACTAAAGGGCATGCCGATGCGGTGCTGGCTGCCAGTATCTTCCATTTTGGAGAATACTCCATTGCTGAAGCGAAACGCTATATGGCGGAGCATGATGTTGAAGTTCGACTTTGAGTCAGGGTGGTTACGATGGGTCTCTGTTAGTGTGAATGCTGTTAGGGTGCTATCGGTACCATGAGTCATAATGGTGAATCCACTGCAAAGTCTTGGCTAGAAGCGATTGAATGGACGGATGATGGGCTTGTTCCCGCGATTGCCCAGGATGCCGAGTCAGGGAAAGTCCTGATGATGGCCTGGATGAACCGCGAGTCGTTGCAGCTTAGCGTTGAAGAAGGCCGAGCTATTTATTGGTCACGCTCGCGTGGGCGGTTATGGCGCAAAGGCGAAGAATCAGGTCATGTGCAAAAAATAAAAGATATCCGCCTCGATTGTGACAACGATGTTATTCTACTTTTCGTGGAACAGATTGGTGGGATTGCCTGCCATACTGGGCGTGAGCGTTGTTTTTATCAGCAATTACAGGAAAAACAATGGGTTGATGTGGAGCCTGTGCTGAAAAGGCCTGCCGATATTTATAATAAATAATGTAAAATTACCCGTTTGACTAGGTGGTTCAGTACAGTCGATGATCTCCGTGGCATGGAGCGCGCGGGGAGTGAAAACACGTAAATACGTGTTATTACGTCAATTGTTACTACGCCAATTGTTACTACTAAACAATATTACGCCTGATTACGTTTAAAACGATGACTGAAGATGTATTACAACAATTAACCGAAGTATTAGAGCAGCGCAAAACGGCAGCTGCAGATACTTCTTATGTTGCAAGTCTTTACCATAAAGGATTGGATAGCATCCTGAAAAAAATTGGTGAAGAAGCGGCCGAGACCATTATTGCGGCAAAAAATGGCGATTCGGAGCAAATCATTTATGAAACAGCCGATTTGTGGTTTCATAGTTTGGTATTGCTGGTACATCAGGGGCTAGATCCAGCAGACATACTGACTGAGCTGCAACGTCGCTTTGGGCTGTCTGGTCTGGACGAAAAGGCATCGAGGGGAAAAAGGCATGAGTGATTGCTTATTTTGTAAAGTGGCAGAAGGTTCACTACCGTCAGAAAAAGTGTATGAAGACGATCAAATAATTGTTTTTAAAGATATTTACCCTAAGGCCGATGTACATTTATTAGTGATTCCACGACAGCATATTGCCAGCCTCAATGAATTGAATGAAAAACATGATGAGCTGATTGCATCGATGTTTCGGTTGTTGCCTAAAGTTGCCAAACAACAGGGCTTGGATAATGGTTTTCGCACTATCATTAACACTGGGCCTGGTGGTGGACAAGAAGTTTACCATATGCACATACATCTATTAGGTGGTGGAAGTTTGCCCGGATTTGCATAACAATAAGCACACTAATTGAAACATCACAGAATATACGACCGCTGGTGTGGTCAGATTATTAACGAAAGGTGAATAAAGCCGTAAACCTAACTGGAGAAACGCATGGGTATTGGTATTTGGCAATTACTGATTATTTTATTGATTATATTGTTGTTATTTGGTGCAAAACGATTGCGCAATGTAGGTGGAGACCTGGGCGCTGCCATTAAAGGCTTTCGTGGTGCTGTAAAAGAGGGTGAAAGCGATACGGCTGTTGATAGCGCGAAATTGAATAAAAGTGAAGGCGAAGATGTTATCGAAGGCGAAGTGTCAAATAAAGAAAAAAACAAAGCCTGATTTAATGGTATTACCGCTGATAATACGCCGTGTTGAACAAAAACCCGCTTAATGATGTGCACCAGCGGTTAGCATCATCAGATGTTGATACGGTGAATGACACTGTAGCAACGTGTATAGCAGCAACGTGTATTTTTATATCGTGGCTAATTTATGTTTGATGTTGGTTTCTGGGAACTTGGGCTTATTGCAGTGGTGGCGTTGTTGGTCATTGGTCCGGAGCGCCTGCCCGCAGTCGCCCGTAGTGTTGGTTTTTGGTTAGGTAAAATCAGGCATTTTGTCTCATCGGTGCAGTCTGATTTTAATCGAGAAGTGATCAAGACCGAAGAGTTAAAGGAATTATTGGAAGAACAGTCCAAAATAAAAGATCTTCATGAAATTTTGGAACAATCCGTTGATAGCGTCAGCAAAAACGTTTCAGTTAGTGCAAATTTATTTAAAGATGATCAGCCTGCCCAGGGCTCCACGCCAACGCCTGAAGCCAAGTCTATTGAGCCTACACCGATTGAGCCCACACCCATTGAACCCACACCCATTGAACCCACACCCATTGAACCCACGCCAGAAAACGCGGGTGAAAAAGCCACTACCGTGGAGCAGCAATCAACGTCAACTCATCATCGTCCCGCCGGGTCTGCCGAGTGAGTGAATGACAAACCCCAGTGAATTTCCCCCCACGGGTGAACAAGGGTTTGTTTCACACCTGGTAGAATTACGCGACCGACTGCTCCGTATCGTATTAGCGGTTATTGTCGTGTTTTTGTGTTTGTTTCCATTTGCCAATGATTTATATACTTTTCTCGCCGAGCCGTTACTGAGGCACATGCCGGAAGGCACCAGCATGATTGCAACGGAGGTGGCCTCGCCTTTTTTGACACCGTTTAAACTGACGTTGGTAGTTTCAATCTTTATTTGCGTCCCGGTTATCTTGTACCAGGGTTGGGCTTTTATAGCGCCAGGTCTCTACAAAAATGAACGTAAACTAGTATTTCCCTTATTATTTTCCAGTACTTTGCTTTTTTATCTGGGGATGGTGTTTGCGTATTTTATTGTGTTCCCGCTGGTGTTTGGGTTTCTTACCGCTGTTGCGCCAGATGGGGTTGCAGTGATGACTGACATCACTCGCTATCTTGATTTTGTTCTGAAAATGTTTTTTGCCTTTGGTGTTGCTTTTGAGGTGCCGATTGCCACCATTCTGGTTATTTGGACCGGTTTGACTACGGCCAAAAGCCTGGCGGCCAAGCGGCCTTATGTGATAGTTTGCGCGTTCATTATTGGTATGTTGTTGACCCCGCCTGATGTTATCTCCCAAACCTTGCTGGCATTTCCAATGTGGGTTTTGTTTGAGTTGGGTTTGATTTTTTCGCGCTTATACGTCAAACCAGAAAAACCGGAGGAGGATAAGGGTGAGCCTTACGATCCGGAAAAAGGCAGGGCCGCGGCGCAATCGACAAATACCGGTGAGCATAGTTCTACGGATAGTTCTACGCATAGTTCTGGGCAAAGTGATCAGCAGGCGTCAGATTATACCCCGCTAAATGAATCTGAGATGGATGCAGAGTTGGACCGCATCGAAGCAGAAGAACGTGAATACGAATATGACGACAATGCGCCCCCACACCAGGATTACGAACCGTTCCCTGAGGAAGAGGCAGGAAAAACGCCAGACAATGATAATGCCAATAATAAAGATAATAACAACGACAATAACAACGATAAGGGTACGCCTAAACCCCCATGATGAGCAGGCGTAGCTGCGGTAACATATCGATATCCGAAATTTTTATGTTTCGTTATAATTTTCGCATACTGAATAGCAACGTTGAATAAATTAATAAATCCATCGACAAATAGGTTGTTACCATGACAAGAATGGTTCAATGTGTAGTGATAAAGGCCGAGGCAGAGGGGCTTGATCGCCCCCCGCACCCTGGAGAATTAGGGGTTCGCATCTATGAAAACGTTTCGAAAGAAGGTTGGCAGCAGTGGTTGGAACGGCTCACTACCATAATAAATGAAAATGGGTTGAGCACAGCTGATCCGCAAAGCCTGGACGTTATTGAAAAACATATGAAAGGTTTTTTGTTTGGTGAAGGTGACTATGGTGGATTGCCTGCAGGGTACAGCGAAGCGGGTAGTGGTGGAAAAAAATAAAGTTTGTATTTGGTGTTGTACTTGATGCGTTGCACTTGAGTCAGTTGGCGCAATTGTTATCGAGCGCTACTTCGAGTGTTATCTGGCTATTTTCCACAATGGTGCAACCACAATATTGAGTGCTTGATGCGCACGGCGCAATGCTTTTTCAACAATTGCCGGGTTCGGTCCACTGGCGAAGATAAACCCTAAGTAACTGGATCCTTCCGGCAAGCACTTCAATTCATGACCTTCGCGTATCGCTATATTGATTGCATCAATATACGGTATTTTCTGGGCCGCCAGAATTCCTTCGATACGGCGTAGTACGCCGGCTTTTGGGGTTGGTATCATTAGCACACCAGCACTGGTTTGAAATGCAGTGGGTGCGACCGATTTACCCATCGCATTGAGGATGACTAACTCCTCCAGACTATAACCGGTGCCATACTCCAACAGTCGGGCGCATTCACCGCCAATAGTGCGTGCGGCGACTTCAATAATATAAACGACATCCTCCGTGATACGTAATTCCGCATGAACCGGCCCGGTTATCAGGCCATAGGCATGGCAGGCATCAGCAACACAATTAATCAGTTTTTGTTGTTGCCGGTGTGACAGCCGAGACGGCGTAATATAATAGGTTTCTTCAAAGTAAGGTCCTTCCAGCGGATCAGGTTTGTCGAAAATGGCCAATGCAGTGAATTTGCCTTGTTCAAGAATACCTTCCAGGGCAACTTCGATACCTGGGATATACGATTCCACCAGCAGTGTCTGGCGTGCTTCCACACTAGGCTGGTCTGCAACAATGTGCCGAATGCGTTCGCAGGCCGCCAGAAATTCATCCTTCGTATTGCTACGAATAACGCCTTTACTGCCCGATAAATTGAGAGGTTTGACAACGCAGGGAAATGGGAATCCGTCGATTTGCTGCGCTAATGGTTCGTTTAATTGTATACAGCGATGGGTCGGGACCGGTAGTCCCGCTTGTTGCAATACCCGTCGGGCATGGTGCTTCCACCGTGCTGCTTTCATTCCACTTACTGGATTATGCGGTAGTCGCAATTTCGATGCAACCTGGGCAGCAATTTCCACCGTGTAATCGTCAGTGGCTATAACGCCAACAATGTTCTGGTGGCGGACCGTCTGGTAAATTTTTTGTACGGCCATTCGTTGGTTACTAAAGTCGGCATAGAGGCCATCGGCCACTTCGACAACGAGGGAATGGCGGCTGTCGGAAATAATGAGTGAGTTGAGGCCTAGTTGGTTGGCTGCCTTCAAGTAGGGGGCAATACGATAACTATTGTTTGGCGCTATGACCAACAAACTCGAGTGCCCAGGGGGCACGGGCACCCAAGTTTCAGTACGATTCGTTTTCAAGAATGTCGAACAGGCGGGGAAGACTCAGCATCTATGCTTGTAGCGCTTAATACCTAATTTTTAATCGATACAGGTGTCAATCGCCAACATGGTGTGATGTCTTATATTAGCAGCCACCACCAGCGGCACCACAGGAGCCGCACGTACTAGCACCATTGGTTGCTGCAAAGACGTTTTTAAATACAAAGCTGGCACCCATGCCTTGCTCTACATAATCAATTTCCACTCCCTCGAGGAAATTTAATGCAATTGTGTCGACATAGACCGTTAAGCCATCTTGTAATAGTACGGAGTCATATTGTGTGGGCTCCTCCGCAAAGGTCATGCCATAGGTCATGCCACTGCAGCCGCCACCGGAAACGAATATACGGACGCCATTTACTTCTTCTTCTGAGCTAATGAGCTCTATTAATTTTTGGTGGGCAGTCGGTGAAACATTAACTTCATCGGTTAAATCTGATTTAAAGACGGGTACGCTACTCATTATTACTCTCCATTCGATGATGGTTTAACAGTCAATGGTTTAACCTTAATGGTTTCCCATCGTTAATTCTAACATTATATTCTCATTAGTTAATTGATTCCGAGATTATTTTTACCGCGTTGTGGCGTTTTATCCCTGACTTAAACTAAGGTTTATATAAAATAGGCGATTTCTATGTGGAAATAGGCGTCGTGTTGATGTGCAGGTATTAAGTGCCTATTTGTGGGTCCAACATCACTTTAACCGGTGTCCAGCATTGAACAAGCTTGTTTATTTTATGGGTATAAGTTTTATGGGTATAAGTTTTATGGGTATAAGTTTTATGGGTATAAGGCTCGGTTTTTTTTGAATATCTCGGCAATTAAACAGGTCTCACTTATGCGCAATAGGTTGGGTAAAGTTGCTGTTCAGATGTGCCGATAGGTGGTTTGGAAAGTTTCCTATTAACAACCGTGAAATGACCAAATGAACTTATTTTTCTTGAATTCTTATCTGGCGCGATTCAGTATCCAGCAAAAACTCTGGGGTGGGATTGCGATGTTGTTACTGGTGCTGGCCATTGTTGCGGGTAAAGCACTCATTAGTCTCTCCGATACCAGTAATAAGATGGATGTGCTGACCGAGGATATTCAGCCCACATTGATTGCCGCGATGGAGTTGCAAAGTGCGCTCAAGGAAGCAACAACCGCGCTGGGGTTCTTTTTGTTAACCACGGCTGACCCTCAAAAGCATGAATACCAGCAATTGCTAAAAACCACGGACGATGCCATGCAAGCGTTAAAAACAACGCCTATTGCGTCGACCAATGACAATATGCGCAAGATAGTGTTGTCGATTGAACAGGACGTGGGTGTTTTTCAGGCCTTTGAAGGCCGCATGATTGAGCTGGCAGAAAACCTTACCGAAAACTTTCATGCATTAGGGTTTGCCGGTGATAACTTAAACCCAATTAATCGGGATGTTTTACAAACTTTATCTAATATGATTTTGTCGGAATCAGATGAAGAAGTGACGCCGCAACGAAAAGCTTTATTTAAGACATTAACCGATCTACGTTACGCTTGGACTAACACAATTAATAATACGCGTATTTATATTTCTTATGCTAATGAGGATGCGCTGGCCAATGTGACGTTATTTGTGGGTGGCGTTAACACACTCATTGATCAGGTCGAAGCCCTTGGGGGACTGCTGACATTTGAGCAAGAAGATGGAATCGCCCAAGTACGGGGTCAGGTGGGTCGTTGGGAACAAGAGCTCGCTAAGCTGATAGAAATTCAAAATAGTGAACAAGCCAGGATGGATGCTTATTTAATTAAAACAGAAGTTTCGCCATTGCTAAGCCGTATTGATAAAAAACTTAATATGTTGGTGCACGATCAACAGCAATCCACTTTAAATACCGGTAATGATTTAAAAAATCAAGCGGTTAGTATGATTAATCAGGTTAGTCTTTTGTTGCTCTCAGGGTTGATCATTGGGGTTTTTATTGCCTTTATAATGGCCCGGGTTATTGTTAAACCCATACGTGTCGCGGTTAATGCGATGGAGGATATCGCCGAAGGTGAGGGTGATCTGGGGCGACGTCTGTCAGATACCGGCAGTGATGAAATTGCACAATTATCCCGAGGGTTTAACCGCTTCGCGGCAAAAATACAGGATATGATCAAGCAAATTGCCGAGACGGTGGTTGGTTTGTCCGCCTCGGCAGATGAATTGGTGAGAGCATCCCAAAAAACCAATGCGGTGGTGTCGGAGCAAAAATCAGAAACTGAACATATCGCGACGGCAATTTGTCAGATGCAAACTGCGTCTGAAGAAGTTGCAAAGCACGCGGAACTGACGGCGCAAGCAGCACGATCAGCCGATGATGAGACCAATGAAAGTCGTAAAGTGGTATCGAGTGCATTAGTCGCCATTAACGAGCTGGTTATTGACACCGAAGCAACCGCTGACGTGATTGAAAAACTGGGCCTTGATATAAAAGGAATTGGTGATGTTGTGGATGTGATTCGCGGTGTTACTGATCAGACTAATTTATTGGCATTAAATGCGACCATTGAGGCCGCACGAGCGGGGGATTTAGGACGAGGGTTTGCGGTAGTGGCAGACGAAGTGCGTACCTTGGCTGATCGAACCAAGCAATCCACCAATGAAATTCACACTAAAATCGCATCATTACAGAGTTACGCAGAAAATGCCGTGGTTACCATGATTAGTAATCGCGATAAAGTAAAATCAACCGCCGATCTGGCAACGTCTGCGGGACGGTCGTTGGATGTCATCACCAGTACGGTGACAAAAATTAGTGAGATGACTCACCATATTGCAACCGCAGCGGAGGAGCAGTCCGCCGTTACCATCGAAATCAACCGATTTACGGAAAATGTCAGTTTGTTAGCCGATCAGGCAAATTCTGCCGCCCTGGATGTTACCGCTTGTAGCTCAACATTGGGACAAGTCTCTAATGTTCTGAGTGGATTGGTCAGTCGCTTTAAGCACTGAGTGCCCAATCGAAACCCCATCAGCCTGGATGCCCGCCCCGCATTATCGGTTAATTGTGGTAAAACACACGCGGGCATTTATACTACGGCATATCGATGTAGTATAAATGCCCGATAGTGTTGTTTGTGATTTATCCCAAATACCTGCACTATTCGTTCATAGCCTGGTGCTTTATGTCGGTGATATACCGCAGTACCATAAGCTAGTGTGACGCACGACACTAGTATGCTCCTAATCGCGGTTATGGTGAACTATGACACAATATCTTGGCGTGGCAAAAGCTGCACGACTACTCGGAATAAGTCGGATGAAGCTGCAGATACTCATCCGGAATGGAGATCTGGTTACTTTTGAAGGCAAGGTTGATATAGAAGAGCTTCATAAACGTTTTCCTGGATTAGTACTTAATGAGTCAGAAATCGTTGAGCGCACCAATATTATTAAAGACTCGGCTTATGGGGAGCGCATCCAAAGCAGGGTCGAGCCTCCCCTTGAGGAGCTTCAGGCGCAAATTAAACGGCTAAATATTGATCTGAATGTTGAGCGGGCAAAAGCCCGTAATTACCATGATATCGTCCAGGATTTGTTGCGAAAGTTAACAGAACTACAGGCATTGGAAAATGAGCAACAACGGTTGGTTATAAAGGAATTAAATGTTTGGTTGTTAGCACGTTTTGACGAGGAGCATTGACGATGAGCATTAATGGTGCGGTTTGTTCCTGGGGCGATTATTATTACAGTAAAGCAATAAGGTATGGCAAAGCATAAGGTGCTGAGATAGCCACAAGGTTTGAGGCAGCAACCATAAGCGTCAACGCATCCCTTGCTGCAAGGCTAACCAGGCTAGTGATGACCCAGGGCTATTGATCACAGGGTTAGTGGCAGCTTAGGGTTAGTGAGAATAAAGGCACATTGTCGTGATATTACCGTGGGTGATGTGAGTTAAATGAGTTATAAAATAAATATATTACCCAGTGGTCATCAATTTGAGGCGGAAACCCATGAGTCTGTTCTTGAGGCTGCGCTGCGTAGCGGTCTAAACCTCAGTTACCATTGTAATACCGGGAGCTGTGGTGAGTGCAAGGCGCGGGTCGTCGATGGTGTTGTTGAAACCTGCCATCATTATGATTTCGTGATCCCCGAAGCTGAGAAATTAAGGAATAATGTGTTGCTGTGCTCAGTTTCAGCGCGCAGTGACCTGGTGGTTGAGGCGATGGAAGCGCTGGCGGCCAAAGATATACCTCTGCAAACGATAAGTGTAAAAGTTGCTAAGGTGGAGTTTATTGGAGAGCATAACTTGGTGTTGCACTTGCGTACCCCTCGCTCGAAGACCTTGCGTTTTTTAGCCGGGCAGTATGTTGAGCTACGATCTGCCGACTTACCTGCGATGAGGTTTTATGTTGCGAGTTGTCCGTGTAACGGCATGATTATCCAATTACATTTACAACGAGAATCGAATAACCCATTTATAGCGCACGTATTTCAAGGTATACAGGTAGGGCAATCTCTGGAACTGGTAGGGCCTTACGGGGAGTTTACTTTAAATGAACAATCACAACGTCCAATTGTTATGGTTGCCCAGGATATTGACTTTGCACCAATAAAAAGTTTGATCGAACATGCTATTGCTTTGGATTTGACGCAATCCATGTATTTATTTCGCCTGTCGGGGAAGGGTAAGGGGCATTATCAGTCCAATTATTGCCGGGCTTGGGAAGATGCTCTGGATTGTTTTATTTACCGGCCTTTTGAGTTAACACCACTGGATAGCGGCAAACAACAATATACCACCGCCATTGATTATGTATTGGGTCGCTCTCCCATTGAAACCGAAATAAGTTTATACCTATCCGGCCCACAACCAATGCTGGCAGCATTCACCTCGGCCTTTACCGCACGCGGCACGCCAAGGTCGCAGATATATACGGCTGCATCGCTTTAGCCATTGATGCGCGGCGATGGGTTTAATCCAGGCCAAATTAAATGGCTCTCGTGGTCCAATTGATTAATCTGGGGTCAATGGTCAGCAGTCCCCAATGTGACCGGTAGGCTTTTTGACGGCACGATGGCGTTTGTCAGGTCGGCGTTATGAAAACACGTGCCTGTAATGTCAGCGCCGGATAAATTCGCGCTTGTTAAGTTGGCATTGCTGAAGTCGGCAAGTCGCAGATCGGCATTTTTAAGGTTGGCGTTTTCAAGGTTGGCGCCATTGAATTGGTACTGAACCAGATTGGCCTCTTCAAGGTTCGCATTACGCAAATCAGCATTCTCTAGTGTTGGTGTGTCCAGGCAAAGCAGTTGGGTCAGGCCTTTTTTGTCATAAATAATAATCATCGTATTAATGCGCTTTTTTGGTTGGGTATACCCGTAGCGATTAAAATCTAGGTGTTAAGAGGGCGTGCTGTTGACACTTAAACCTTAATTGCTACGGTGATTGTATGTTAGTAAACAATGGCTGTGCTGATTATGCGTTCACTTATGCTTCCATAACGCAGTTTTTACCCTGTGATTTGGCTTCGGACAGGGTTTTGTCTGCCCGGGTCAATACGGCGGCGGCATTGTAGTCCCGGTGTACGTTGATAAAAGTAAATCCACAGCTTAGGGTACAACGAAATTCGTCGGGAACTGCGGGATGGCGCTCCTGCTGCTCTAGAAAGGTTTCCGCCAGCTTTTCAATGCAGGGGCGAATCTTTTCATGCTGCATATCCAATAGTAACAACGCAAATTCATCGCCGCCCAAACGGGCAGCAAAATCTGTTTTGCGGCAATATTGTTGCAGTGTGTTTGCCAGCAGTTTTAGGGCCTGGTCACCGGCAGTTTTTCCCGCGCTAACATTAAGTGTTTTGAAATTATCCAGATTAATTAATACAACTGCCATTGGTATACCTCGGCGTGCGAGGTTATAGGCGCGTACAAACTCGTTGTTAAAGTGGCGGCGATTAGGTAATCCGGTCAGCTCGTCAATCCAGCTTTGATTGGCGATCATTTGTTGTTTTTTCTGAATATCCTTTGCAATATATTCTATTGAAGGGATTATCTCGGCTGTTTCTTTTAGTTGAATACTGGGGTTGGATTCTTCAAGCATGCCTTCTGATACCTGAATAAGTCGTGTTTTTACTTTGTTGAAATCGCTTTTAAACAGGCGAGTAGTATGGCCAATAAAAAAAAGTATTAAGCCAATTACGATAATTGATGTGGTTAAATTCGAGAGGCTAAGTGTTAAGTAGATGGGGAGTGCCGTCGCAAGGTTTTCTGTTAACTTAATGGTCCAGGTGCTATCGGGCACGCGCATGCTGATATTGTATTGTTCGCGGGTTGTCGATATAGAGCCTGCCACGGCAATGGGTTCGCCTTCAATGTCGAGTAATTGTAAGAGTTGCTCCTTACTGACACTTTCCTGCAGGGTGGATTTTAACGTATCGAGGCTGAAACTCACGAATAGCAGCCCAATCTGCATGTTTTGCTCGTCAAAGATGGGGGTAGTTAAGTCAAAGTGCGATAACTCGGGTATATCGCGATGAATAGGTGGATGGGCGATGTTTTCCCCCAGGGACAGGCGTGTCAAATCAGTTAGGCATTGCGGGCCTAAGCGCAGACTGACAGGGTCGCCTAATACTTTCCCCTTGGTGGACAATAATGCGACACCAATTGATTGAGGTATAAATTTACGCATTTGTAAGGCCCACTGGTGTGAGCTTTTGGCGTCGCCAAACGTCAGCATATCGCGGGTACTGGTTTCTGCTGCGACATTAGCGATTACCTGGTGATACAAGCGTAGCTGTTTGCTTAATATCAGGGCTTTGTTTTCCAATTGCTCCTTAATTTGCTCGTTTTCGTAGTTTTTGTAGTGGGAGCGAACCAGTAATAAATTGAAAATGGCCGACATTAATAATAATGCCACAATAATCGTAGCCGTAATATAGGTTACTCGTTTAAAGGAATTCTTTGTTAACGGGCTTTTCACGGAATTTTTTTCATTAAATGAGTCAATTCGGGTTCTGTTTCGACGCGTTTGTAATACACTACACTCGTTACCTTTCGTTCACCACGAGAGTAAGCGGGCGGACCTAATGTTGCAATGCTTGTATTTCCCTTAGTTTTGGCACATCTAATTGGGCCTGATCGGCAAATCGAATGGCATTGACCAGTCGCGCGGGTGCGCTGCGGCCTTTGCAGCGGTGGTTTAAATCCCCCTGTATTGCGACTAACATGCCGGCGATCAGGGCCTCTCGATCTAAGGCCGTACCGCCAATTAACCTTTCCTGGATGTCAATCACCTCATTGGCCACTGCCCGGGCTAATTGTTCATGATGATGCCATAGTTGTTCAACCGTGCCATCAGTGATGAGTCCTGCAATGTTTGTTGTTAAAATATAGACGTTCTTACAGACCAATTGGAACAATAACGCCGTTATGTCCGATAGTTTTTGTGTCGGAATGGCGAGGGTTGTTAGCGCATCCACCAATAGCGGCGTCTTGGGGCCAAATACAGGAGATGGAATTAACACTTTGTAATCCTGGCCTTTTTTCTTTTCGAACCACACGGAAATGACGGTTGGGTCTGGGATAGCATGGGCTTCCCAGTCGCGGGGTAATAACTCGTTTTGCAGTAACGCAAGGTGGGGTCTCCATGCGTTCGGGATACCGTCCAGCGTGGCATGGAGGTCTGCTTCACCTACGGCGACTAATACCAGGCCGGGATCGGGAACTCGGTGCATTATTTCGTTAAAATCGTCGCCACGCAATACAGGGAAAACGGGGGTTCCTGTTCGTAGTAGGCCGCGGGAAAAGACTCCCCCCATTTCACCCATTCCGATAATAATCGCGGGTTTTCTCATCAAATACTCCATTTAAATCTTACATGCTTGTGATATGGTTTCTAATTAGACAGGCCGCAATAGCGTTTTTGAGTCGGGTTTTGTGATTTTATTGTTATATTTTATGAACATAGTTAGCTAGGGCCTTGGTAAGTCTCAATTATTCTAAACGAACAAATCTTATTAAGTAACTCCTTTTTTGGAAATATATTGGTTGATTTATTAGCAACTAATATGGCGGTTACATGAATTTGAAAAATAGGAGTTTCGTGAAACACAATGGTTGGGGTATCCTGAAAGGCGATCTAAGAGTATTAAGAAGGTGGAGTTTGTCAGTGTGAGGCTAAAAATATTCGAATTCGGCCTGTTGTGGTTATTCATGAGCATCGGTACTGTTTTTGCTCAAGCGCCTTCCCAAGCAGATGTTGGTGGCGGGTTAAAATCTGCTGAGGTGATGATGCCAACCGCAGCGCAAAAGGAAGTTCAGCCATTTTCATCCGTAGAGTTTGTGCCCCTATCGACGGTGCCCGCGCGGCAATACCTGCAATTGGCCGCGACTACTGCAACTGCCACTACCGCAACTGCCACTATCGCAACAACCGCTACTACCGCAGCAAAAACATCCACCACTAGCCAAAACACTACCTCGCCCAGGTCGCTCGCGACGGAATCGTTTTCCAGTCTGGACCGTGAAACCGAAACCTTACTGAAAGAAGTGCTGAATCTGGGCAGTGATCTTTCCATACTGGATGAGCAGCACGCTAACCCTGCAAAAAATCAATTGCTGGTTCTCGTTACGTTGGAACCTTCAACGTTCTTCGAACTGGATTACGTGGAGTTGAAAGTGGATGACCAGGTAGTGGCTGCTCATCCTTATACAGAAAAGGAAATTGGCGCATTGCTGCGCGGTGGCGGGCATCGTTTGTACCTGGCAAACCTACCGGCCGGTATGCATCACCTAAAGGCAGTGTTTGTTGGTAAAATTCCTCGTGACCCGGATTATCAGCGTGAAGCCAGTTTTACGTTCATTTCGGGCGTGGATCGTACTGTTATAGAGCTTTATGTTAATAGTGCGGAGAATAGTGGTTTTCCTCAGTTTACGATCAAAGAGTATAACTAATATGACCGCATGGAGAGTGTGCCGCATGAGGTCTATGTCACTGAATTGCTTATTGGCTAATACGTTGTTAGCCATGGTTGTCCTCATGTTTCCTGTCAGTGCTTGGGCCGAGATCGTCTGGTCTGACATCAAAGACCCCAATATAAAAGAGGCGCTGTTTGATTCTTATCAAGGGCATCACTTTTCAGCAATCACGCGCCTGCTGGCGGCCCAAAAGCAACATCGTGTTATTGATCAGGAAAAATCCGCCCTGGTGCTAGGTGGGCTTTATCTCGCGTATGGTTTTCATGAAGAGGCATCACGTACTTTTGAAGTGTTATTGAATACCGTTCAATCCCGTAATGTCAAAGATCAGGCTTGGTTTTACCTGGCTAAAACCCGGTACCAGCGCGGCAACCTGGGTGGGGCGCTGAATGCGATAAGCAAAGTGACCAATGACATGAATTTTAGTCTGCGTCAGGAGCGTTATATCCTGGAGGCAAATATTTTATTACAACAGCAGCGTTATCTGGACGGTCTAAATGCTTTAAAGAATGTTAACGAGAACTCCGGCTGGGGGCCGTATGCAAAATTTAATAAAGGGGTTGCTGTTTATCATCTGGGGCGTGAGGACGAAGGCATTGAGCTTCTGGATAGCCTGGGGTCAATAGCCGCAGTTAGCAGTGAGACACAGGCACTTAAGGATAAAGCCAATTTAGTACTGGGTTATGGCTATTTGGAAAAAGATGAACCGGATACCGCCAAGACGTTTTTGGAGCGCATGAAGTTATCCGGTCCTTTTGCGAACCAAGCTTTATTGGCCTTGGGGCGTGCGTACTCGGATAAAAAATTACACCAGCAATCATTAATTCCCTGGTTAAAGCTAACCGATCGCCATCCCAGTGACCCCGCCGTACAGGATTCAATGATGGCCGTGCCCTATGCCTTGGGGCAAATGGAGGCATTTAAACAATCTTTGGAATATTACGAAAAAGCAATGCTTACCTTCCAGTCAGAAATAGATAAGATTAATGTGGCCGCTGAAGCCGTGGGTGGTGGCAAGCTGCTGGACGAATTGGTCCAGTTTGCCAATCTGGAACAGGAAGGTGTGGGTGATAGCCAGGTAAGTCAATATATTGATACGCCTGAAGGTCATTATTTGTTGCCTTTGTTAAGTCGGTATGAATTTAGGGAGGCTTTGGATAATTTTGCTGCTTTACAGTTATCGCTTGGTAAGTTGGAGGGGTGGTCTGCTAATTTAAATACGTATAATGAGTTGTCAACCGACGAACGCAAAGCCTATGAAGATCGTATAACCCGAACTCAATCCCAGGTGTTGTTGGTCGTGGAAAAATACCGGCATTATTTGCAACGCATGGCATTTGACGAATTGGAGCGGCGCAAAACACGGCTGGTTAGTTATTTTAATGAGGCGCGTTTTTCGGTGGCCCAAATATATGATTATGCCGCAAAGCGCTGGGGTGGAAGTGATGAAAAATAATTGGCAGGTAAGTGGTACGCTTGCTTTATTAGTGCTTACCAATGTAGTGCTGATCAGTGGCTGTGCCGTTACCGAAAAAGACACCTTGGGGTCCCTGGGTGATTTGCCCATTAAAATCGAAAAGGATGCGGTGATTGGCAGTGCGCGCCAGAAAGCGATGGATAGCTATTCAAAATTTATGACTTCTGCGCCAAAAGACTCATTAAAGGTAGAGGCATTGCGCCGCTTGGCGGATTTAGAGCTGGAGCGCAGTGAAGAGCGGTATGAAAAGCAAATTGCAGAACTGGATACCACAAAACCAAGTGTAGATATTTCCGCTAAAGAAGCCGAAATTAAACAGAGTTCGTATAAAAAAGCCATTGAACTCTATGAGGACGCGGCAGCCGCTGCAACGGGTGATATTGATGACGCCCAGGTATTTTACCAGTTATCGAAAGCATATGAACAAGCGGGCAAGCCGCGTAAAGCTTTGGAGGCACTGGATCGGTTGCTGACGAAATTTCCAGCGCTGGAGCATCGTGATGAGGTACATTTTCGGCGGGGCGAACTGCTATTTTCGCTCAATGAATTTGAAAAGGCTGACAGGGCCTATACGCAGACAATGGTGGTAAATCCATCCTCGGCATTTTACGAAAAAGCATTATCAAAAAAAGGCTGGTCGGCATATCGGCAGAATAAATATGACCGGGCTTTACATTCATTCTTCACCCTCGTCGACCGTAAACTCCGTGATCAGGGTGGAGAGGTGGATATTGATAAAATAAACCTTGGCAGTGGTGACAAAGAGCTACTAAAGGATATTTATCGTGTTATTACACTAAGTTTTAATGAGCTTGGTGGTGCGAAGGCGGTAACCGAGTATTTTGTCAATAATGGTCAGCGCCATTATGAAAGTCAGATTTACAAAAATCTAGGGGATCACTATTTAGCACAAAAACGTATTCGGGATGCGGCAAATGCTTATCAGGCTTTTGTGCAGCGTTCACCGGACCATGCCTTGGCGTCGCATTTTGATATGTACCGCATCAATGCTTTTAGCCGGGGCGGTTTCCCAACCTTGCTGATAGAGGCTAAGATTAATTTTACCAAAGAGTATCAGGTGAACGGCAGCTATTGGAATAAACACGAAGAGAGCACGCATCAAAAATTAGTACCATTGCTGCAAAAAAATGTAGAGGAGGTGGCGCAGCATTTTCACGCTCAAGCTCAAAAGAGTAAAAAGCCGGCCGATTATGTTAATGCCATTGTATGGTACAAAAAGTATATTAAAAGTTTCCCCTTCAGTGAGCGGACACCAAAAATCAATTTTTTGTTAGCAGAAATGTTGTTTGAAAACAAACAATATGAAGTTGCTGCAAAAGAGTATGAAAAAACCGCCTACCAGTATCCCAAATATGGTAAAGATGCTGAGGCGGGGTATGCTGCATTGCTTTCTTACAATGAACGAGCCAAAGGGTTGGAAGGTAAACAAAAAGAGATCTGGGAACGCCTGACCGTAGCCAGTGCTTTGCGGTTTGGTAAAGCATTTCCAGATGATAAGCGGGCCCCGGCTGCCGTTACCAAGGCGGCGGAAGATTTATTTGCCTTAAAAAAATACGAACAGGCCGCGGTGGCCGCACGTTCAATCTTGGAGTTAACGGGGGACACTACCGCGGGTATGCGTCGCACCGCCTGGTTGATTGTGGCTCAGGCTGAATTACAATCCGGACGCTATGCCAGGGCGGAATCGGCCTATAAAATCGCGATTCAACTGACTAAGCCGGGCGATGCGCAGCGTAAAGTAATTGAAGAAGGCGTAGCCGCATCAATATATAAGCAGGGTGAACAGGCTCGTGCCGCTAATGATCATCAGGGTGCGGCAAAGCATTTTTCCCGGGTGGCCGTCGAGGCACCTAATACAGATATCGCAATAACGGCACAATATGATATGGCGGTGAGCTTTGTGGCCAAGCAATCGTGGCTTGAGGCAATTAGGGCGTTGCAGCAATTTCGGAAAAAACACCCTGAGCATCGTTTACAGGGTAAAGTAACCGAAAATCTCGCCGTTGCCTATGTGAAGTCCAAGCAACCTCTGTTAGCTGCCCGTGAGTTCAAAGCCATGATTGGCGATCAAACTAACGTGGATGTGCGTCGTGAAATGGCATGGCGTATTACGGAGCTTTATGAAGAAGCAGGATCCCGTGGCGATATAATTGCCGCATATAAACAATTTATATCAACTTATCCACAGCCGATTGAGCAGGCCATCGAGGCTCGGCAGAAACTGGCCGATATTTATTTAACAACGAATCAGACTGACAATCGTCACTACTGGCTACGCGAAATCGTTAAAAATGATGAGCATTCCGGTGGTGAGCGTACCGATCGAACTCGATATCTTGCTGCAAAAGCCACTTTGGAGCTGGCTAAGCCGCATATGAACTCTTTTCAACAAGTTAAGTTGGTGTCACCGTTAAAGCAAAATTTGAAAAAGAAAAAACAACGTATGCAAGAGGCGGTCGATGCTTACACAAAGGCGGCCAATTATGGGGTTGAGGAAGTCACGACGGCTTCGGTATATTGGCTGGCTGAAATTTATAACAAATTTGGTAAAGAATTGCTCAAATCTGAGCGCCCCAGTGGGTTGTCACAAGATGAGCGGGAACAATATGATATTCTGCTGGAAGAACAGGTGTTTCCGTTTGAGGAAAAGTGCATAAATATTCACGAAAGCAACGCAAACCGCGTTGTTGACGGGGTATATGATGAGTGGGTTAAGAAAAGTATTGCTGCATTGGGTGTATTACGACCAGTGCGTTATGCAAAATCTGAAAGGAGTGAGTTGTTTGCCGATGTCATTTATTAAGTGGGCATGTAGCGTCGTAATAATGGCGCTATTGACGGTAGGTTGTGCAGGGACTGCTACCAACACCAATGCTGTTACGGCTGTTGCGACGACGCCCAAGCCAAGCGCCGTTAAGCCACCAGAAGCAGCGGTTAATTCCAATGTGCGAACCCAGTATGATGCGGCAGTGGGGGCAATGCGCTCTGGAAATATCTCGCAAGCTAAGAATATGATGGCGAACTTAACCCAGAGCTCCCCTGATTTGGCGGGGCCCTATGTTAATCTTGGTATTATTCATTTCAGGGCGGATGAGATAGAGAAAGCGGAACAAGCGTTTCAACAGGCCCTTAAAGTGAATCCAAAAAGTGCCGTTAGTCTTAACCATCTTGGTATTATATATCGTGGTAAAGGTAAGTTTAACGAAGCGCGTGAGAATTACGAGAATGCCTTGCGGATTGATCCCAATTACGCGTATGCTCATCTTAATTTTGGCATTCTATTAGATCTTTATCTTGGTGAATTAGAAAATGCGTTAGCCCATTACCAACGCTTTCAGCAATTGGCACCGAAGGAAGATAAAGAGGTAATGAAATGGATTGTTGATCTGGAGCGGCGCATTAAAGCGGCAAATAAAGCGGCAAAAAAGTAGTGTTACGATTTGGTTTTGTTGTAGACTAGAAAGCTTAAGAGATGAATATGCTAAAAAGACTGCTTAGTATCGGTGTTCTTATAATGATTTGTTCTAATGGTTATGTTTTAGCCGCAGATCGTTTGGAGCTCGATGGCACATCTATTGTCGGTTCGCGCGAACTCCCCAAAGTGTTATATATTGTGCCTTGGAAGAAGTCTCGAATAGGAACATTAGCGGGTGTCTCGGAGAAAGGGGCATTTAAGGAAGGCATGTCTGCGTTGGATCGAGATGTATTTTTGAGGGAAATCAGGTACAACAGTGTATTGACCAGTCCTAAAGTCGTAACACGTAAATGATCTGCGACGTATACCCGTCTCATACCCCAGATTAATTGGTAAAAGCGATGTCATTTGTATTGTGACTCGCCTAGCTAGTGGCACCATTAGCGCGAATGACGACAAGTCAGGCATAGAGTTATATCCAGGGCGAACAAGCGAAGCGTTGCAAGAAATCGAGATCTGATGACAGGGATTGTTAAGTGTGACGTTAAGCATGACGTCGCTTTATTGGAAATGTTAGTTATTTTAAATATTATATAAAATTAGCCGTACTTATTGTTGTAGTCACCGACAGTATCAAATTGCGATAAGTCAGGAGAGATAATAATGGAAGCCTATTCCGCAATTGTTAAATTTTTTCAAGAAGGGGGTATGTTTATGTACCCCATAATGCTGATACTTGCACTGGGTCTCGCAATTGCCCTGGAGCGGTATATGTACCTTAGCTATGCGAAGCAGACCAATCGTTCGATGTGGCAAAAACTGGTGCCTTTGCTGCAACGCAATGATTACAAGCAGGCGATGTCCGTTAGTTCGGCGTCCAAAGCGGATATTGGAAAAATTTTGACATACGGTTTAACGCGTTTACAGGCATCTCGACATCGCGATGACATCGAAATGGCAATGGAGGAAGGCTTGATGGAAGTGATTCCTCGTCTGGAAAAGCGTACTCATTATCTGGCAACATTTGCTAACATCGCCACATTACTTGGGTTGTTAGGGACCATTATCGGTCTTATACAAGCATTTACCGCGGTTGCCAGTGCTAATCCCGCCGATAAGGCTGATTTGTTGTCTGCCAGTATTTCTGTTGCGATGAACACCACGGCATTTGGTTTGATTGCAGCCATTCCTTTGTTGTTGCTTTTTACCGTGTTGCAAACCAAAACCACCGAGTTAGTTGATAGTATGGAAATGGCAACAGTGAAGTTTCTCAATGTTATTACCGAACACGCCAGGCAATAATTAATAGCTGAGGAATGTAAATATTAAATCTAGAATTATTTAGGGAATCAGGGTACAGGTATGTCACGAGTCCGTATCAGGCGTGGAGATAAGACGCCCCCAGAGCTCAACATTACTGCATTTTTGAACTTGATGGTGATACTGGTGCCGTTTTTGTTAATCACGGCTGTGTTTTCCCACATGTCTGTTCTTGAGTTGAATTTACCGCCAGCATCTCAATCCAAGCCTGATCAGAACAAACCCAAAAAAGAAGTAAATTTTGAGTTAATTATACGTGCCAAGTCCATTACGGTGTCAGATACCCTGGGCGGTCCTATCAAACGCTTTGACATCGTTGGTGATGCATTTGACCGTGAAGGTATATCTGCACTACTGACGCGTATAAAACAGAAGTTTCCCGACAAGATCAATATAACCTTATTGCTCGAGCAGGACGTGCCCTACGACAGATTGGTGCAAATTATGGATACAGTGCGCGTGGTTACCGAAATGGAAGATGGCGTGGAAATAAAAAAAGAACTCTTTCCTCAAATTTCAATCGGCGATGCACCGCCGCCTGAACCTGTCGTTACAGGTAAAAGGTAACCCCTATGGTGAAGCATTCACGTCGTGCCAGACGCATGGAACAGCATCATAAGCGGAATAAGCGCAGCGCCAGTCTGAACATGGTTTCATTAATGGACATATTTACCATTCTGGTTTTCTTTTTGCTGGTTAGTTCTACCACGGTGCAGGACTTGCCAAGTACAAAAACGATCAAGCTTCCCGAATCCATTGCTGATAAATTGCCCAAAGAAACAGTAGTGATTGTCGTGGATAATGAAAATATTCTGGTGCAGGGCAATAAAGTCGCTGATGTGAACGAAATTTCCAGATCGAAAGAACCGCTGATTAAATCGTTAAAAGAAGCATTGGATAATCAGTCTAAACGGATTATTGTTAAGGCACCGGCGGATGGTAAGCCCATTAACCGGGATGTTACTATTATGGGTGACAAGGAAATTCCCTATAAACTGCTAAAGAAGATTATGTTTACGTGTACTCAGGCAAACTATGGAAAGATATCGCTTGCCGTTACCAGAAAATTACCAAAGAGTGGGTAACGAGCAGTGACCGCCTTATATCATTCATACATTCTTCCCTGGACATCAATCCCTGAGGAAAACCAGCGCCTAAAAAGGAATGTGCTGGTAGGTGTTGTTTTTGCTTTGATATTTGGCATTGCAATGCCATTTATGCCGGTGCAAAAAGTAGATAAAACAAAGGTGGAGGAGTTACCGCCTCGTTTGGCGCAACTGGTGATTGAGAAACAAAAGCCGAAGCCACCACCGCCACCACCACCGGAAAAGAAAAAGGAAATAAAGAAAGAACAGCCTAAGAAGAAGGAAGAGAAAAAAGAGGAAACGAAGAAAGAAAAGCCTAAACCAAAACCTAAGCCTAAACCGGAACCCAAGCCTAAACCTAAGCCAAAGCCAAAGCCTGAAAAAACGCAGGCGGAGCTAATCGCAGAGGCCCGTAAAAAGGCGGCCAATACCGGGTTATTGGCCCTGGCTGACGAGCTTTCCGATTTACGTGAAAAACCAGCGCCTTCGCTTAATAAAACCACCAAGTTATCCAAGGGTGCAGCGCAAGCAAAAACCTTTAAACGTAATATTATAACGTCCAATGTAGGGGCAACCAGCGGTGGTATTGATACGGCCAATCTTAGTACGGGTGTGAGTCGTAGTAGTTTGCAAGGCCGTCAGACAACCCAGGTGGAAAGTCCCGTTGAGAAGGTGGCTAAGCAGGCGAAAATAGAGAGTAGTCGAACCAACAAACGACCCAGCCGAACGTTTGAAGAGGTATCCCTGGTTTTTGATAAAAACAAGGGCGGTATTTATACGGTATATAACCGGGCCTTGCGCAAAGACCCCACCCTGGAAGGTAAAGTTGTGTTTGAAATCACCATCGATCCAGCCGGTAGTGTGGTCGAGGTGAAAATTGTTTCCAGTGAGCTAAACTCTCCCGAGTTGGAGAAGAAGCTGTTACAACGGATTAAGTTTTTTAACTTTGGTGCAAAAGATGTTGAAACGCTAATCGTTACTTATCCTATTGATTTTCTACCGCCCTAAAATAGCGGCTATTCCCCATTACATTTCTTTTTTATATCCCCGTAGCATGTGAGATTTAGGTGTTAAGAGTGCGCCGTATTCGTTTCATGGCAAGGCAAAATGGCACGTAAGCTGGGCTATTGAGCGGCATTAACGCAGGCATGGTCAATGCAGCCATGGTATGAAGAGGGCGTGCTCTTGATGATTAAACCTTAATCGCTACGGGTATAAGCTGTGGTAATGTCGTGTATTGATGTTTATGTGCTACGTTAATGTAGCTAAAGCAACGGCTACGCAAATAAATCAATGAGCGCACCGGGTCGTTGAGTAATGGCCGCTTCAGTGTTTGCGGAAAAGTCGCGAGCGTTAGTTGTTTGTGCTGATGTTGCCGGACTCACATTTTCGAAACGACGATCTTCTACATTGCTAATTCCGGCCGCTTGGTTTTCAACTGACGAAGTTGTTGTGTCTCCTGGAATTTTATCGTTATTTTCTGTTGGTTTTTCCCGCTCGGTGCGGGCTGCTTCCCGCAAGGCGGCTTGTGCTTCTGCCGCCATAACGGAGGCTTGAGCCGCAACAATACGGTCTTGTGATGATGGGTTTGCAGGTGCAAGTGCGGCTGCTTTGATTTGATTGGCTTTTTGTAATGTTGCTTGCGGGTTACCGTCGACCTCAGAAGTGTCAATGGAAACCTCGCCACTGACTGCATATCGTTTGTTATCCGGTCCTTGTTCGTAATCAAATTGAGCCGGTCCTGTCAGTTGCCCACCAGCGGCTTTATGGGCCGCTTCGTGGGCGCGGACTTCGCGGTCACGCGCAGCTAGCTTGCTTATTTCAACCTTGTCAGATGGTGTGTGTTCGCTATTGTTTGCTGCGTTATTATTGGCTTTTTCCGCACTCGTTTGTTCGCTATCGTTGGATTTTTCCGTGTTAGACAGACCGCCAGCGTCTTTTTTTGTAGCTTCTTTTCGCGAGCTAGCAAAAGATTGCTCGATATTATTGGGGAAAACATTGTTTACCGGGAAGATGGCTTCCAAACTGGCCATGTTTTAACCTAAAGTGATCAGTGAAACGATGTATATATAAAAAGCGTTTGAGATTCAGATTGTAGAGTGAATCACAATTATTCATAGCTAGGCGCGACGATGCAGCATATCAACCTCATGTCAGCAAGGAGGGGTAACGCTGCTCGATGTAGGCGAAGAGCTGAAGAATGTAGCTGAGCCCTTAAACCTAAATTAATCAGTTGAACCTACTGCACCTTAGTCGCTCTCGCGACGATTCAACTGATTAATTTAGGTTTAAGCGTTAGTGTCGAGTATTGTTCCCAGTGCCTCATCAATGGCCTGGACCACTTTTACTGAAGCCTCGATCTGGCGTTGGTCGGTGTTTAAATCCATCATGGATTTCGCCAAGTCTGCCGTGTCTTCTCCACCCTTTGTTGCCGAGGAGGCGATCTCGTATGCATGTTGCTTAAAGTTATCCATCCCTTGATTGATGCCAGATATGCCTGTAATCAATGGGAGACTCATGGTCGTTACCTCTTGTTTACCGTTACGTTAATTAATTGTGTCTCTGGGTATGTTTATGCGCTAAATGAACAGCGCGGTTGATCGTGCATGAGGTCGTAGCGCACTTTGATGATGATTTATAAAGATACCCTACACAGTATATCGTCCAATGCGATACGATCTTTAATGAGGTTTATTGGACCACAACCATGTTATAGCAAAGGGGGCTATACGGGTTAGAGGGAAAACTTCCGCTATTTTAAGTCGTTAGCCATTTTATGCGGTTAGGTTTTCCATCAAAAAATCGCAAGAGCGGGGGCGTTTCGCCGGTGGTTTATGATCGATGCCAGCCTATACAGTACTTATACATTCCGTCGCAACCTTATACGACGGTTATTCAGGGGTGTTAAAACAGCGCTGAATATAATTATTTATTGAATGAATAAAAACAGATGTTTGCTACAGGTATCTTCCGTGGTGTGTTTGGCGTGATTGGATTGGCTCAGGCGGTAGTGCGATCAGGTGGTGATGTTAAAATAGTTTCATTAATATTTCGTATTGCCTGCGTTATGTCGGAGCCTAAGGGAATTGCTCCAGTTGAAAGAATCGTATCAGTGTGATTTAGCGCTGTTTTGCCACCGATAAAAACCGGTACATTGACGTTTTTCACTAATGCGGATAATTCGTGATTAATGGTGGGGGGGTAGGGGGCAATCGAGCCTGACAAGAGGACAGCATCTGCTTGAGAGCGTTCAACGGGTGTTGTAAGTTCACTGAGCGGTGTGTCGGCACCCAGGTAAACCAGGCGGTATCCCTGATGTAACGCCGCCAGGCAAAATAACATAAGACCCACTTCATGATATTCGCCTGGTAAGCAGGCAGCGACTAACAATGGGCCTTGCTGGGCAGCACTATGATGGTGAAAGCGAGCACCAAGCTTATTGCGCAAATAGGCCCCAAAAAAGTGTTCTTCCGCAATGCTGCCTTCATTTTCTGCCCAACGTATTCCCAGATTCTTTAATAATGGCAGAATTAACTGTTTGGTGACTAAATCGATGGGGTAAAGTGATAATGCATCGTTGTAGGTTTGATCCAGGGCGTTAGTGTCGAAACGGACCACCGCATTCAGCATGCGACGCTGATAGCCCGACCAAGGGTCAGTTGCTGTATCGCGGGTTAACGGCGTGTTTTTTCCTTTGAGGTACTCTTTTGCTTGGCCAATCGAAATACCTTTATCGAGTAATTCGAGAACTTGCTGGATGAGGTCGATGTCGTTTTGAGCGTATAGCCGATGACCTTTCGGTGTGCGAACAGGCTTGATCAAGTCATAACGGCGTTCCCAGGCCCGCAGAGTAATAGAGTTTACCCCGGTTAATGTTGATACCGTTCGAATAGGGTATAGCTCTTCTTCGCCAGACAAGGTTTTTATTGGTTGTTTGTTTTGTGGCATACCTGCTGTTCCTTACATCCCAATACCGAAGCTTGAGGCTTTTCTCGACATTTTGCTTCAATCTTGTGTGAGTATAGGCTATATTGTATAGGTGTTGTATAAGTATTGTATAAATATTTTGCAAGAATGTGTCGCCAACACGGTAAATATATATCCGCCAGAAGGTCGATGTATCAAGTCGAATATTTAAATGTTTTATGCATATTAAGTGATTTGATAAATGGCGTTATGAAGTGCTCTATTAATGGTGCAAGGAAGATGGTTATGAAATACAAGACATTAATTTTATTTGTTTTATTCGGGTTGTTTGCGATGTCGGCAAAGGTTCTGGCGACGTCTGATACTGCGTGTCCGGAAACTCTCAACTTCACCAAGCGCCCGCTGGCAGACCCGCAGGATATCAATTTATGTACTGAATACTTGGGCAAAGTGGTTGTTGTAGTCAATACCGCCAGCAAGTGTGGTTACACCTATCAATATGAAGGGCTGGAAGCGTTGTATCGGAACTATAAAAATAAAGGCCTGGTGGTGATTGGTTTTCCTTCCAATGATTTTGGCGGGCAAGAGCCTGGGAATGAAAAACAGATACAGGACTTTTGCCGGTTGACCTATGGGGTTGAGTTTCCTATGTTTGAGAAAACCCGTGTCGCCAAAGCTAACGCTGACCCTATTTATCAAACATTGGGGAAACTTTCAGGTGAGTTTCCACAATGGAATTTTCACAAATATATCCTGGACCGCAAAGGTAATCTGGTTGCTAGTTTTAATAGCAAGGTTGAGCCGCAAGATAGCAAAATAATTGGCACGATTGAAAGCTTGCTGTAATGCCTGAAAGTCTCGATTCAAAAATCCCTATTGGCATCAGCAGTTGTCTGCTGGGCCAAAAAGTTCGCTTTGATGCAAACCACAAAGAGCAGCGGTTAATTACTGAAAAACTTGCAAAAAACTTTGATTTTGTGCCCGTTTGCCCAGAAGTGGCCATTGGTTTGGGAGTGCCTCGTACACCGATTCACCTGGTGGGGGATCAGTACGCGCAACGGGCGGTTAACGTAAGGGATGAATCCATTGATGTTACTCAAAAGTTAGTAGAGTATGGGGTGCAGCAAGTTAAACAGCTGGACTTTATCAGTGGTTATATCTTTAAAAAAGGTTCTCCCAGTTGCGGTTTGTTTAGTGTGAAAATCTATAAAAGTAAAATAGAGGTATTAAACGGTGGCACAGGGTTATATGCTCAGCAAATTATCAATGGGAACCCTTTGCTGCCAGTGGAGGAGGAAGGGCGTTTAAACGATGGCAAGTTACGTAATAATTTTTTACAACGTGTTGAGGTTTATTACCGTTGGCAGCAACTCTGTTCGAATGGCTTAAGTAAAAATGGCATTGTTGGGTTTCACACCCGTCATAAGTTCATGCTACTTGCCCATTGTGAGTCTACCTATCGAGCGTTGGGACGACTGATTGCCCAAATTGGCCTGGGTGATTTGGATGTTTTTGCGCATGAGTATATTACGATGCTCATGAATGGGTTACAAAAACCCACCTCAAGAGGCAAACAAACTAATGTCGTGGAGCACTTAGTGGGGTTTGTCAAGGCGGACCTAGATGCTTATGATAAGCAGGAAATGCGGCAACTAATCGAGCGTTACCGTGATGGTGATGTGCCTCTTGCCGCGCTGCTTACATTATTGAAGCATTATCTGCGCAAATTCCCCAGCAAGTATGTAACGCAGCAGTATTATTTGAATAGTCGTTATTGTGATCTATAACGATTTGAGGCTAATTTTTGCTGGTGCCGTTTTTCATCAGTATCCATAAGACCGGTAGTGTGCCTATTACCAGCATTAATGCGGCAGGTGCTGCCAGTTCCAACATTTCTTCACTGGCTTCTATCCAAATCCTAACGGGCAAGGTGTCAAATCCGGTGGGGCGTAAGATGAGGGTCGCCGGCAATTCTTTTAATGCATCAATAAACACTAATACCCAGGCGCTAGCCAAGCCGCCACGTATCATGGGGATAATAACACGGCGCAGGTTTTCCAATGGTGTTGCGCCTAAAATTCTTCCAGCCTGTTCAATCGATGGGGTTAGCTGTTGCATGGCAGCGTCCTGCGACTGTACGGCTAACGGTAAAAAACGAATAATAAGGGCTAATAATAGCGCCATAATGCCGCCATAAACGACGGGGAGCACGGCTATAATGAATGTTAATATTCCCAGAGCGACCACCGGGCCAGGTAGCACAAAGCCAACACTGGATACCTGAATCAACGCATTGCTGAACTTGGAACGCAGGCGATTGTTGTATAATGCGATTGGCAACGCAATCACGGTAGCAATGGTTGCGCACATGGCGGCTAATGATAAGGAATTGAACGCATACCCCCAAAACTCCCGATTAATAAGGTCTTGCGTCCAAGCCTCCCAGCTCCACGATAGCATCCATATTATAGGCAAAACAAAAGAGAATAGCGTAATTAGGCCCAGCCAGAACCAGATGACGGCGATTTTTGCAGGACTTGCCGGTTTTAATACATGTTTGCGCGTTTGGCGGCAGGAGTAATATCGTTGCCGTGCGCGAAAAAATCGTTCTAATACCAGAAACGTTAAGCTGAGCGTAATTAATAGTAATGATAAGCCTGCCGCGGATTGGTAATCAAAACGACCGCTCATTTGCAAATAAATGCTGAGCGTGAATGTTTGAAAATGCAGCATACTGACTGCGCCAAAGTCGGATAGTGCATGCAGTACGACTACCGCCAGACCAGCCGCGATTGCGGGTCTGAGTAATGGTAAATTGACTCGCCAGAACACCTGCGCTTTGCGTACGCCTTGAATCTGTGCGGCTTCCTCCAGCGTTTGTGTGGATACCGATAAAGCGGAATGTGCTAACAAAAACACATAAGAAAAACCCGCCAGAGACAAAACCAGGGTGGCACCAAAAATGTTGTAGATGTCAGGTATGGTGTCGGCACTGCCGAACACGGTCTGCCAAGCCAGGCCTATCCAGCCATCAGGCTCAAATAATGTAGTATAAATATGGGCGAACACATACGTGGGGATCGTGAGAGGTAAAACCATTAACCAAATTGCATAGGTGCGGCCAGGGAAGTCATGTCGTGCTATCCACCATGCCGCGCTAACGCCCAGTACAAAACAGCCGATAGCAACAAGTACTGCCAGGGAGAGGGTATTCCAAAGTAATTCCGGTAGGCGGCTGCTCCATAGCTGCTGCCATTGCCCGAAGGACAGTTGGATACTTTCGTATACGACGAACCAGAGTGGGATTGAAGCCAATCCCACCACCAGTACTGCCAAATTGCCGAGTGGGCCAAATGCCCGATTGGTTACCCCTGCGGTAAAGTGGTGTAGTCTTTTTATGCTAATGGCATTAATTATTACGGCATTCCTACAGCTTCAATGAGATCAATCGTTTCGTTACGATACTTGCCCAATTGGTACATCGGTACATTAGCGATTTTAAAACTCCCAGCCATGGGGACAACAGCGCTAGCTGCCACGCCCGCTCGGGTTGGGTATTCGCGATTAACGTCAGCAAACACCTTCTGGCCTTTTTCGGATATTAAGTATGCAAGCAATTTTTCTGCCAGGGCTTGCTTTTTGGTGTGTTTTGATAGTGCGATGCCGGCGACATTCCAGGCTAACCCCATATCATTGCTGCCCTGGTCCGGCAGTATTATTTTTAAAGGTGCATCGGGGTGTTGGTCCAGGTGCCGGTAAACATAGTAATGATTCACCAGTCCGGCGCTCTTTTTACCGGAGGCGACCGCGCTTACGACTTTACTGTGTTTGTTAAAGACTTTTCCTTCAACGTTCTTTTTCATGCCGGTTAGCCAGGCCTTGGTTTTATCTTTATCGCTTGCCAGCAGGTAAACGGAAACACCGGCAATATAACTTTCGTTGGTGCTGTGGGTTATACCCAGTTTGCCTTTAAGCCTTGGGTCTGCAAGGTCAAACACCGAATGTAACGTATCAGCAAAAGGGCTATCTGTGTTAACAACTAAGACACGGGCACGCGCAGAAAGGCCAATCCAGGTATCGTCTTGAGCACGATAGTTTGCGTCTATAGGCGAGGTTATAGGCGAGGGCAGTTTGGCAAACAGACCTAGATCACTACCTTTCTGCAACGTTCCAGCATCATTACTGAGAAACAAATCCGCATCGGTGCGGTTTCCTTCAATTTTTAATTTGTTTAATAGGGCTGTGGAGTCCCCACTGTGTATAGTAACTTTAATTCCGGTTTCCTTGGTAAACTGCTTAATGACCGGTTTAACAAATTTATCGCTGCGGCCTGAGAAAACAACAATTGAATCAGCTGCTTGCGCGATTGAAACCGTTAATAATAAGGTGGCGAATAAGAGGATTATGGTGTTTGTAAAAGGTTTCATAATTTGGGTCACTTATATGTATTAAAGCCTTATGTGTATTAACACGCCTGTGCGTTATTTAAATCTTAATCTAAATGATAATTATTCTCATTTACTTTATCAAGTGGAATTTAAAAAAAATAGGGAAAAGTACCGTGAAAGTGTCTTAACATCATGTTTTTAAGCATAAAATATTTTATAGGGAGGGACTAAAATGAACCGAAAACCTGCTTCTCCAGAGGAAAGTGCTGCGTTAATACCGACTCAAGAGGGCAGCGCAGACGTCATTACCGTGAAAATGCCAGCGGAAATAGCGACCGAACAAGCGCTGCCCTATTTTGTTGGTATTTCCCGGCAGACGGCAGGAGCCAGGGGAATTGCGATGAATATGGTTATTATTCCCCCGGGTGCCCGCGCCAAACCGCATTTACATAAAGATTTTGAAACTGCGATTTATATGCTACAAGGGCGGGTAGAAACCCGTTATGGTGAGGGGCTGAAAAAATCAGTCATTAATGAAGCCGGGGATTTTATTTACATCCCGCCAGGCTTACCGCACCAACCCGTCAATTTGAGCGATACGGAAACAGCCATTGGCATTGTGGCGCGCAATGATCCCAATGAGCAGGAAAATGTAGTGCCTTATATCGTTGACGATTGAGTAGGGCCGACCAGTTTGTTAATCGTTAAGCCCTGTACCGCAATGGAGAATATCACGACCACATAAGTGAGTGACAAAATCAATTCCCGTTCAGCGCCAGCCGGTAACGATAGGGCAAGAGCGACGGAAATGCCGCCTCGTAAGCCACCCCAGGTTAATATTCGGATGGCCTTGGGGCTGAACTCGCGTTTAAAACGCAATAATAATACCGGGATACTCACGCTGATGAAGCGAGCTGACACCACGACAGGTATTATAAACGCTGCTGCCAGTAGATAGTTATCGATGAAGGTTAATACCAGTAATTCCAGGCCGATCAGCACAAACAATACAGCATTTAAAATTTCATCGATCAGCTCCCAAAACGTATCCAGGTGTTCTCTGGTTTTCTCAGACATGGCAAAACGTCGCCCCTGATTACCGATTAATAGTCCGGCGACTACCATGGACAGTGGTCCAGACACATGAATTGTGGATGAAAGGGCGTAACCACCCATGACCAGCGCCAGAGTAATTAAGATTTCTACCTGATAGTTGTTAACGTTTTTAAGCATTAAATAGGCAATACCGCCAATGAGCAGCCCGAATACGATTCCCCCTATGGCTTCTGTTGTAAATAAAAACAGGACATGTTCGGGGGTTATGTCGGTATCGCTGGTGGCGACTGACAGTAATACCATAAACACCACCACTGCGATGCCATCATTAAATAAGGATTCACCCGCAATTTTTGTTTCCAGGGTTTTAGGGGCGCCAGCGGTTTTTAAGATACCGAGTACGGCAATGGGGTCAGTGGGCGAAATTAATGCGCCGAACAAAAGGCAATAGATAAATGCCAGTTCGATATCCATCCAGGCCAACAGGTACCACGAGGTGATACCAATAATAAACGTTGAGGTTAACATTCCAACCGTGGCCAGTGTTGATATAATCCACTTTTGTTTGGCTAAATCGTTGAGGTTAACGTGTAAGGCACCGGCAAACAGTAAAAAGCTGAGCATGCCATTCATTAAAGTGGTGTTAAAGTCGATCTGGGATAAAAACGCTTGTGCGTATTCCTCCAGCCCCGCGAACCCCATTTTCCCAAGGCCAAGCAACATTAGTGAGAATAACAAGGCAATGAGCATTAAACCCACGGTTGTTGGTAATTTAATATAGCGATAGTTGATATAGCTGAAAACAGCAGATAAGGTGACCAGTACGGCGGCTATGTTTAGTATACTCATTATCTGATAAAAGCCCTTTTTATTGTATATATTTTTTTTCAATCGCGATGAAAGTCACGCGGATGCAAGTTATCAGTGCCTGCTCTTTATACGCTATATTGAGTGCGATAGGGTTTGTAATGTGAGCGGTGCTGCTTGGGCTTGGATTGCTTAAGGTGCTTAGGTTTATGTTACTTAAATCTATGTTATTTAGGTCTATATTGCTTAGGTTTATAGGTTACTTAGGTTGATGCCTGGCAAGCTTTGGCAGGTCGCCCGTCAGTCCCATGGCCTGTCGTATAATCACGTTTTTTGCTGGCGTTACGTTGTTTATCAGATTCAAGCCCATATTTCTCAGCGTGCGTAGCAATGGTTGCTGATTACCAAACAGGGTTTTAAAGGCACTCATGGTCGTTAGCATGGCGAGATTTTCGCCCTTACGCCAACGCTCGTAGCGCCGTAGTACACCATAGTTGCCAATATCGTTACTAACATCTGCAATTTTTCCATGCGCCGGTATGTTGATGCTATCCAGCAACACTTCCGCTAACGCGGCGGCATCGGCAAAGCCGAGGTTGGCACCCTGTCCGGCCAGTGGATGAATGGTGTGAGCGGCGTCTCCAATTAATGCGATACGGGGTTTAACGTAGTGGGTAACATGCTGGCTTTTTAAGGGAAAGCTGGCAAGTTCGCTGGAGTCAATAATCGTTCCCAGTTTATGGTCAAGCGCATCGCCGAGTGCGAGTCTGAAGTTATGCTCCGTCATTTTAAGTAAAGTGCTGGCGTGTTCCGGTGTTGTGCTCCATACAATGGAACTGTAACCTTTGGTGAGCGGTAAAAATGCCACCGGGCCTGTTGGCATAAAGCGTTGCCATGCGGTTTCCTGATGGGGTTTTTCGGTTTTCACCGTGGTGACTACAGCAGTCTGTTGATAATCCTTGACGCTAATGCTGATGTCGGACGACTCTCTTACCCAGGAATTTGCACCATCTGCGCCGACAATCAGTTTGCCTGTCAGGGTGCCGTGGTGTTCAAGTCGTAGTTGTGATGTTTGCTCACCGTTGATCAATGTTAACGGCTGGTGGCCGAAAAATGGCGTGATATTGTTATATTGACCCAGGCGCTTCATTAAGGCTGATAATATTGCGTTATTTTCAACAATATGTCCTAAGCAGCTAACGCCTATTTCCGCGCTATCGAAATGGATGACACCATTTCCGGTTGCATCCCAAACATGCATTTCACGAAAAGGACTGGTGCGCATTGTTTTGACAATATCCCAAATGCCCACTGCTTCCAAAATATGTTGTGAGGCATGGGTGATGGCGCTGACCCGGGTATCAAAGTGCTCTGCATCCCAGTTTGCAGCGGGTGGGCGTTTGTCGACGATAGCAATGGACAAATGACTGTCAGCCAAGGCATTGGCAAGTAAGGCGCCAACCATACCGCTACCAACGATGATGACATCAAATGCGGTTTTATCCGGTGCCGTGTGTTTTGCGTCTGTCATAAGGGAAGCCCACGTGCCAGGCGCGGCAGTTTTCCAGCGAGGCCCATGCTGTGTTTGGCGAGCTGGTGTTTGAGTGGCGGGCAAATATCGGTGGCAATAAGTCCTAAATTACGGGCAAATGCCAATGGCGCAAATTGGTTGGAAAAAACTCTTACCAGTTGATCGGTAAAGCTGATAATACGCCGCTGATCTTGTTTACGCCATGCTTGGTAGGCACTTAATGCGTCGATGCTGCCAATGTCTGTGTGTTTACTTTCGCATTCCACAATCACTTGTGCCAGCGTGGCAACATCGCGCATACCTAAATTAAATCCCTGTCCGGCGATGGGGTGCAGAGTATGTGCCGCATTGCCAATGAGCACCAGACGTTGGTCTACTTGTGTGTCGGCCTTAATTAAGCGTAGTGGATAACTTACCCGTTTTCCGATCTGGGTGAATTGACCCAGCCGGGTTCCAAATTTTTGCTGTAGCTGGCTTAAGAACGTGGCATCATCAAGTGTCATTATGGCATCGGCGTTATGTTTGTGCTGGGTCCAGACCAGGGAGCAGCGGTTGTTTGCCCCTGTAGGTGTTGTTTCATTGGCCTGGAGAGGCGGTGCAGGCATGGGTAGCAGCGCTAGTGGGCCTGAATTGGTAAACCGTTCGTAGGCAACATTGTTATGAGGTTCGCTGGTGGTTAAGTTGCTGGTGATGGCGGTTTGGTTGTAATCGTATTCGTTGGCAGTAATGCCGAGGATATTGCGTATACTGGAGTTTCCCCCGTCTGCGGCGACAATCAGCCGCGCATGCAAGGTTTTTGTTTTGCCTTCCATATCCAGTGTGGTTTCGGTTAAGCTGGAATGATGCCTTAGCTGTGTGACCCTGGCGGGTTTGATGAAATCAATGTTTTTGAATCCATCCAGGTGCTGATAGAGTATTCGTCCCAGCTCTCTGGATGTAATAACATACCCAAGCGCATCCACGTTTTCGTCACGACGATTGATGCGGGTGACGCCCGGATGTCCTTTGTCGGATACATGAATGTTGGTGATGGGGGTGGTGTGGGGGCTGATGTTCTTCCACAACCCCATGGCACGAAATATTTGTGAGCTGCCGTAAGACAATGCAATGGCGCGATCATCGTAGCTGGGGGGCGTTTCTTTAGTGTTGGTATGGGCTTCGATAATCGCTATTTTTAACGCTTTGTTACCCAGTGCGCAGCCCAGGCTTGCGCCCACCATTCCGCCACCGACAATAATAATATCGTATTGGTTTGTTGGTTTCGTCAAAAACTAATTCCTTCTTAATTTATGAGAGCACATAGCTTTTATGTGAACATATTGTTTCGCGTTGGCGCATGGTTATATTGGATGTTATTGCGAGACCTAATGCCGCTGATTGGCGGGGATATGCTACTGAGGTAGCTGCCGTAAGCCATGTTTGGGGCGAACGCTTTTTTTGGTGCACTTGTCGTTGCAGTGTCCCCGTCATTTTACGAAAAACAGTGAGCTGAAAGCGGCAGGCTGAAAACGTCGATTGAAAACGTTGATTGAAAACATAGTTACGCCATGAGTGCTTCGATGTCTGCAACGGTTTTTGGTGCGTCTTTTGATAATACTTCATGGCCGTTTTTAGTGACCAATACGTCATCTTCTATACGTATACCAATGTTCCACCATTTTTTTGCCACGTTTTTGCTGCCTGCCGGGATATAAATGCCGGGTTCGATGGTAAGGACCATGCCTGGCTCCAGTTTACGCCAGCGTTCGCCGTGTTTGTAATCGCCAACATCATGCACGTCCATCCCCAACCAATGCCCGGTGCGATGCATATAAAAACGGCGATATTCTTCATTTTTAATCAGTTGCGGCACTGCGCCTTTTAATAGTCCCAGTTTAACCAACCCCTTTGTTAGTGCTTTGACGGCGGCATTGTGGGGGTCATTCCAGTGATTTCCGGGTTTAACTTGTTTAATGGCAGCAAGCTGTGCATCCAACACGATGTTGTAAATCGCTTTTTGTGCTTCGTTGAAGCGGCCATTAATTGGAAAAGTGCGTGTAATATCGGAGGCGTAGTATTGCTTTTCAGCACCGGCGTCAATAAGCAGTAGTTCGCCGTCGTTTAATGGCTGGTTATTCTCGATATAATGCAAAATGCAGCTATTTGCGCCGCCGCCAACGATTGATGGGTAAGCCTCAGTGCAGGCGTTGCGATTAAAGTGATGTAATACTTCGGCTTCAACTTCGCATTCGTTTAAACCGGGGCGGCAGGTTTTCATTGCACGTATATGGGCTTGTGAGGCAATTTTGGCTGCTTTGCGCATCAGTGCAATTTCCGCCGGGCTTTTAAACAGGCGCATATTATGGATCAGCTGGTCAAGTGAGACGAATTCTCCAGGTGTTTTTATCCCGGCGCGCGATTTTTCACGAATCTGGCTGACCCAGCCGATGACCTGTTGATCAAACGCGGTGTCACAGCCCATGGTATAAAAGACGCGTTCGCAGTTTTCCAGCAGGTCGGGAAGGATGTCGTCTATGTCGTTAATAGGATAGGCATCGTCAGCACCATAGAGCGCTTTAGCGCCTTCCAGTCCGGCACGGGGGCCAACCCAGGTTTCCATCACAGGGTCGCGTTCGCGACAGAACAGCAGGTATTCTCCGTGTTTACTTTTTGGGGTAATAACGCAGACACTGTCCGGTTCACTAAATCCTGTGAGGTAATAAAAATCGCTGTCAGGTCGATATCGGTATTCCACGTCACGATTTCGTACTACCGTTGGGGCGGCCGGTAAAATGGCAATACTGTTTTTGCCCATCATACTGGTGATTCGTTTGCGCCGTTTGGCGAATTCGGATTGATTCATGGTTTATTTTTATTTAAGTATTACTATCAGTGGATGCGGAATTAGGTTGTAGGCTTAACAGAGTGTAGAGTTATCAGTATTGACCGTCGATACTTTGTTTGGATGCATTTCTTCATTGATTAGCAGTATACCAACACGTACGTATTCAATTAAGTTTTCCAGCGCTTTTTCATCGTCATCCGTTCCCTGTAAATCATAACTGGTGCCGGCACGGGCAATTTCGGTGATGTCTTGAGAAATTTCGGCGGCATTTTCTGGCAGTTTTCTGAAATCATTAATACCGCCCATGCTTAGGCCAAATAGAAATCCCTGACACCAGCTTCCTAACGCGTGTACCCGGTTTTCCAGGTCTTCTGTATCATTGGGTAATAGCAATTGGAAATCACAAGTAGGGTCATTTAGCTGTTTTAAGGTTGCCTCATGAAGATGACCTAATACAAGTTGCGCTTCGCGCTGTAATAAATCGTTGTCGTCTATATTCGTCAACATTTGTCGAAACCATGTTAGGGGGTCCGTCATATTTTCGGCGCACAGTAACCCGCATAGGGTACCATGCGTTTCGCTGCAACTAATGTCGGTGTTCAGGCGTTCAAGCGCCGAGTTAATTGCGTCGCTGTTTATCGTATTGCTGCGCGAGAGGTCATTAGTCATAATAAAGCCATTCTCTACTGTTAAGCCATTGTCTAATTAAGCCCTTGTGCAAATTTGCCTAAATGGTAGTGCAAATTAGTCATGCATTTTGCTTGACGAGCCGAATATAGTGAGAATTCAATAATGTAGGATCGGCGATTATACCATTAGAATGCGAAATGCCAAAAGTGAAAAAATAAGCAATAAGTCGTTGACCGCGGATATGTGGCGAACTATATTGGGGCAGTTGCGCACACAGGGCGCTCACATTAATAATGTCGTATTGCCCAGCCTGAAAAAGCGTAATCCATCTGCGATGCGTGAGGTGCAGGCATGGTAATTCCAATAAATGACGCACAATGCCGCCCGGTGCTGGTTCTTGCGACCCGGCGCTTATTTTTGCAACAATAGCAACATAACCCTACTAGACCGAGTTTTTTTGTTTTGAGGCGCTTTTGTTTTGGGGCGTTTCTGTTCTGAGGAGCTTATGCCCAGAGGCGCTTCGGTTGTGGGGCATTATTGTTCACTTATGTAGAATAACAATGTTTCTAAACATGGGTTTTAAAGCATGGGTTTTAAAGCGTGGGTTTTAAAGCGTGGGTTTTAAAACATCGGGCCTAAACAATGCCTTCCCTTGGTCCAGCTGGGCTGGATGGAAACAGAAGCTTGGTTGTATAGTATGGTGCGCGAGAACACCTCTAGGTATTCCAGGAATATGAATGAAATTGATATAACAAAATTAGAAAATCAAGTTGACGAGTTAATCAAAGTTTGCACTCAGCTAAAGGACGAAAACACATTCTTAAGGGATCGTCAAGATTTGTTAGTTGAAGAGCGTACTAGACTGATTGAAAAAGCCGACATGGCACGCAATCGGGTTGAAGGCATTCTGACTCGATTAAAAGCAATGGAGCAACAAGCATGAGCAGTGAAGACGTTATTCCCGTTACCGTAAGAATACTTGATAAAGATTATCAGGTAGCCTGTCCGGATAGTGAAAGAGGCCAGCTAATGGACTCTGCCCGTTACCTCGATCATAAAATGAGGGAAATCCGTAATTCTGGCAAGGTCATTGGTTCTGATCGAGTTGCCGTGATGGCGGCGCTTAATATCACCCACGATTTACTGGAATGTAAATTACGCCTGTCAAACAATGATAGGGCGGCGCCGGAAAAGCTTAAGCGACTTCAGGATAAAGTCGAAACCACATTAAATCGCTGTAAACAACTAGAGTTATAGATGTTTGTGGGTTCTTTGTGTGATATGCCTTTAGCGAAATATAAGGGATAGCTGCATAAACGCATGATTGCGTTTATGCTTTCTTGTTTTGTAGGTAGCGTGGTATTTTGCTTGACTCAAACAAGCTGGTTTGGGGGTGTTTCACCCAAAATAGTTGTTGTGTTAGTTAGTGGTGTAGGTTTTTAGCGGAAAAAAATTGAGCTGGATTTTTCCGGTGGGGGCCACGTAGGGCTAATGGTGTTTTGGTCAGTTATAAAAACAATTATTGTCAATAGAATTTTTAACACTAATGACTAATAATTTATAAAGATGGCTTGCTAACCTAAGCATAGGTGGCAAGTAATTTGCGTGTAGAATTCTAACTGGTTTTTTGTATAGAATTGAAGGTATGGCGCACCCTGTGGTGTACGTGTAACGTCGTAGAATTCTTGTCCCATAAGTAACACTTTGGGGACATTACGTGAGTGATGTGTGCAAGTCCGCTAGACGGAAAGCCTAATTTGCTGACTGTTGTTCCCACTTAAATCTGCTCTGGGTCAAGAGCAGAGGCGTTCACGGCACAGGCGGGGTGTTCCTTTTTTTTTACACGAGCTATGTTACAGAAATTGTTTTGTTAGATTTGGATACTGTTTTACTGAGGCATTGTTTCATTAGATGCAGTGTCATTAAGCACTGCCTTACCTTAAGCATTGTTTCATTAAGCATTCTTTTGTTAAGTATTGTTTTTATTCAGTATCGCCGAGTCAAGTCGCTATCCGATGGGTTCGGATGTTGTTCTGTCCATGAAATCACGTCAACAATTACGTAAAGCCATGCGGCAAACTCGCCGTGCGCTGTCACCACAGCAGCGTGAGTGTGCTGCACGTCAATTCGCGCAACGTTTCTCAAAAACTCGATTATTTATTAATAGCCAGCACGTCGCCTTCTATATGACGAATGATGGCGAGTTGGATCCGTTGCCCTTAATGGATATTGCCTGGTCCATGGGGAAAACCTGCTACCTACCCGTGCTTGATGCGCCGTATCAGAAAAAACTGTTATTTGCGCAATACCGGAAAAAAGACCCTGTGATATTCAATCGTTATGGCATTGCTGAGCCAGTTGTTGCAGCGTGCCGGCGTGTTAGGGCGCAGCAGTTGGATCTTGTGTTAACGCCTCTGGTGGCGTTTGATCGACGAGGCAATCGTATTGGTATGGGCGGTGGTTTTTACGACCGTTCCTTTGCTTTTCTCCGCCAACGTGAACAATGGATAAAACCCCGGTTGGTGGGGGTCGGGTATAGTTTTCAGGAAATAGATGCTATTGAAGGCCAGTCATGGGATGTGCCCTTAAGCGCGATTGCAACGGATTGTGGTTTAACCTAAATTTCGCAGTTGACCGCATAAACATGAGCTAACGCCATGAATACATATAATGTCTATTCTTTACCTCCCACTGTTTGAGTGAACTCGCTACGACCTACCCTACAACGGTTGTGTAGATGAAATCGTCTGTAGGCCGCCCAACGTCGGAATTTAGGTTTAATCTCCGCGTCACTGTATCTGCGATAATGTGTTAATTCTGAACGATTACTTTTCATACGAGTATTTTTCACCCGGGTGGTTCGCTATGGTGTTTGGCCTGGAGGTTTGTAACGGTTTTATGGCAGCTTTTGTGCCAGCATAGTGGGCGCGATTTTTAGTTGATGGTCTGTTAGAATTCTGGTTGGCATTATTAATGGTGGTTGATAAAGGGTGGTTGATCTTTGAGTTCCATTACGGCCGGAGTCGCTTTTTTCGCCCGACAAAGCGGAACGAACGCCGTATAGTCATTGCTCACGAGTGATGAAGCCGCTTAATTCGGGGCGTGATTGTTTAAATCGATGACCAAAAAAGTAGCAAAGAACGTTTCAATCGCGCAGATGATTCTGCTTGGGTGTTTAGTTAGCGCTATTTCCGCTTGTACGGTTGTTTCCAGTCCTCAGGCGTTATTGCCCTTTGATATGGACGAGGAAGCACGGCGGCAAATTTCTTCGACGCGTGTGCTTATAAGCACTAATTTGGATGCGCTAGAAAATGAAAAGCTGGCGGATTCAGATTATTGGTTAGATACGGATTATATCGATCAGCCCTTGAGTGGGCTGGAAGCTGATATTAAACGTTTGAAGTGGCTACATATAAAAAAAACGTTAAAGCTCAATGCATTTTTATATGAAAAAATTGCAGCTGAAATAGCAGGGACCCAGGAAGAGGCATTGCTTTTTATAGATATGCGTTACAGAATGTCACCTGATTATACCGCCTTGTTGGCAACCAGCCATGTTTCGTTGTTTCCGCGTAAAAAAGACCTTATTACCATTGCCGATGCGCAGTATCAGGATGGGAAGTTTCCTGTATTGTACCGCAATCAATTTAATTACGAATACCGGTATGAAGGCGGCTATCAGGATGAGCAATCCACGGCCCTTGCCTGGTTTGATAATGATGCAGCAATGGTGAAAAAAGCGTTAGGAGCTGCTGTGAAAGCGATATCAGCAATGGTTGTGCGTGATATGGCGGTTATTCCTACGCGGCCAGATCCTAAGCGTTCAGGTAATCGAGCGCCTAACTCTCTTTATGACTATAAATGACAAGCCTCTTAAGATAAGGGTAAGTACGCTGGTGTGTACTGCATTGCCACTTACGGCTGTTTTAGCTTGCTTAATATCATCGGCCAGTATTGTTGCCAGCAACAGTGATGGTCCGGTTTTTCCAGAAGGATAAACTCTGCGTTTAACTGACGTTTGACCACGGGCCTTATGATGTCGGGGGGGATGTTGTTGTCGTTATGTGACGCATAATGTTGTTGCCGTATCGTGGCAGGGAGAGGTGCCTGGTCTGCCGGATTTAATGAATGGGTTAATGTTGAGTATCCGTGCCGTTGCGCCCATGCTCGAATATCCAGGTTACCCGCGAGAGTAACGACTACACGGGTTTCTGGAACATGCTCTGCCATTAACATGGCCAGAGTGCCGCCACCGCTGTGACCAAACAATGCCAGGTTTTGAATTTGATTAATATCGATCAAACGTCTTAGAGCCGCCACCATGCTGGCCACCACCTGCTTGGAATACCGCTGGTGCGTCCAGTGCAAAGGGGTGCATGAGGTTTCGTTTTTCATTCCGTGATAGCAAGGTCTGCCTAAATAGATCGCTGGATTAGGGTCGTCACTCATCAGTCGTAGCATGAGAGGTTTGGCCGTTGTTGGGTCTGCGGCGACGAAGGTCTTGGTGATCCAGGGGGTGCCGTCTCCTTCGATGTAGATATGCCACATCCTGTCGGCATTTGAATATTGTTCCGATTGATAGATAACATGGGTGAATCCATCACCGGTGATTTCGCTGCGTTTAAAGCCGTTATCTACCGCAAACTGGTTGTTGCGAGCGACCGGGGTGGCGCAGGCAACAACCAGCAATACCGTTAGTACTACTGTTAATGCGGTAAATTTTTCAGGCGCAGCTAACATACCTCAGATAGGTTTTGCCGTTACGTGGCTTTTCTGCTGCTATCGCGATTAAAAATAAGGTTTTTTGCAACAAGCCATCGGTTAACAGGCTATCCGCAAATACGCCATGGTCTAATGAACTAACCACTAACAAAAATAAACTCCCCGCCGCTATGCCCTGTATGTTGTATTGGGGCGTACGTGGGTGTTTGCTCAAACCCGATGGCCTGGGCCTTTTGTTTGACCTGGTTCGTTACGCGGCGGTAGATTCGGTAAGCGTCAATTACCGCCTCGCCACTTTCCAGCTCATTGATAAACGCACTGGCAAAGATAGAATGTTTGCCGCCACCGCTATCGAGTACCGGTTCGATACTGCCGGACGTTAGCACAGTACGCGAATTGGTTTTTGCCATTACTTTTAGCCACTTCTCCAGGTGTTTGTCACTGAGCTGGGTGTCCAGGCGGGCAACCGAGCTGCGTGTCATGGAGCCGGAATAACAGGAATCCGCCACCACCATTATGTGCCTTGCTTTCACGGTATTGAGTAAGTCAGAAATAGCCGAATTCGGTATCCAGTTGGCGGTATTCTCTTGTTCGGCATCAATGGGTAGCCAGTAGCCCTGTAAGGTTTGCGGATCACGCTCGCCATGTCCGGCGTAATAGATAAGTAAGTTGTCATTTTCTGTCATTTGTCCTTTCACCTCATTAAATGCCGACAGAATGGTATAGCGATCAGCATTGGTGATTAAACGCGTTTTAAAACCGTATTTGTTTGTTAAAACCTCGGCAATGCGTTGCGCATCATTAATAGCGGTTTGCAGGGTGGGAAATTGCCGATATTCGTTATTGCCAATAACCAGCGCATAGTATTTGCCAAAGTCTATGGATTTCGCCACCCGGCCTACCCGGCTGCGGTCATTGTCTGGTGTAATGGTATCTTTGGTGGGAATTAGGGTGAATGAAAGCTTGGCATGTTGATTAAGCCGGTCAACCGCTTCGATAGAGACTTGTGTCTGTCCGGTGGTGACAGATACCGCGGAATGAAAAAAGCCAGCGCTGTCAGGGGTTAACGCCCGACTATTCATGGTGGCGCGCTGTAGGCCAGCCGGTGCAAGTATTTTGCCGCTGATGACTTGGGCTTTGCTGCCTGCTCTGACGCGCACGGCGGCTTCGCCGCTGCGAGTCACCCGGATGATAGGGTCGAATACTTCGATCGTGGGACCGGTGGCAACCTGTTGTGAAGCCAATTGTAGCTTTTGCTGCTCTACATTTTTGGTTTGACGCTCGAATTGTTGTTGCGATTGTTTGAATTTGGTGCTGATAAAGGTTAGTGCCAGTTGCGCTTTATCGACCAGCGATTGATGGGATTTATATTTACTTTGCAGTTCTTCCAGGCGAGCTTTATTGTTTTGGTTATCTTTAATCTCTTTTTCAAGTTGGTTTAATTCGTCCTGGGCCTTTTTGAGTGATTGCTCACGATCACTTAATTGTTGTTGGTTTTTTTTCAGTGAATTTTGCAAATTAACAATGTCGCGTTCGCGACGATCAATTTCCTGGCGTAAAACGTCGGTCTGTTCCTGAGCGATTGTTGCGGCTTTTACTTCGATGGTGGAGGTGTAGTCAATTTCATCGCTAACGCCGGAGGCGCGGCGGTACCAGTTCAAGGCTTTAACGGTATCTTTTTCAACGCCAAGGCCTTTTTCATAAAAATAACCCAGGTTGATTTGAGCGCGGGAATAACCCTGTTCTGCGGCTTTTAAATACCATTTGTGTGCCGTTTGATAATCGGGGGTGAGTCCGAGGCCTTTTTCGTAAATTTCCCCAGTATAGGTTTGGGCTTCTGCATCACCGGCTTGCGCTTTGTCCAGCCAGACATTGAGTGCTGTTCGATAATCTGCACGATCAAATGCGATATATTCACCGCCTCGAATTTCGCACTCCAAGGCGGTTGTTTTGGTTGCTCGGCGGGCGGCTAAATAGGAAACTTGTGCGCCTAATTTGCGTACTTGTGGTGGTAGCAGGCAATCTACCGGCAATAGCTTGTCGGCTGAGACACTACCCTCAAGCTGGGTAGGCTGGTCCTCGGTAGCGGCGCAACCGATAAGAAAGACCACAATGGCTGAGATGATGGTTATCTGTGCCTGCTTAAACAAGGTGAACACGTTATTGGTATTGTTAATCTTCATTTCATTAACCTTTTATTTCATCTGTGAGTAATGAGTGATGTTGCGTGGCGCAGTAACCAATGCACGTTGTGTGAGGACGGCCTGGTTATGTCTCGGTTTATGTTTTTGTTTACGTCCTAATTTAATTTTCAGTGGTAATTTCTAACTTGAGGTTAAGTAATCGTTTGTGCTTATTATCGATGCTTAAGCCTGCTTCAATGAGCTGCGACGCCCTGGTTATATCGGCGTCATTAAGTGCCTGTCTCGCTTGTTGCGACAGTTTATCAAGTAACTGCTCCAGGCCTTTTATTGCGCGGCGATTGTAAGGGTGTAGTGCCAGTACTTTGTTGTATTCATCCAGAGCGTTCCCACCAGGGGGGGATATCAGGCGGCCAACCAGCATGTGCACCTCGGCAATTTCTAAAATCTCATTCACTTTATGCTGCTCGGCAATGGGCAAATCAATTTCTGGCGGCGGATTGTCGAATAAACTGGGTTCGACAATCTCGGGTGGTTTTAATACATAAAACAATGTTGATAAAGAGGCAACGACGGCAAGGCTTGCGGCAACCAGTTTCCAGGGTTCTCGGCGCTTGGGTAATAATGATTGTAAAAACAAGGCGGCGCTGGCGGTTCGATTTTTACGTTCCAGGGCCAGTCCCCTGAGCAGTGCCTGCCATTGCCTGTCTGTTAGTCCGGGTACACGTTTTGGCGTCAGGCGCTTTTCGTTAGCATCAATTGCGGACACAAACGGGGTTTTTCCCGCTAATAATAAATAGGTAATGCAGGCCAGGGCGTACACATCATCGCGTGGATCAGGGGGGGCACCTTCAAACATCTCAAGGCTTGCATACGTTGGTGTTAATGCAAATAACTCTGTATTGGATGTGCTTTCGGTGTCATCGTGTTTGTTATTGGAGTCGGTGTTTCGATGGTGTGCTTTTTCGGCCTCTGATTCCATGACCGCCCGGGCGATACCGAAATCGAGAATTTTGGCCACTCCCTTGTCGGTTAAATGAATGTTTGCGGGTTTTAAATCCGAATGCACAATGCCTTGCTGATGGGCGTAATGCAGGCCTCTCACTATATCAGTAATGATGGGTAGCACCGCACTTAAATCATTACGTTTGATTTCACGGGTGTTAATGGCTTCTTTTAATGACTGACCGGTTAAATACTCCATGGTCATATAAACAGTGTCCCCATCGCGATCAAAATCGTAGACGGTGACAATGTTGGGGTGGGCCAGGGTTTGGGCCTTGCGACATTCCTGCTGCAGCATACTCAAGGCATCGGGATAAGCCTTGAGGCTATCAGAGAGCAGTTTTATTGCAATAATCGAATCCTGATCGCCTACCTCTTCCTTGCGTATGTCCCTGGCGGCATATACCACGCCCATACCACCACTGCCGATCTCCTCGACCAGATGAAACCGATGTTTAATGATCGACCCAGGTGTTAGTGTTATTTCTTTGTACGCTTCTTGGTATGGCGGTGTCGCTGGTGCCTGGGATACTTCTGTTTCCTCCGTGCTTGAGGAGGGGGGGATGACTGCGTGTGGCTGTATCAGTTGCGTTTTATCGTTATTACGACGTGCGGCATGTTCGCTGATGATATGGGTCTTCTCATCTTCAATCATGCTCGGTTTTAACCGTGTTTTAGGGTCGTCGTGTTGGCTCATTGTCGGTACGTTATTTATTAATTGCCAGTATTGATTGTTAGTGCTAATTACCCGTGCTGGTTACCAATAATTAATACCAATAATTAATGTTTATAATTAATGTTTATAATTAATGCCTATAATAATTACCGGTATTAATTGCCAGTAATCCATTACTGGCAATTAATCGTTGCTGGCAACGTTTAAGTTACCTTATTACTTATTAAAATTCCAGGCGCAGACCAGCGGACACATTCCAGGTTTCCAGGTTCTCCTGCGCTAATGACGTTTCATATTGAATAAATGCCGATTTGCCACCCGCAAATATCGCTGAGGCACCCAATGCGGTTACAAAATAATCGCTATCAGGTGTGTTGGCGTCAAAGCTGAACAGGGTTTGGCTGCTATCGGCCAGAAAATAACCCTCGACCTTATTGGCTTTATCGTCAAATTGATGTAACCAGGATACATTCACATGGGGTAGTAATACGCCCCAGGATAAGCTGGTGGCATAGCTCAATTGTGCGCTGACTGATGAGAGGAGCTGGCTGATATCCTGTCCCTGAATAACCACCTCATAACCACCGCCGTCAGACTCGGCGTAACCATCAATGGCGGTATCAATGTAATCGAATCTGCCGCTAAACGAGGCCGTCAAGCCACCACTAATAACGTAATCGTAACCGCCCCCGATGCTGAGTGCAAAACTGGTGCTGTCGGCGTCACTGTTTGCGGTAACATCAGTCATCCCGAAAATGATACGCCGATCCATTTTAAAGCTGTTGGTGCCCACATTTAAAATGGCATCAAAATAAGTGTTGTCTGAGGGGTAATAACTGCCATAGAGCGTGGCGCTCAATCCGTCGATTTCCATACCACCGGCATTGTTGTTGATGTCCATTTCTGCTGTGCTATAACCGAGCGCCGCCCCCACTGTGGCTAGATTGCCCAGGCGCATATCCGCCCCTGTGGTAATATTGTTAGTGTCAAATTCAAAGCCACTTTCAAAATCCGTTTCGTTTTGTTCGCCGCCACCGACTTTTCCGCTAATGTACCAGTCCCATTTTTTATTAAAGCCATCGGCCGATCCTGCGCTGCCGCCGCTGGCATTGGCGGCAAATAATGTATCGAACATAGTGCCGGTAATGGTTTCTCCATTGAGTTGCAAGGTTAGCCCGCTAAGCACCGTTTTTTGTTGTCCCTTTCTTAATGCGGTCAAGCGTTTGCTGATGTTGGCTAACTGTTCTTTAATGAGTTCGTTGTTCAGGGTTCCCTGGGATGAGACACTTTGAGGTGATAGCGCATCCAATAACTCGCGTAAATCTTTTCCGGCACCTGTCTCAACGGCGGTGGAAAAGGCCGCACATAAGTCCGTTAATTCCCCGCCGGCATTGTTAAGGCAGATGTCATTTAACGCGCCTTCAAGGGCTTCGTTTGATGTTGTACCCTGGGTGTTGGGTGTGACGCCGCCAACGTTAATCGTTACATCAGCGGATTCAGTGGCATCTGCATCATTGGTAACTTCATAGTTAAACGTATCAATGCCAACATAATCGGTGTTGGGTTGATAGGTAATGCAGCGCAGAGTGTCATCGGCACAGGATACCGCGGTAGCGGTACCATTGGCGGGTTGCGCGGGAATTCTTATTTGGGGGGTAGTAATGTTTGTAATACTGTTTGACAAGTTTAGGGTGATGGTTTTGTTTTTGCTAATTGAGACCCTTACGCTACTAACGTCAGCCGTTGCCGTGGTAGCAATGATGCCGAGCATTAGGGCGAAGGTCGTGAGTTTATATGAATAATGCATTTTGAGGAACTCCACTCTTTTTAGTATTGAATATTATTTTTTGCATGATGACAGTTTGTAGCGTGGCGCTGTTTTTAATTACTGTTTCCCAATGCTTGTGCTGGCTAACGGTGTTTTGTGCCCTGCACGGTAAAATTATTTCGGCTGATGAAATAACGCACTGATTCAGGCCTGTCACTGTGGTCGAAATATTACGCGGAACGGTTCCGTGACAGCAATTTGTTAAGCCTGCCTTGGTCTTATATGTTATTCACCATTGTTGTTTCGCCATTGTTGTTTTGGTCTCAATGGCTTTGAGCGCAATGATTTTCAATGTAATGGTTTTCAATGCAATGGTTTTGAATGCAATAGCTTTGACCATCGCTATTTAATTATCACTGCTCCATCAATGCTATTTCACCAATGTTATTTCACCAATGTTACTCCGCCTATGCTACTTCATCATAATTATTTCATCATGATATAAAGGCGGGCGTTTGATGCGTTAAGCTGTAACGATGGCGCAATCGCCGAGCTATGATTTTCCTACTATGGTCTGCTTATTATGCACTACCTGCTAGGATTAACCCGCCAATTTTGCGGTATTCTTCATTATGGCATAACCAGAGCAGGGGTAAATGCTCATTTAGTTGCCAATGGTAGCAGAAATTATTCCTAAATACTGTTTATAAACCGTCAAGCGCAAAATTAAGTTAAGGATTTGTATGGCCCATATAGAAACGAAAATCAAGATAAATATTACCATTGAATAGGTGGCGGCGAGAAATTATTCTGTCGAGAGGGTAATGCCGTATTTTTCTCTATCCGTGTCTGGTGTTTGCCAAGGAAAGAAGCTGCCATTTGTTATTCCATATCGTACTTATGTAAGTCCTGCTTAATCCGTTTATGTTTTATTAACGTAACTATTGTAATAATATAGTGGTTTCGCCATTGGTGTTAAAACCTTGAATGAGCAGCACATCTGGCCGTTTGCTCAACCATAAAATTTGATGTGAGATTAATGTCTTGTGCAAGCACTACCTTTACCCATTGAATATGCTAGCATATGGCGCTCGTGTTCGATTGCCACTTGAATTTAGTCGTAAAACTTGATGATCGATTCGATGGATTGCAGTGCTTGTGGGTTAGCACTAAACCGCTGTTTACGTTGTTTGTTTGTCATTTTTCACCCTCCGTGGGTAAGGTGCATAAACAAACTCAGGCGGCACAAATAAATTTTATCCAGGTAAAAGAATAATATGAAGATTCCTTCACTTACCCCCATTGATGGTTTATTACGTCCCACCATTTGGTTGTTTGTTGCGCTACTGATGATAGCGTTAAGCGCCTGCGACAGCAGCGACCCTACTGTGGGCGCGTCCAAAACCATTCCGCAAAATGTCACCGTCAATCCCGGCACTCGGGCCATTGAGCTGGCCTGGGGCGGTGTGTCCGGTGCCCATGGTTATTCGGTGTATTGGTCTAACCAGGCCGGGGTGAATCCGGCGCAGGGTTCGTTAATCACCACCACCGAGCCTTATCTGGAACACCGGGGCCTGGCCAACGGAGTGCGTTATTATTACGTGGTCACGGCCAACACGGCACGAGGCGAAAGCGGTGAATCGGCCGTGGTCAGCGCCATGCCGGAAACCGCCGTGCCCGCCAAGCCCAGCGTCGTGACGGCCACTGGGGAAGATGGACGCGTAAGCCTCACCTGGGGCTCCATTGCCGGGGCCAGCCACTACACCCTGTATTGGAACACCACCGGCACCGTCAGCAGCAACGATGCCCGCATTGATGCGGTGGTGTCCCCCTTTGTGCACAGTGAGCTAAGCAACAACCAAGCCTATTATTACATCCTGGTCGCCGAAAACGCCGTGGGGGCCAGCGCTGCCTCGGCCGAATTAAGTGCCACCCCGCAACGCCCCGCCCCCAGTGCCCCGGTAATCGAGCAAGTTACCCCCGGCAGCGGTGAAGCCACCCTGGCTTGGCGCAATATCAGCAATGCCCGTGGTTATACCCTGTACTGGAACACCACCGGCAATGTCAGTTTGAGTGATACGGCCATTACCCAGGTTACCAGCCCCTATACTGTGACGGACGTAGTGGACGGCAGTACTTATTACTACCGGGT
>Ga0316202_10000239_pt1 | contig 75369 bp, 54 predicted proteins | sample 3monrhotite_MG_FD_204934 | JGI IMG/M metagenome (GOLD analysis project Ga0316202, IMG submission 204934) | Microbial mat bacterial communities from mineral coupon in-situ incubated in ocean water Damariscotta River, Maine, United States -... | ecosystem: Environmental > Aquatic > Marine >...
TGTCCACACCCTCCCCTACGGCTTCGCCTGGGAGGCTCCTGGCGCGGCGCCGGCCTGGGTGCCCCTCGCCGTTCAGCGCGCAGGAGGCGGGCAGGGCGTCTCGGTCGGGTTCGGCGATCCGAAGTTCGCGCCCTGGTATCAGGCCACGATCCGGATCCTCAAGCTCCGGACGGGCTCGGACGCCGGCGCCTACAGCGAGGCCGGGGTCCCGGCCGTGATGTTGACCGGCTCCAGCCTGACCAACTTCTACGCGGGGTATCACCGTCCCAGCGACGACATGTCGCGAGTGGACGGAGAGCGTCTAGACGACGCCGCGCGGGTGATTGCAGCCAGCGCTTGGGAGCTGGGAGCAGACCCCAGGCCCGAGGCGGCCCTCGGTGTCGCGTCCCTCAGCTTCGGCCAGCGGAGCGCGGGTCCCTTGGGCCTGGCGGTGGTGGGCTTCCTCTCCGCCTGCGCCGCCGCCCTGGGGGCCCTCCGCGCGCCCTCTCCCAGGAGGGAGTCGGCCCACGTCGCCCTGGCCCTCTGCCTCCTGGCCTTCGGGCTGAGCGGCTCGGTCGTGGGCCTGCTCTGCTTCGTGCCCTTCGTGAGCGCGCGGCTCTTGGCCGACGCGGCCCCCCGGGCTCGGCTCTTGCTCCTCGCCTTGGGCGTGGTCCCCCTCGGCCTGGAGCTGCTCTTGATCCTGGGGGCCTCGCTGGTGTTCGGTTTCGGCTGGCGGGGAGGCTGGGTCGAGACGCCGGCGCTGGTCCTCGCGCTCTGGGCTACCGCGCGGCTCATGACCACAGGGGGCACAGGCGGTGAGCCGGGCCTACCTGGAGCGGAGCAGGTCGACCTTCCGCATTAGGTCACGGAAGCGACGCTTCCGAGCAGGGTCGTCGCCGAAGGACCGATCGAGCTGGCGAAGCTTCTCCAAGAATCGGGCGGCCTCGCCGACCTGCTTGGCCTCGACGTAGGTCAGGGCGGTCTCGTGAGCGATCCCCCACCAGGCGTCCTTGGACTTGGGGTCGTCGAGGAAGCGGAGCAGCTCCAGGTAGCGGTTGAGGGCGAGCTGGGGCTCGGCCAGGGCGCGCTGCAGCAGGCAGCGCTCCAGGATGACGTCCAGGCGATCCTGCTCGCTGGCGCCGAGGTCGTCGAGGACGTCGAGGCCCATTTGGGCGCGGCCTTCCTGACGAGCGATCCGAGCCAACTCGAGGTGGGCCTGAACCCGAAGTGCCCGCTTGGGACATTGTTTGAGCGGCTCGAGCTGGGCTGCCGCGCGCTCGAGGTCGCCGGCGTCCATGAAGAGCTTGGCCAGGGCCAGGCGCTCTATGTCGGGCAGGTCCTTGGCGCGGTCGGCGTAGCGCCTGAGGAGGACCTGGAGGCGCTGGGTCTGATCCTTGCCGAGCGGACGCTGACGCGCGATGGCGCTCAAGGCGGCCCGCTCGACAGCCTCGGCCTGGGGCTTGAGGGGGCTGCCGGGGTGCAAGAGGGGGAAGTTGAGCGCCATCCGCGCGGCGCGCTGATAGCGCTTGTGCTTGAGGAGCGCGATCAAGAGCCCCATTTGGCTCCGCTGGACCATGGGGTCGAGGCGAATTCGCTCCTCGGCCGGGAGCCGGAGGAAGATGCGCCGCTGCTCGACCGTGGCCAAGGTCCGCTCCCCTTCGGCCAGGGCTGCCACGTCGCCAGTCTCGGCGGCCCTGTCGAAGAGGGCCGTGGCGTGGAGCTGGCTGGCGAGGAAGAGGCGGCGCTCCTCCTCAGAGGGGCGCCCGTCGACGCCCTGGTTCTTGACGTGGGTCTGGGCCTTGGCGATGGCCGCGGCCGGGTCTTGAGCGAAGACCAGGCGCAGCTGCCACTCGTGAAGCTGCGAGAGGAGTTCGCTGGCCTCGTCTTGAAGCTCGCCGGGAGGGAGAGTTGGGACCTCCTTGGCCAGCTCGGCCTCGAGGGCGTCGATCTTGGGGATCAGGTTCTGGCGCTGGCTGAGGTCCTTGGACGAGAGCGCCGGCAAGACCTCGGCTTGGAGCTGGGCGTAGCGCTGGAGGCGGCGGACGCGCAGCACGCGCGGGTCGGGCTCGGAGCCCTCGGGCAACCCCGCCAGGTAGTGGCTGCAGGCGACGAGGGCGGCCTCGGGATCTGTCCCCAGCTGACCGAGCTCGACCAGGGCCAGGTGCGCGATCTCGAGCTGCTCCCAAGAGGCCTTCTCCTGCTTGAGGGCGCGCAGGGCGCGCTGATAGGCGACGCGGGCCGCGAGGACCTCGCCCAGGGCCTTGCTGGAGCGCGCGTGGTGAATCGAGGCGCCGGCTATGTCTAGGAGGCGCTCGCCCTCGCTGAGGGTCTCGGTCTCCTCCTTGACCTCGGGGCCCTTGTGGACCGGGAGGTAGCGGTAGTAGGTCTCGAGAGTCAGGGTCGCGAAGCAGGTCGCGAGCACGCGGTCTGCGATGTAGCCGCCCCCCTTCCAGGACCCGCGCCGGCAACCCGTCCCGTGGTGCTGGGTCCCGATCAAGCCGTCGCGGATTCGCGGGTTGAAGGTCTTCCAGGGATTTCCGCCGACCTGATACATGGCCAGGGCGGCGTAGTAGATGTGGTAGAGGTTCGTGACCCCGCCGCCCTCGATCTGGATTTGGCTCTGAGACACGAGGCCCGTGGCCCGCTTGTTCATCGTGGTGGCCGGAGACTCGCCGAGCATGATCCGCAGGAAGAGGCCGCTGGCGTTCATGGCGGGGGTCCGACGTCCGTCCTTGACATAGGCCGTGGTCCCGTCCTTGCCGCTGACGATGTTCAGCCAGAGGCGGACCTTGTTGTAGGTCGCGCTCGGGACCTCGATCTCGGCGTGTTCGGCAGAGCGCAGGGCGAGGACCATCCAGCTCGTGACGCTGGTGTCGGTGTCGGTGGTCCCGAACCCGTAGCGCCAGCCGTATTGGGTCTGGTCGGCCAGGATGTAGTTCACGGCTCGCTGAACGGCGGCGCGGAGATCCGGGTCCTTCCAGCGCGAGAGCGCCTCGGACATGGCGAGGGTCCCAATGGCGTGCTCGTAGTTGTAGTGCCAGCGCTTGCGGCCGGTCTTGAGACCCTTGGCCATTCGGCCGAGGCGGTCGGTCCGATTCATCAGCCACTCCACGCCGCGCTTGACGTTTCGCTGATAGGGGCTTGCCTTGTTCGGCGCGTGATCACCGCAGAGGAAGGCCAGCACCGCCAGGCCTGTCCGGGCGAGGTCGCCGCCCTTGGGCTTCTTCTTGTCGGGGTTGGCGTGATCGGTGCGCAGCTGGATCCAGGCTCCCTCTTTCGTCTGATGACGAGCGAGCCAGTCCAGGCCTCCAGTCAGGGCGCCGTCGCTGGCCTTGGAGGCTCCGCCGCGCTGGTTGCGCTTGCCGCCTCGACCAACTCCCGCGCGTCCGCCTCCGCCGACGCCGAAGACGTTGACTTCGCCCGAGGCGTCCCCCCTGGCTTCATGGAAGGGGTCGTCGGTGTCCGCTTCGCTGAGGGCTTGGAGGTCGCGCTTGGTCGCATCCTGGAGGGCGTCTAGGGCCGCGTCCTTACTCTGGTCGGTTCCGGCTGTGACGGGGACGACCTTCTGCGGCTTGGCGATTCGGACCTCGACGGGAAGAGCCTCCTCCTGAAGGTGGGTAGCTATGGTCCAAAACGAGAGCCCGACCAAGAGCAGGAGGTGGAGGAAGCCCGCCACGGCGAAGGCCGGTGAGCTCTGGACCGCGGCGCGCGGGCTGGTGCTCCAGCTCCGGTAGCGCCGGTGCTGAGCGAGCTGGGCGGCGTCCTTGGGGGACGGCGCTGCTGGCTTGGGGCGCGGAGTGGCTGGGACGATGGGCTGGGCCGGCGCGGGCCGAGCGGCCTTGGTCCGGGCTCGGGCCATGCGGCGCTGCCCGCGGGATTGGCCTGGCCTGGGGGCGGCGGCTGGAGGGGAGGCGACCTCTCCAGCGAGCGCCTGGGCTGCTGAGGCCTGGGGCGCCGAAGCCTGGGGTGCCGAGGCCTGGGGCGCCGACGCCTGGGGTGCCGGCGCCTCAGGTGCGCTCTGCTGGGGCGCAGGTCCCGGGGGCGAAGGCGACGCGGCCTTGGCTTCGCGCTCAGCGATCCGGGCCCCGAGCTTCTTGGCGATCAAGTCGGCGATGGGATCCTGAGGCGTCGAAGCGGCCGAGTCCCCCGCAGGGCTCGAAGCTGTGGAGGGATCCTCCCCTGGCCGCTCGTTCACAGGTCCTCCGCGAGAGCTCGCGTCAAGCCTTTACACGTGGGAACCCAAGCGGCGGTTCCAGGCACTAGCGCGGTGCGACGCGATTTCTCAGGTCGGCCAGGGCGGCCTCGAGGGCCGCGCGGACGGCCGGATCGCTGGTCTTGAGCTGCGCGTCCTCGAGGGGGGCGGGGTCGGTGGCGACCTCACCCAGGAGGCCTATCGTGTCCAAGAGGAGGTCGCCTTGGGCCGCGTTGAGGAGGACCTTGAGGGCGTCTTGGAGCTCGACTGGGAGGCGCCGAGTCAGGACGTAGTGAGCCTTGAGGGCCGCGATCGCGCCTCGGCGGAGCTCTAGGGACTCGGTGTCGGTTTCGAGGAGGTCCAAGAGCGCCCGCCGAGCTTGGGGGTCGGCCGCCAGGTCGCAGTGGGCGAGGCCCGCGAGGGCCCGGCGCCGGACGTCCTCGTCTTGGTCTCTGGCAGCGCCCTTGGTCAGGGCAGCCGCGGCGGCGGGGTCAGGGGCGGCGAGGATCAGCCCCTGCGCGGCCAGGATCCGGACCTTGGGGTCACCGTCCTCGCTCAGGCGCTCGGCCAAGGCGGCCACGGCCGCGGGGTCGTCGCTCCAGCCCAGGGCAGAGGTCGCGACCTCTGCGCGCTCAGCGTCCGGATCAGAGAGAGCCCGAATCAGGACCTCACGAGCCCCCGCCGTCCGCAGCCGCGCCAGGTAGAAGGCTGCGTCTCGCCTCACGGCTCGGTCCTCACTCTGGGTCGGGGGGAGGAGGAAGAGCTGAGTCAGGCGCTGCTCGCGCTCGGCGTCCGTGCCCTCGGCCTCGGCCTCCCGGCGAGCCCGGTTGTCCCGGGCGGCCAGGTCTCGCAGGAGGACCTCGCGCTGATGCTCGCGATCCAAGCTCACGAGGCTGGTTCGGCTCGTGACGACGGGCCGATCGCGGACCGGGGCCGTGGTCTGACCTGCGGTCGGGGTTTGGGCTCGCGCCTTGAGGGCCAGGGCGACGGCGGTCACGCGGCTCCAGTCCCCGTCGAAGCGAGCCGTGTCGAGGTTGTTCGCGAGCTCCTCGTCGCTGAGGCTCGGATCGAGCTCTACGAATTCGCTCGGGGCCTTGCGGGGAGAGGGGCGCTTGATCGGGGTCTTGACCGGCTGCTCTAGGGTCGCGCTTCCGCCGTCGAGGGCCGTGAACGAGAAGAACCCGCCTACCACCGCGCCTGCGAGGAAGGAAAAGCTGCCTTTGACCAGCGCCTCTTGGTTCAGGGGAGAGCCTCCGTCGCTCTATTGTGGCATGCGCCACTCCCACACGCCCACCAGGAGCGGGCCGCGAAGAGCCCTCCCAGGAGGAGCCGCTCGGGGGGAGCGACCCCTGAGGGGTGGACCTCGAGAGGAGACGCGCGGGGACCTGCGGGGGATCAGGCGGCGTCGAGGAGCTCGTCTACGCCGAGGTCAGGCGCCGCCTTGCCGTGCTCGTAGTCGAGGAGCCCCAGGGCCGCGTAGTGGGGCCGCATGCGGTCGCTGAGGAGTCCGATCCGCTTGAGGTTGGGGACGATCCGCCGGAACAGGGTGTGCCGGAAGCGCGCCATGAAACGCGAGCCGCCGATGAGGCGATCCCACTCGCGGCGGTTCATCGCGTGTCCATAGTGCTCCTCGTAGAACTCGTGGGCCAAGAACCGGTTGCGAGCCATTAGGCACACCTCATAGGCCCAGTCCTCACGCTCTCGGAGGTCTCGCGGCGAGAGCTCACGGTAGAGCTCTTGGAGCGCGACGACGCCGAAGTGAACGTGTCGCGCCTCGTCGGTGATCACGCGCCCTAAGAGGTCTCGCAGGAGGGGCTCCTCCGTCGCGTTGCGCATCGTCCCGAACGCGCCCAAGGCCAGCCCCTCGACCAAGATCTGCATCCCGAGGAACTTGAGATCCCAGCGGCTGTCGCTCACGACCGCGTCTAGGACCACGAACAGGTTGTCGTTAATGGCGTAGCGCTTCTCGAGCTTCTCGTCGAGGTAGCGGCAGAAGACCTCCACGTGACGTCCTTCGTCGACGACCTGCGTCGATCCGTAGAGCTTCCCGTCGACCCAGCTCACGGCCTCGGTCAGCTGGCAAGCGGCGAAGAGCGCGCCTTGCTCGCCGTGGAGGAACTGGCTCAGCATCCAGGAGAGCATGTCGGCCCGCTGGGCCCGCTGGCGGGCCGCGGAGAGCGAGCGGTATCCCGGGATCTCGGCCAGAGGCAACTCGTCGTCGGCGAAGAGCTCGAGGGTCGGGTCCTCGGGGTCGACCTGACGCGCCCAGTCCAAGTCCTCAGGGGACCACTGTCCCTTGCGAGCTGCGGCCGTCAACCGAGCGAGCTCGGGGCGGTCTCGGGCATAGGTCCAGGAGAAGGTCGTCGTCCCCTCGTGGTGCATCGTGGTCTGGTCGCCCTGCTTACCCTCCTTGCGAATAAGTCCCCGCATGACGGGTCCTGCCAGCGCTTTGGCGACCCGCAGGTTGCGGGTGTGCCCGCGAGGGTCGAACACGCTCGCGTGCTCGAGGGCGTTGCCGACGTAGGCGGGGATCGGAATGCGCATACCAGACTCCTTAGGAAGGCGGCTCCGGGGGCAAGAGGAGGGAAGCGGCCAGGCTGGGGAGCCGCGAGGGCCCAGGGCCCCAGAGCGACTCGCGCAGCCCGCCTGAGATCGAACGCAGGAGCCCGCTGGCGGCAATCGCCAGGAGCGAGTCGCGGATCGGGGTCTCGGGGCGGAGGCCTGGGGCGCTGCGGAAGAAAGCTTCGACCGTGTCGAGGAGCGGGAGCAGCTCCTGGCGGATCAGGTCTTGCCCAGGGCCCTCGTCGTCTAGGAGCTCGCGGAGGAGGAGCGGGCCGAAGGTCGGCTCCTGCTCCAGGAAGCGGAGGTAACCCCGGGTCACGGCTTCGAGGCGAAGGGAGAACCCGCCTTCGAGGGCGAAGGCCTGCTGGAGCGCGGCGTCGAGGCGGCCGAACACGTCGTGAATCACGGCCGCGTAGAGCTCCTCCTTGGTCGCGAAGTGATAGAGGAGCGAGGGCCTGCGGATCCCGACCTGGGCGGCGATCTCGGCCAAGGCAGCCCCGGCGAAGCCGTCGCGGGCGAAGACCCCGGCCGCAGCCTCGATCAGGCGAGCGCGGGTGGGGGCTTGGGTGGGGTCGAGGCGGGGTCTGCCCATGCCTGCGAGGTTATCTACTCGAGAGTAGGCCGCAAGGGTAGATCTCGCAAGTGATTGTGAAGTATGCGCTTAGGTAGAAGGTGCGCCCGGCGACGAAACCAGTTCAGGTCAGGGCCTCTCTCTTTGTGAACCCGGCGCGAGAGCGCTCCTGAAGGAACCCACCATGCGCTTTTTGATCCTCCTGACCGCGACCCTGACCTTCTCCGGCTGTGGAGCCTTGATCGGCGGCGGGATCCGCGAGGGCTTCGACCACGGCGACGACGCCGTCTACGAGAACAAGGGCTACTGGGAGCACGTCGCCGACATCGCCTTCGAGCCCGAGCCCGAGCGCTGCGAGACCACGACGGTCGTGGTCCACCGCCACTAGCTCGCGAATCAACTCAACGTCTTCCCTTTCCATTTCCCCCGGTCTAGCCGCTGGTCACCTGCCCCCCTGCAGGTGACCAGCGGTTTGCCACTTGGTTTGGCCAGGGTCAAGTCAGCGCGGGACAGAGGGGCTGGAGGGCCGCTAGGAGCTCGGCCTGAGGTCCCGCCTCGAGGGCGAAGAGGTTCTCCTCGTAGTCCTCGTCCTCGGGGTCCCCCGTAGCAGAGGCCCGCAGGTAGAGCCCCTGCGGACCCGCCTCGCAGCGACGGATCTGCTCGAGGTCGAACTCCTGGACCGTGGGGAAGTTGAAGAAGAACAAGAGGCGGGTCGTGTAGACCGCGATCAGGCGGCGCTCGGTCAGGACCACGGCGCCGGGGACCTTGCCCACGCTCACAGCCCAGGCGCCCTTGACGCCCTCCTGGGGCGAGAGCTCGTCGCGCAAGATCTCGCCGACCTTGTCCGAGAGTCCGCCGAGGGGCGGGAATTGAGCGCAGAGCTCTAGGTAGGCCTTGGGGTCGATCATGTGGGGTCCTCCTTCGGGGAGTAGTCGCGGCTTCGAGGCTTGGACAGTTTTACCCGGTGGGCCTTCGAGGCGCCTGGGCCGGGAGGCGAGCGGGTGACCCGGAAGCGAGGGGAGCGTCCAGGCCACAGATCTCCGCCACTTAGCTCCGAGGAGGTCCTTCGAGTCTGATTTCTGGTGTGGCGAGATACCGGACAGGGCGCGCGAGCTCGCAACGCCAAGGGACGCTCCGCCTGTCAGCCACCCAACCTCCACTCCCCGAAGGCCAACTGCCCCAGGTTCGCGAGCGGGCCTTCGCCAGCGGGCCACAGGGAGGCCGTGGGTCGACGTCGTGGGTCGGAAGCGCAGGGAGTTGGCGGGGCTAGGTCAGGGCGTAGGTCAAGAGGGGGGCGGAGATGGCGGCTCGGGCCAGGCGGGCGCTGGTGGCTGTGTTGAGCTCGGGGAGGTGCCCGAGGCGATCGACCTCGGCGGCTCGGCGGAAGAGGCTTTGGCCGCCGGGGCCGACGCCGACTTCGCTCAGTGCGAGGCGCTCGCGGGCGGCGACGATGGCCAGGACGGCCGTGCGCAGTCCCTGGCTGCCGGGGGTGGCGACGCAGAGCGCGGTCAGGGCGCAGGCGCGGGTCTCGCGGAAGGCCAGGGCGTCTTCTTCGCTCGGGCTGCGAGCGCGGCCCTTGGGGGCCGCCTGGCCTTGCCGCTGATCGAGGAGCTCGTAGCAAGCATGACCCAGAGCGCTCGCCTCCTCGGCCAATGCGTCACTTGGGGACGCGATCCAGGCTGCCACGGCCGAGAGGGCTTGGGCCGGGAGGAGCTCGGTGTGGCGCTCGCTCCAGAACTTCGCGGAGGTGCGCGCGGCGCCCAGGGCCGCCCGCGTCCAAGCCTCGGGGCCCCAAGGCTCGAGGCCGCGGGCGAAGGTCTCCAGGTCTAGAGGCGAGGGCGGCGCCAGGTCGCCGAGGGCCGCGCGCGCGGGATCGTGACCGACGTAGGCGGCGAGCCTCAGGCGCTCGGGATCCAGCTCGCCTGAGCGCAGGCCTCGGGCCAGGAGCTCGGCTTCAGCTTGGGGGTCGTCGTTGAGGTGACGCTCGAGCTCCCTCGAGCGGCGGTCGCTCACCGGCGCTGGAGCTCGCCCAAGATCGCCTGGAGGACTTGGGTCTGGCGCTCCAAGGCGGCTAGAACGGGGTCGGGCTTAGCGGAGGTGTTGGCGCGAATCCGGGCTTGGAGTTCGATCTTGGCCTTGGACGCGGTGCCCTTCCAGAGCCCGTTGAGGAACACGGGCTCGCTGCCTCCGGTCGTCTCGAAGAGGAGGTCGGCGAAGAACACGCCGCTCTGGACCGAGACCGAGGCGATCTGCTCGTAGCGGATCGACTCCTCCTCGCCACCGATCAGGTGCGACTTGCGGAACACGACGTGGTCGTGGTTGAGGACCAGCTTGTCGGGGAAGAAGAAGTTCCCGAAGGTCAACCGACTGCTGGAGTAAATGCGCTGGGGCAAGGCGGGCACTTGGCTCATGGGCTCTCCCTAGGCTCCCTGGCCTATTCGGGGAGCAGTCTGACACAGGGGTGATCCCGGGTGCTCTTCCAAGAAGGCAGCCTTTGGAGAACGCGGCCTAGGTCTACGCGCCCCTTTCGGAGCACGAAGCGCTTGGAGAGAGCAGGAGCTCCGCTGGACAGTGTTCGCAGTTGCTCGCAGCGATCCCCCTCTAGGTCCACGCCTCGGGGTGAGTAGAGGAGCTGAACCTCGACTTGATCCCCAGCGCGCGCCCCTAGCGCTCCACTCTCCAAGTCGAGCTCGAGCCGGACCCTGACTCGGCGCTCGAGCTTGCGGAGCAAGCCCTCTCGCGCCTCCTCTTGGCGCTGCTTCTGTCGCACGTGGACGGGAAGACCTCGGATCCAGACCCGAGCCAGGAGGCGCTCCTCGAGCTGGCCGAGGCCGGCCTCGAGGTCCAGGACCAAGGCACCCGCGGCGTCGAGGCGGGCGCCGAGGAGGGCCCTGCGCGGCGTGGCGCGGGGGAGCTCCTCGGCCAGGGGGATCAAGTCTCGCGGCGTCTCCCAGCGGAGCGCTTCGTCACCGGGCCAACGCGCGCTGGCCCGAGCACCGCTGATCCGCAGCGACTCGGGCTTCGTGTCGTCGGTGGACAGCAGCTCCTCGCGAGCAGTCTGGGGGGCTCGGACGACGAACCAGGGTTGGTCTGGTTCTCCCTTGGCCGCGAGGGCGAAGCGGGCCAGGACTCGGGCTCCGGCCCGGACCTCGTAACGCGCGCGGCCTCGCTCGGGGACGCGGAGGGCCGTGGCGTAGAGCACGTTCAGCGCGTCTTGGGGGAAGCGCTGGAGGCGCTTGGCGACCTCGAGCTCCTTGCGGAGCGCCTGCAGCTCCCGGACCGCGACGACCTCGAGGGGTCCGAGCTGCGCTCCGCTGCGGGGGCCGCGCCCTGGGCCAGTCGGGCCCTCGAAGAGCGCGTAGACCAGGATCGAGCTCCCGGGTCTGGACTCCCTGGCTTCGAGGCCTAGGCGGACCCAGCCCTGACCCGCGCGGAGCGGAGGGCGCTGCAGCAAATCGCCCCAGGTCTCCGTGACGGGGATCTGGGGCGAGGCGTGGCTGGGTGTCGCGCAGAGCGCGAGCAAGAGGAGCAGGATCGGGTGTCTCATGCCCTCTGAGACGACGTCCGTCTCGCGGGGGGTTCAACGAGCCCGACTCGAGGGCTTAGGCGTCCTCTTCCTCGTCCTCCTCGGGCGGGGGCTCTTCCGCGTGGCTGATGGAGCGCGAGAGGGAGAGGAAGCCGACGTCCCAGTCGAGGCTGAGGCCGCTGCAGGCCATCTCGAGGGCGTTGAGCTTGTCCAAGAGGCCGCCTTGGGCGACGCGGGGCACGCCCAGCTCGAGCTCGCTGCCGGAGTCCTCGCTGCAGGCCGTCTCCATGACGCCAGCCAGCCAACCCAGGCCGCTCTTCTCGTCGCCGAGGTCTGCGGGGGTCCAGCCGCGGATCGGTCCTTCGTTGAGGCGCTTCTCGAGGGCGCGGATCTCCGCGGCCGTGTTCGTCGCCACGTCACGGTCGAGGCGAACGGTCAGGACGGTCTCGTCGTCCTTCCCCTCGCGGCGGCCAGCGCGGATCGCAGCCTTCTTGTCCTCACGGCGCTTCTTCTCGATGCGCTTGCGAATTGCGGTGGACCTTTGACGGCGATTCTTGCTCATGGGACTCCTAGAGAGCGAGCAATCTAACGCGCGTGGCAGTGAGCCGATACCCTCGCTGAAGTGACGCCCCTCGAGAGCCCGATTCCCTTCCCACGAGACCCCCTCTGATCCGCTGCCCCTACTGCCTTGGTGACCTCGACCTCGAGGCGGTCGGCGCTGTGCGCTGCACTGCGTGCTTCACGCCGCACCACGCGGCCTGCTTTCGCGAGCACACTCGCTGCACTCAGCTGGGCTGCGAGAGCGTGGAGACGACGCGTGATCGAGGAGCCGAGGTCGACGTCGGCTGGTCTCTGCACCCCTTCTTGGCGACGGACTCCTCGGACACGGAGGCACGCTTTCTCTCGACCCGCACGAGCCAAGATTCGAGCTTCGAGGTCAAGCGAGCTCCGCGCTTTCGCCTCGAGGTTCCCGATCAAGTCCTCTGCGGCCAGCTCCTCGAGGGCCAGCTGCGGGCCCTCCTTCCCGACGCGCTCCACGGACAAGGACTCCGCTTGAGCTGCCGTCTGGACGTCGCGCGCGAAGATCCGCCGCGCTATGCAGCCTCGACCGTCCTCTTGGGTGGGCCTCCGCGTTCTTGGCTCGAGAAGCTCAAGCTCCGGGCGCGGGGACAGGAGCTCCTCCTCCCGGCCGGCAAGACGAACATCGAGTTTCGCTTCGACCCCTCGACCTTTCCGCCTCGGACCCGCCTCCCCAAGCACGAGCGACTTGGGGTCTACCACTCGCTTGAACTTCGAATCGATCTCGAGTCCCGCGCGTTTCCCTGGGAGAGCCGAGCTCGACGCGTCGTGGTTCTGCACCGGCCTGGCCGATGTGGACACCAAGGGCCGCGAGGCACTTGGCCAGACGCTCGCCTCCGGTAACAATCGCCCCATGCCTTCCAGACCCACCCTCCTCAGCTTTTGGCTCGTCGCAGCCCTCGGAGCACTCAGCTTCGCCAGCGAGCTCGATCGGCCCTGCCCTCCCTTCGGCGCCAAGGACGACCTCGGCTTCAATCGGACGCTCAAGGGTCACGAGGGGCAAGTCGTGGTCCTCGTCGCTTGGAACACCCGCGGGCCTGGCTCCGCAGCCTACGTGGCGCGCCTCAACACCCTCTCCAAGAGGTATCAGCCCAAGAAGGGCGAGAAGCACAAGGTCGTGTTCTACGGGTTGGCCTCGAACCACTTCGAGACCCTGGACGGGCTCAAGCAGGCCCGGAAGAAGACCAAGCTCAACTTCCCGATCCTCCTCGATCCGGGCGGCCAGATCGCCAAGCGCGTCAAGACCTTCAGCACGCCCATGGCCCTGGTCATCGACGCCAAGGGCGTCCTGCGCTATCGCGGCGCCATTGACGACGACCCGCAAGGCGAGAAGAGGAGGGGCAAGCGCCAGCTCTTCTTGCAGGGGGCTGTCGACGCTGTCCTCGCGGGACGACGTCCGGCTCCGAACAAGACAAAGGTCACGGGGTTTCGGATTCGCTTCAAGTAGCGGGGGTTGGCGTAGGGGCCCTGGCCCTGAAGTGCAGCGGAACCGGGTTGTGGGCTGCGCTCTTTTGAATCACAGAGGGCACGGAGATCCACGGAGGTCACAGAGGTCGTCTCGCGGGATTTGAGGGCGCTCCGGAGTCGGAAGTGGCGGGGGCGCGTTTGGCGAGTCGGAGACGAAGGGGAAGGGAAGCTCCGCCAGACGAAGGCCGGGTAGCTCGGCTCGCTGGAGTGGGCATTGCTCGCGCAGTGGAGAGCCGGTGGCGCGAGCGGCTCTTGAACCGCAGAGACGCAGAGGGCGTCGCCGAGAGCGCGTCGCGCGAGAGAGAGGCCTCTCGCGAGTTGGGGCCCCGAGGCATCTGGGCGCTCCAGGGGAGGACGCTTGGCTCCTCGAACTCGTCCGGCGAGCTAGGCGCTGCCCTTCTGTGCGTCGGGAGGCGACGATTTTTCGGTTGGCGGGTCGGGCGACGCGTCTTCGGGTGACGTCTCCTGGGGCGCTGCGTCCTCGGGCCGTGCGCCCTGGGGCTCGGGGACCTCGTCGGTGGGGTCGTATTCGACCTCGCCGAGGTCGCTGGGGATGACCTCGACGACGCTCGAGCGGCGGCGGGCGGCGCTGACGACGGAGGAGACTCCGGCCTCGCTCCCCGAGCGGCTCCCGACCTGGCTGCCTGACTTGCTCTCGACGCCGCTCGCGGAGTCGCTCATTTCGTCGTCGGAGGTCGTGAGGTCCGGCGGCGGCCACTGGATCCGGTAGTCCTCGACGATGGGGAGCAGGATCGTGAACACCGAGCCCCGGCCCTTCTCGCTCTCGACTTGGATCTCGCCGCCGTGGGCGCGCACGATCTGGTCGATGAGGCTCAGGCCGAGGCCGGCGCCGCTGATGGCGCGGGTCAGCTCGTCGCCCGCTCGGTAGAAGCGGTCGAAGATCTTCTCGAGGTCCTCGGGGTCTATGCCTATGCCCCGGTCCTTGACCACGATCCCTATGTATTCGGGGCTGTGGCGGATCACCCAGACCTTGATGTATTTCTCGTCGGTCGAGTATTTGACGGCGTTGCTGAGGAGGTTCAGGACCGAGCGCACGATGGCGTCTCGGTCGAGGTCGACGGCCGGCAGCTCGCCTACGGGGGGGAGCTCGACGAAGAGGTCGTAGCCGCGGACCTTGGCCGAGAGGCGGAACAGGTCTATCGCCTCGCGGACCGTATCGGCCACGTCGGCCTCGGCCAGCACGTATTCGTGCTGGCCTGACTCTTGGCGCGCGAAGTCGAGGACGTCCTCGATCAGGCGGTGGAGGCGGTCGGCCTGGCCGACTATGTGGTCGGCGTATTCGATGCGCTTGTGGTCCTTGGGGAAGCGCGGCCGCCCCAAGAGCTCGCCATACATGCGGATCGAGGTCAGGGGGGTCTTGAGCTCGTGGGTCATGTTGCTCACGAAGTCCGACTTCATGCGCGCCAGCTCCAGCGAACGCTGGACGTAGCGGAGCGTCGCCACGGCGCCCGTCACGGCCGCGGCCAGGGTCAGGCCCAGGAGCGCGCCGTAGAGGATCAGCCGGTTTCGGCGGGCGTCGGCGGCTTGAGCCGTGGTTCGGCGGACCTCAACGCTCCAGAGCGGGACCTGCTCGAGGTCGAGGTTGGTCCGCTGCATGCCCGGGAGAGTGGGGAGCTTGCCCGCTTCGTTGGGGGCCGCGGCCGCGCCGGCGTGGGCCACGACCTTGGCCTGCGCGTCGAGGACCGCCAGGCTGACCTCCTCCCTCAGGTTGAGGTCGGCGCAGGTCGGGCCCAAGACCTCGTCCGCGAGTCGCTCGAGGACGAGCTCGAAGCCGAGCACGACGCTGGACTCGCTCCCTTGCTGGACGCGGTAGGCCAAGACCCTGGGCGGGTTGCCGATCCGGGAGAAGTGGCGGAGCTCGCTCCCGCCGCTCCGGCGGGCCTGCTCGACGAGCCCTGGCAAGAGGTCGTCGAGGGACTCCTCCCAGGCCAAGCGGGCTTCGATCTCGGCGCTCCGGGCGGCGAGGGACTGATCGATGGCGGCTTGGCCGAGCTGGACCAACAGGGCCCGGCCGCGGGCCAGGCTGTCCTTCCACTCCCCGTAGCCCACGTCGCGCTGGCGGGCGCCGGCCAAGAGCCCCTCGCAGAGGCGACGGGCCTCCTGGATGGCCTGCTCTCGCTGACCCGCCTGGGCCTGGAGCTCGGCGCAGCGGAGGGCGCTCAGGACTCGGACTGGGCGCCCGCGCTCGTCGCGGACCGGGAGCGGAGCCTGGGCCGCCTCGTGAAAGGCGAGCTGGGCCGCGTCGCGCTGGTCGAGCTCGAGGAGGCACTCGGCCAGGCGGAAGCTGGCGCGGGTCTTGAGGGTCGGCGGCGAGGACCCGCTCTCCGCCACGGTCCGATAGCCGGCGACGGCGTTGTAGAGGTTCTTGGCCTCCTGCTGAGCCCGAGCCTTAGCGTAGAGGTCGAGGAGCTCGGAGCGGCGTCGGAGGTCCTCGGCGCTGGTGGCCGGCGCCTCGTCGGGCGGGGTCTCGTGCGGGGTCCGGAGGGCGCTCTGGCTGAAGGGGAGGTTCGAGCGCGGCCAGAGCCGGGCCCCGTCCCCCAGGCGGGCCGCGAAGAAGCGCTTGGCCAAGGGGTGGGCGCGCGCCGCGCCCTGAAAGTCCGGGGGCGCGTCGGGTTCTGCCAGGAGGGTCTCGAGGACGGCGTCTTCGCTCCGGCGAATCTGACGTGTCAGCTCAGCGACCGCGCGCTCAGCGGCCTGGCGGGTTCGCTCCTCTTCGACGAAGCGCAGGGCCGCCGCGTCGTTGCGGGCCGCGACCACGGCCAGGACGGTCAGGAGGATCAGGGGAGGCCCGATCGCGAGCGAGAAGGGCAGGATCACCCGCAGGCGCTCGCGGCGAGTCTGAGCCTCGCGACGGTCGTCGTCGGCTTCGCTCACGCGCTGGGTTCGCCCTGGAAGGTCAGCACAGGACTATTGCCCGAGTTCCCTTTTGGCGCGCGCCACGAAGCGCTGGCGCCACTCGGGCATCTCCTTGTCGCTCACGAGCGAGACGTAGGCCCCGAAGCTCTGCTGAGCCTCTTCGTCGCGACCGAGCTGGAACAGGGTCGTGGCGGTGTAGTAGTGGACCTCGGGCATCATGGTGTTGGTTCGGGTGGCCTGGAGCAGGCCCCGGAAGACCTCGAGGGCCTTGTCGTATTCCTGTGAGGCGTAGAGGGCCGCGCCATAGAGGGCCTTGTTCCACGGGGTCGGCGCGCTGCCGACGAGGAGGTAGGAGATCTCGCGAGCCTCGTGGCCGCGTCCGAGGAGGAGCAGCGCCCGAGCCCGGAGGTCTTCGACCTCGGTCGTGACCATGCTCGTCCCGTCGGCCAGCTCGTCGAGGGTCACCAAGAGCTTGCCGACCTCGGCCGCCTGATCGTTGTCGAGGCCCTGCTCACCCGTCTCGGGGTAGTAGGGGATCTTGCCGAAGCGATCCAGGATGACCTCCGCCTCCTGGCGGGCGTTCTTGGCCAGCTTGGCGGTCGTCTTCTTGTCGGGTCCCTTGCGAGGGCCCTTGCTCCCAGCGGGCTTGCCGCGCAGGACCAGCTCCCCGTCGAGGTAGCGCTTTCCTTGGCACACCATGACGGCGGGGAAGGCCACCGCGCCCGTCGCGAGTACGAGCGCCACGAGCCCCGCCACCAGGTCACGTCGGGACAACCCAAGGGCGAAGCCGACGACGAGGGCGCTCAAGACGCCGCCGATCAGCCCCGCGAAGTTCATGGCCATTCCAAACTGGAAGCTGATGAACCAGTAGATGGCGATCCAGAGCACGCAGGAGAAGATCGCGCTCCGAACTGCTGGGAGTTTGATCGTCTTCGCGACCGATCCCGTGACGCCCAGGACGACTCCCGGCAGCGCTCCCAGAAGCGCGAACCCGACCACGAAAGGGCCTGACGAGGGGCGAGCCGGAAACCAGAGGTCCGCCAGCGCAATTCCGCCGACCCCGGAGATCACGATCAGGGGGAAGGTCCGAGCAGAGCCCAGGATCCGCTCCATGGAGCCGCCCAGCTGAAACAGGAGGTAGGCACCAATCAGAGCCGAGAGCCCGTGCTTGGCAACGAACACGCCCGTTATGAAGCGCCACCACTCGTTGCTGTCGCGAATCGCCGAGTAGAGGTAGCCGCCGTGGTCCAAGTAGACGCTGTCGGCGAAGGGGAACTGGGGCTTCCAGTTCGGGGTCGCGTTGCCCTGGAGAGCGAAGGCGAGGACGATCAACCCCACGCAGAGCAAAGTGACCTTTGTCTTCCAGAGACCTTGGAGGAAGCCCTCTTCCTGAGGCTCGGGCGCCTTCGCGTCGGCCGCCTCAGCGGGCGCGCCTGCGGCCGCAGGAGCCGCCGCGTCGGGGGCGGCAGGAGCAGCGGCGGGAGCGGCAGCGGCAGCACCCGCGACGACGGGAACGGCAGCGGCAGCACCCGCGACGACGGCAGCGGCGGGGAGGGCGGCGCTGGTCTCCCCCTCAGCGACGGGGGCGTCGTCGGGGGTGGGCTCGGGGGGAGCTTCGTCCGGGGCTTCCTGAGCCGGTGTCGGCTCAGCGGGAGCGGGCGCAGGATCTTCGGCGGGAGCAGAGGCCTCTTCGGGTGGGGCGGGCTTTGCGGCGGCAGGCTCGTCGCTAGCAGGCGCGGTGGGCGTCTCGGGAGGCGCGCTCTCGGCAGGCTCGGTGGCTGTTTCCGGCGACGTCTCTGCGACCGCAGGCACCTCGGCGGGTGGATCGGCCTCTGTCGGCGCGGCGTCCTGAGGCTCAGGAGCGGTCTCGGTCGGAGCGTCCTCGCTCGAGGCGGCCTCGGCCCCCTCGCTCTCGGCGGGAGGCGGTGCAGCCTCTCCCTCAGCGCTGGCGGAGGGAGCAGGGGGGTCGGGGCGCTCGCTGGGATCTGACACGCGGACATGGTGCGGCGGAGCCGGAGGACCGTCAACGGGGGGACCGCAAGAATGCGGGCCTAGGAATCCGATCCGAGGGACGCCCGCGGGCGCGGGGCGAGGAGCCAGGCGTATACTCCGCCCCTCCTGACCAAAGAGGGCAAGATGTATCTGCTTGGCATCAACTGCTGGCTCCACGACTCCGCGGCCTGCTTGATTCGCGACGGCGAAGTCGTGGCGGCCATAGAAGAGGAGCGCTGGTTCCGCGACGACAAGCACACCACCGAGTTCCCCAAGCGCAGCATTCGCTACTGCATCGAGGCGGCCAACGACCCGGGCCTGCGCATCGACCACGTCGCGTTCAACATTTCGCCGATGCGCGCGTTCAGCGAGTCGGCCAGCGTGGGCCAGGTCGTGACTCGGCCGGGCTCCTACAGCTCCCTGAACCGCAAGAGCTACAAGCACCTCAGCTCAGGCCTCAAGCGCCACGCCCGCGAGGCGCGCCACGCCCTGCGCGCGGCAGGGGTCCAAAACGACGACTACGACCTCCACGAGGTCGCCCACCACGACGCCCACGCCGCCTCGGCCTTCTTCGTCTCACCCTTCGACGAGGCCGCCGTGTTGACCCTCGACGGTCGGGGCGAGTGGGCCACGACGACGGGCTATCACGGCAAGGGCAACCGCCTCGAGCGCGTGTTCCACGTCGGCCTGCCCTACTCCTTGGGCTTGTTCTATGCCGCCATGACCGAGTATCTCGGCTTCAAGCGGAACAACGACGAATACAAGGTCATGGGCCTCGCCTCCTACGGCGACCCAGCCCGCTACCGCGAGCAGATCAAGACCTTGATCACGCCAGACGGCGACGGATTCCAGATCGCGACCGAGCACTTCGACGAGCGCTCGCGGATCCTCTATCCGAGCGAGGCCCTCGAGACCCTCTTCGGCGGGGCCCGACGAATCCGCGAGTCGGAGATCGAACAGCGACACAAGGACATCGCCGCCGCGCTCCAGGAGCGGACCGAGGAGATCGGGCTCCACATGGCTCGCCGCCTCAAGGAGAAGACCGGCGCCAAGAACATCGCCATGGCCGGCGGCGTGGCCCTGAACTGCGTCATGAACACGCGGATCCTCAACGAGGTCCCCTTCGATGGGATCTACGTCCAGCCCGCGGCCTACGACGCCGGCGGCGCCCTCGGCGCGCCCTACTGGGTCTATCACCAGGAGCTAGGTCGTCCGCGGACCTTCGTCATGGACCACGCCAACTTCGGTCCGGAGTTCAGCGACGAGACCATCGAGGCCATCCTCAAGGAGGGCCTCCTCCGCTACCGCAAGTGCGAGGACATCGCTCAGTCCACAGCGGACCTCCTCAACGAGGGCAAGATCGTGGGCTGGTTCCAGGGCCGCGGCGAGTTCGGACCGCGCGCGCTGGGTCACCGGAGCATCCTGGCCGACCCCTCGCGCCTCGAGATCCAGGACCACGTCAACCTGCGGGTCAAGCACCGCGAGGACTTCCGGCCCTTCGCCCCCTCGGCCATTGAAGAGGAATACCAGACCTACTTCGACACCAAGCACCTCGACCCCTTCATGACCTCGGTCGTGCCGGTCCACGAGGAATACCGAGCCAAGCTGCCCGCCATCACCCACGTCGACGGGACGGCTCGACTCCAGACCGTGAGCAAGCGGACCAACCCGCTCTATCACGACATGATCAGCAAGCTGGGCGAGAAGACTGGGATCCCGGTCGTGCTCAACACCTCCTTCAACGTGCGCGGCGAGCCCATGGTGTGCACGCCCAAGGACGCGCTGCGGTGCTTCTTTACGACGGGGATCGATCACCTGGCCATCGGGAGCTTCCTCGTCGACAAGTAGGGAGCCCTGCTCGGCGCGTGACGATCCTGAGGCCGGGGCGTCAATGAGGTGTGCGTTAGGAGCAGCCTCATGCCCACGATTCAATGGCCCGCCCCCTCGACTCCGCCGCTCCACACCGAGCCCGGACCCGACTTCGTCGCGACGAGCCTCCACCAAAGCGCCCTCCTCGAGGGCGTGACCCAGGCCTGGGAGCCGGGGACGCAGCTGCGGCTCTTTCGCTTTGGGGAGCTGATCTGGGAGCGCAAGCTCCGCCCGACGGAGCCGCGGCCGCTGCGAGCCTGGGTCCACGACACAGGCGTCTCTGCCCTCGTCGGCGATTGGTCCTGCGGGCAGTGGCTGAGCCTCCTCGATCCAGCCACGGGGCACCTGACCCGCGTGGTGGACCTCGAGTCGGTCTCGCGGCAGGGCGGCTCCATGGCCGTTGACGGAGAGCAGGGCTGGCTTCGCTTCGGCACGGCGGGCTTCGTCGAGTTGCCTGGTCGGGGCGTGTGCTTCTCACTCCGAGCCGCTCACGGTCCACGAATCCTGGTCGACCCTCGCCGAGGGTCCTTCGTCCCTGAGCTCCGAGAGCAAGAGCTCCTGGCTGCCCACGAGGCGGAGCGAGCGCTGGAGACCCTCGCGGAGGTGGAGGGCTGTGGAGCCAAGGAGCCCTTCCAGAGACCCCACGACGCGCAGGACAGGCTCGGGGCTGCGGCCTTGGTCGCGGCAGAGCAAGGTCTGCAGGCTGCGATCTGCCCTCTCCGAGCCCTGGAGTGGGGAGGCGGTCCCTGCCGACCCGGGCTGCGGCGCCCCGGCGACGTGAACCCCGCTCTAGCGGACCTCTTCGACCTCCGACGCCTGGCGCAGCGGGCGCTCCTGACGCTGGGCGAGCTCCCGCGACCTCTCGCCGGCGCTCGAGTGATTCGCGTCGGACCCAAAGCCGCCCTCCACGCCTCCCTCCAGGCCCGGGCTGAGGCGGTCTTGGGCCTCCAGCAGGTCAGGCTGGGTCACCTCACGCCGCTCAAGGTCCTCGCCGAGGCCGGGCAGCCAGACGACGTGGGGCCAGGTCACTGGGACTACGGGGTCTACTTCGGGCGCCTCGCGACGCTCAGGGTCTCTTGGAGCCGGCCCCTCTGGGGTCAGGTCCCGCGCCTCGAAGGGCTCGAGGTGCTCCCTGTTTGGGCGGCGACGAGCTCCTATCGGGGCTTCGATCAGCCCCTGGATCCCCTGGCGGCCTAAGGAAAGTCTGGTCAAGACAGGTGGTGCGGTGGCCGGGGTCCTCTGGTACTCTGCTCAGACACCCGTGGCGGAGTAACCGCCCCACCTTCCCGCCTAGGAGGCCCCATTACCTCTCGTTCCCGTGACGCGCTCAAAGAGCTCGTCGCCGAGGGACTGATCGACGGTATTGTTTGCCAGCTCAAGAGCGGCAAAGAAGCAGACATTTACGTCGTCGAGCACGGCCCCTACCACTACGTCGCCAAGGTCTACCGGGCGCGGCAATTCCGGAGTTTCAAGAACGACGCCGGGTACCGCGAAGGCCGCAACGTGCGCAACACTCGCACCAAGCGCGCCCTCGAGAAGAACTCCAAGTTCGGTCAGCAACAGGCCGAGGAGGCCTGGCGAATGTCAGAGGTCGAGGCGCTCCGCAGCCTTCAAGCCTCTGGCGCCAACGTCCCCAGGATCCTGACCCACCACGAGGAAGTCCTCGTGATGGAGCTGATCTGCGACGAGCAGGGACAGCTCGCCCCGCAGCTGGCGCAGGTCGAGTTGACCCGCGCGGGCGCCCGGCAGATGTACGACAAGATCCTTCAGCAGGTCGTGATCCTGCTCCTCAACGATCTCGTTCACGGCGACCTCTCGCCCTACAACGTCTTGGTTCGCGACAACGAGCCCGTCGTCATCGACTTCCCCCAGTGCGTGTCCGCGGCGCACAATCAGCAGGCGAGTCAGCTCCTCGAGCGCGACATCTACGCCATCAGCCAACACCTGGGGACCATAAACCCTGAGATCCGCCAGCTCGGAAAGCAGTCTTGGCAGATCTGGGCCGAATACGAGGCCGGCCGCCTCGATCGTGACTTTCAGCCGGACAGCGAGCTCTCGCGGCCTGAAGTGGTCGGTGACCTGGCGACCTTGGTGGGCTTCGTCCAAGAAGCCAACGAGGAGGGCGAGCTCGAGCGCCGCGCCGCAGAGGGCGACGCCGACGCGCGTGCGCTGCTCCGCGCTGCGGATCGCCGCGCCCGACGAAAGGCCCAGGCTGTCGCGAACGCTGAGCAGGCCAAGGCAGACGAAGAAGCAGCCAAAGAGGAAGAAGCTCGCCGCTCCGAGCGACGTGGCAAGCGCGGCGGCGGCGGCGGCGGCGGCGGCGGCGGCGGTGGCGGCCAAAGCAAGGGCCGCAGGCGGCGCGGCAAGGGCGGCGGCGGCGACAAGGCCGGAGACAAGTCTGGGGATCGCGACGGCGCCTCCAGCGGCCGCTCCAAGGAGCAGGGCGAAGGTCGCTCGCGACGACGGCGGCGCGGCAAGGGCGGCGGCGGCGGCGGCGAGAGCGGCGGCGGCGGCGGCCGAGAGAGCGGCGGCCGAGAGAGCGGCGGCCGAGAGAGCGGCGGCTCGGGCCAGGCGCCCAAGGGCGAAGGCAAGGGCGGCTCCTCCGGTGGTGGCGGCGGCGGCGGTGGGGACGGTCAGCGCCGCAAGCGGCGGCGGCGGCGCAAGCCGCGCAGCGGCGCCCAAGGCGGCTCCTCCAACTCCTAGCGAGTCGCGAGGCGAACTCGCACGAGCTCTTTCGAATCCTCGTGGAGAACCAGGGCAGAGGCGTGGAGAGAGTCGCCTTTCTCGACTAAGCCCGTGGAGACCTTGTAGAGAGCGCCTTTCGGGCTCTCAGGCGTCGGTTGGAACCTGTAAGAAGCTACCCAGGCGGGGCGTGTTCCCGCAGCGGAGGCTTCCATGGACGTCCACGAAATCGCGACCCTCTTCCCCCACATGTCCGAGGTCGATCGCGACCATCTCCGGGCCTCCCTGATCCAAGAGGGCCAACTCGAGGACATCCTCGTGTTCGAGGGCAAGATCCTCGACGGGCGTCACCGCTATGAGACCTGCCTAGAGCTCGGAATGGAGCCGCGAGTCCGCGAGTTCGACGGCGACATGGCCGCCGCCTTTTCGCACAGCGTCGCGCTCAACCTCAGTCGCCGTCACCTGACGACAGTGCAGCGGGCTGCCGCCGGGGCCGGGATCAAGGAGTTCCAAGAGCGGATCATGGCTGAGTCCGCAGGGCCCCTCCCCGAGCCTGAGCCGATTCAGGTCGAAGTGGAGGAGGCAGCCGATTCCAGCGAGGCGCCCAAGCCCAAGTCGAAGCCTAAGGCCAAGGCGCCGAGCCAGCGCAAGATCAACAAGCGGGCTCGCGACATAGCGAGCCAGCAGTCGGGCGTCAGCGCCCGGGCCATAGATGTCGCGACCAAGATCAAGGAGGAGGCTCCCGACGTCTTCGAACGAATGCTGGCTGGCACGGCCGGAAGCCTGCCGGACGCCAAGAAGGTGACCGCGCTCCCCGCCGACGTCCGCGACAAGGTCCACGCCCTCGTCGACGAGGGCACCAAGCTCAAGGCCGCGATCAAGCAGGTCGCGCCCGAGCCGCCCGCTCCTCCCGGACCCGTGTTCCTGGGCAAAGTCGTCCTCGATCCCGAGGACGCGCGGGCTTTCGACAAGATCTTGGCAGCCCGCGATCTCAAGCGCGTTGACGCCGCCAAGGAGGCTCTCCTGGACTGGATCGGCAAGCACGCCAGCGAGCTGGTCGGCGCCTCCTAGGGCGCGCCCAAGACGAGCGCGGGAACCTCTCCTGCCCGAATCGAATCGTGAATTCGAGGAGGCGAAGGTGCGGGCGCGAGTCGGGGGATCAGATCGGCAGGGGTCTAGGAGAGCGAGGGGGCTCCGGGGAGCCGAGGTCGCAGAGCAGCTTCAGCGAAGCCGGCCCTCAGACCCGGGAGGCTCTCTAGAGGGCCCAGGGCCCAGGTTCGAGCGGCTGGGCCGCTTGGCCTCCCTCGCCTCGAGCCGGTCGCGCAAGCGTGACCGGAATCGCCTGAAAACGTTGGAGACACCAAGTGGCGCACCAGTCGCCATGCGGGCTGCAGCATCGGCTACTCTTTGGACCCCTCGGATCGACCCTCGATCCAACTCACCCCAGCGGGAGAGGGGCCCCGCTCTCGGAGGCGAAATGCTCCGCCTAAGCGCGCTACCCGTGGACAGTCCAAACCGGGAGCCCCTGACCTTCACGGTCACGGGGCAAAAGGCAATTATTGGTCGCCTGGAGACCTGCGATATCCACCTCCCGGGCAAGTCCCTTGGGGTCAGCAGCGAGCATGCGCGCGTCGAGTTCCTCGGCGGCGGGTATTACCTCTTCGACCAAGGGAGCACCAACGGGACGGCCCTCAACGGGACCCGGATCCGGCCCCACACCAGCGTTCCGCTGGCCAACGGGGACAAGCTCTACGTGGGGCGCTGGCTCCTGACCTGTCAGATCAAGAGTCGCCTGACTCAGATCCTTCGCTCGTCGGGTCTCCAGGCCGGCAAGACCGACCCGCGCGTCTCGGCATGGCACAGCGTCCTGGGAGGGATCAGCGACCCCCAAGAGGCCAAGGAGCGCTTGAGCGCGTTCTCCGAGGCCGTGGACGGACCTGAGCAGGTTCACCTCTTACGTCAGCTCGAGACACTCGCGACGGTCGAGCCGCTCAAGACCCTCGTCGCAGACGAGCGCGCCAAGCGGGAGGCGATCCGCGAGGCTTGCTATCAGTTCGTGTCCTCCCTCAGCGCCCACCACACTGGCGCCGAGAAGATCACCGCCCCAGAGGAGGTCGATCGCTTCTTTCGCCTCGCGGACCAGTCCCTAGAGCTGATGCTGGAGTGGATCGTGGGCTGCATTCAGGCCCGGCGGACCTTCGAGGAGAAGTTCTCGGCCAAGGTCACCCGATTCTTCGGCCTCGAGAAGAACCCCCTCAAGCACGCCCTGACGCCTCAACAAGCTGGGAACTACCTCCTCAACTGGGAGCGCGAGCGCGAGGCAGAGCCGATCAAGCAGAACCTCTCGGACACCTTCCGCGACCTGACCGCGCATCAACTCGGTCTCGTGGCTGGAGTCCAGAAGGCGCTCAAGACCGCCCTCCAGCAGCTAGACCCCGAGAAGACCGAAGCCCAGGTCGAGTCCGTCCTCGGCGGACCTTTCCGGCGGGCCGCGGCTTGGACCCTGTTCAAGGAGAGCTACGCCAGCCTGCTCGACAACGAGAGCAAGCTCTTCAACGAGGTGATCTATCCCAGTCTTCGTCAGGGTTATCTCCTCGCCCACGAGAAGCAGCTCGAGACGAGCGGCGACGGGAGCGGGGCCGCCCGGCCTCCCGCGGGCAGTGGGGGAACCGTTCAGATCGCGCAGCACTCGGATCCGGGTCCGGGGGTCTGACTTTAATGCTTCGCTGTCAGCGACTTGACGTGCCCAATTCGCCCCTGGATACTCCTCGCCCCCGAGAGGGCCTGAGAACGCCTGTGGGAGACCCTAGGTCTCCCCGACGCCGCTCTCCCCCTTCTCGGATCCTGCACGCACTTCCCCTGGTCGGGAACTTGGAGACCGCTCGCATGGCCCTACGGACGACCTTCGCCCTCTTGATCTGCCTCATAGGCTTTGGCTGCAAGTCAACCGCCGTTCAGCCCGCACCCCAGCGGGCTCCGCAGAAGTTCGAGATCACGCTCCGCGTGCGGCCCAAGGCTGACCTCAACCCGAACGATCGCGGCGAGCCGACCCCCCTCGACCTCCGCGTCTATCAACTCAAGGACCGCCCGACCTTCACCGAGGCGGCCTTCGAGGACCTCTGGGTCAAGGACAAGGAGGTCCTGGGCGAGAGCCTCCTCCAGGCGCCCAAGGTCCTCAATTTCACTCCAGGCAAGGACGGCGCGCCGCCCCTCGCCCACGACCTCAAGCTCGAGCCCGGGACCAAGTTCCTCGGGCTGATGGCCCTCTACTCCGCCGAGCGTGGTGAGGGCCTCGAGGAGCGGAAGCTCGTGGTGACCGTCGACGAAGCCGACATGAAGGTCTTCGAGTTGACGGGCCACAAGATCGTGATCACCAAGCTGACGATTGACGAAGAATGAGCGATTACACGCAAAAGGTGATGTGGGGCGAGGGCATGCTGCTCGCGCCTCAGCACTTCCAGCAGAGCGAGCGCTATCTCGAGCATCAGCTCACCCAGCGTCTCCGCACGATCCAGGCCATCGACTGGGGGCTGACCTCCTTCGAGCTGGACGCGGCCGCCCTCGAGGGCGGTGAGTTCGCGGTCAAGAACCTAGGGGCGGTCTTGCCGAACGGCATGTTCGTCTCGATCCCAGACGCCGATCGCCCGCCGACGCCTCGTCCCATCGAGGCCGCCTTCGGGGCTGGAGTCGAGGTCCTCGGCGTGTTCCTCGCGATCCCCCGCTCGGAGCCCGGCGACCTCCTTTGCCCTGAGGACGAGACGAGCCAAGCGGTGACGCCCTACCTCGGGCACCAGGCCGACCTCCGCGACGAGACCGACACCACGCGCCAGCGCCAGGTCCGCCTGGGTCGGCGCCGCCTCGAGATCCGCTTTACGAGCGATCCAAACGAGCGCTATCACACCCTGCCCATAGCTTGCCTGCGTCGTAACGCCGCGGGCGGGTTCGAGCTTGATCGCAACTTCATCCCGCCCTGCCAATACGTGAGCGCTTCCGGCCGCCTGCGAGCTGTCCTGCGACGACTCTTGGACGTGATGGTCAAGAAGAGCATCGACCTCTCGAGTCAGCGGCGCTCTCGCGGCGGGATGATCGAGTTCACGACCTCTGAGGCCGCGAGCTTTTGGTTCCTGCACACGATCAACGGGCACATTCCGGCGGTGAAGACCTTGTTCCGCCTGAGCAGGGTTCACCCCCTAGAGGCCTACCGCGAGCTGGCGGCCTTGGCCGGCGAGCTCTACAGCTTCGCGGCTGAGGGGACCCCGAACGACGTCCCGCCCTATGACCCCAATGACCTGACGCGGACCTTCATTCCGCTCGAGCGCCTGCTCCTAGACCTCATGGGCACGGTTCTCCCGACCCGCTGTATTCCAGTTCCCCTCAGCAAGACGCGCGAGATGCTCTACTCGGCGCAGATCCACGACGAGCGGCTCCTGCACACCGCGACTTGGTATCTGGCCGTCTCCAGCGACGTCCCCGAGGCCAAGGTCCAGCTCGAGCTGCCCCAGAAGGCCAAGCTCAGCTCGAGCGATCAGGTCGACGCCTTGATCATTCGAGCCCTGCCCGGTCTGGGTCTGCAATACATAGAGAGTCCCCCCAGCGACGTCCCCGTCCAGCAGGGCAAGACCTACTTCCAGTTCCTCCAGGGCGGCGAGCACTGGGACGCGATCTTGACGTCCCGGTCCCTCGCGATTTACGTGCCCGCTGAGTTCAGCGGGCTCCAGCTCGAGCTGATGGCCGTCAAGGAGTAAGCGTGAGTCTGGTCAAACTCCTCGACGAGGGCGGGAGCCTCGCGGATCGGGCGACCGATCTCCTGAGCTACCTCCAGTTCTTGGCTCAGGGCGAGGCGCCCACCGATTCCGCCGCCTTGCGGACCCGCTTGAACGGACTCCTAGAGGAGTTCCGCCAGGCGGCCGAGGCTGGAGGAACACCCGCTGCCGCGGTCGACCAGGCGCGCTACGGCCTGATCGCGCTCATTGACGAGCAGATCATGACGAGCAACTGGCCGCTGAAGGGCGAGTGGTTGGGCAAGCCGCTTCAAATGGAGCACTACGGGAGCTTCTCCGCCGGCGAGGAGTTCTACACTCGGCTGGCGACGCTGCGGGCGGACCTCGCCAGCCAAGGCAGCCTCGAGGCAATCGAGGTCTACCTGCTCTGCCTCTGCTTCGGGTTCCGCGGCAAGCACGGCACGGCGGCAGGGATCGAGGTCGTGTCTCAGCTCCAAAAGGAGCTCCTGGCCCTCCTCGAGACCGCGACCAAGTCAAGCGCTCCGCGCCAGGCCAAGGCAGTGTCCGCGCGCGACGAAGCGATCGGGCGCACTCGGCGCAAGACCGACGCCAAGGACCTCTCGCCGCACTGGCGCGCCCCCGACACGGCGGGTCCCCAGGCCAAGGACCTCCCGGTGCGACCGGTGATGGTGGCCTGCCTCGTGACGAGCTTCCTGTTCTACGTTCTCCTAGTCGCGCTCCTCAATAGCAGCGTCGGCGACGTCCTCAGCCTGACGGGTCAGGGGTAGCCACGTGAAGGGCGGAATCGTCAACTTCCTGGCGCTGGTGATCCTGATCTGTCTGATCTGGTTCGGCGGCGGCTACCTGGAGTGGGAAGGCAAGACCCGGATCGGCTTGATCTGCGGCGTCTTGGCCTTCTGGCTCCTGATCTACCTCTATCAGCGCTATCGGGCGATCAAGACCGCCCGCATGATCGAAGAGCGCCTGCGGGAGCAGGCCGCTGGCCAGATCGCGGCGGGCGCCGATCCGGACGCCCTCTCCGATCTTCAGAAGCGCCTCGACGAGGCGATGGGTGCGCTCAAGCAGAGCGGCCTCGGGCGTTCGGCGTTGGCGACCGTCCCTTGGTACATCATCATAGGCCCGCCCGGCTCGGGTAAGAGCACGGCGCTCCAAGCCTCTGGCCTCGAGTTCCCCAAGACGGGGACGGGCCTGAACGGAATCCAGGGCGTCGGCGGAACCCGCAACTGCGAGTGGTGGTTCACCAACGAGGGAATCCTCCTGGACACCGCTGGCCGCTATACCTCGGTCGAAGACGACCGCGACGAGTGGGTCGGGTTCCTCGACATGATCAAGGCCACCCGCTCGCGGACTCCGATCAACGGCGTGATCGTGGCCATCAGCCTGGCAGACATTGCGACTGGGAGCGACGAAGAGCTCAACACCCACGCGGCCAACATTCGGGCTCGCTTGGACGAGCTCTGCCAGCGGCTCCAGACCGTGTTCCCGGTCTACCTCCTGTTCACCAAGTGCGACCTCCTGACGGGCTTCGTCGACTTCTTCGGAGACATGGGCCGGGGCGAGCGCGAAGAGGTCTGGGGCTTCACTTTCCCCTTCCAGTCCATGAAGGCTGACCGCTACCAGCAGGTCTTCCGGCGCGAACTCGGCGAACTCTATGGCCGCCTGACCAAGCGTCGCCTGGGACTCCTGACCACCGAGCGTCCTCCCGAGAAGCAGCAGCAGGTCTACTCTTTCCCTCTCCAGCTAGCCGCGGTCGAGGAACAGCTCACGAGCTTCATAGGCAAGGTGTTCCGCGAGAACCCTTATCAAGAGAGCGCGATCCTGCGCGGGTTCTACTTCTCCAGCGGAACCCAAGAAGGCAACCCCATCGACCAGGTCATGGGCTCGCTCCGCCAAGCCTTCGGCGTGACCGCAGCGGCTCCCGAGGCCGGCGGCCTCCCGGAGCCGAGCGTCGAGAAGAAGAGCTACTTCCTGACCGGCTTGTTCCGGAAGCTGATCTTCCCCGACAGCGTCCTGGCGCGCTCCCTGGCCAGCGCTGAGAAGCGGCGTCGCCTTACGCACCTGACCCTGATCAGCGGTTCCATCGCGGCCTCGCTGCTCCTCGTGGTCGCGTTTCTCACGAGCTTCATCGGGAACCGGGCCTTGCTCGGGCGGATCGAGGTCGGTGCCGCAGCCGTCAAGAACGCTCAAGCCGACGAGAACACTCCGGTTGTGCAGCGCCTAGAGGCCCTCGAACTCCTCCGCGAAGGTGTCTTGGATCTGCAGGAATACAGCGGCCTGTTCGGACCACCCGTGCGCTTGCGCTTCGGGCTCTACAGCGGGAGCGACGTCTTCGACGAGACCCGCAAGGCCTACACCGGCGAGCTAAATACGGTCCTCTTGGGACCCTGCAAGAAGCAGATCGAGGGCGAGCTCAAGGCCTGGATTGATCCCAAGGCCGACACCGCGGCGCTGAAAGCTCGCTATGCCTTCAAGCACGATCAAGAGCTCTACGATGGTCTCTATCGCCTGCTCCGCGTCTACAAGATGTTGGGCGACGATCTTCCCCTCGACGCGGAGGAGATCCGGATTCAGCTCAAGAATCAGAACCGTTGGCTGAGCGGCCTCGGGACCGGTCCCAAGGACGCGCCCAAGCCTGAGCAGAGCGCACTCGCCCAAGCCCAACTCGACGCGCTCCTGGTCCTCGAGGACTACATAGCCGAGTGGAAGGTCGAGCTCGACGCGGCCCTCGTCCACGAGGTCCAAGAGAAGCTCAAGGCCAACTACTGGATCAGCCAGAGCTACACCCAGATTCGCGACAGCCAGCTCAGTCAAGCTGGGACGGACTCCGTCACGAGTCTCTTCCCGGAGGGCCACGAGGTGTTCGCCGAGATCGGCCCCGTCTCTAAGGTCTTCACCAAGGAGAAGTGGGAGAGTCACCTTCAGTCGGCGGTTCGCGAGAAGAGCACCTACCTCGCAGCTCAATACAAGGAGATGAGCGAGCCCAAGAGCGAAGATCAGATCCGAAGCGAACTCCGCGATCACTACGTCAGCGAAGGACGTCAGCGCTGGACCGAGTTCCTCAAGGGGCTCCAGATCCAGCCCTTCACCGGCGTCGAGCAGGGCGCCAAGCGCTTGGCTGTCCTCGGCTCTCCTCGGAGCCCGCTGCCCAAGCTCTTCAAGGAGGTTTGGAAGCTGAAGTTCGTCCTCGACGCGCCCCCGGCGGCCAAGTTCCAGGATCGGCTCCCCCCCAAGGTCAAGAGCGACGAGGACGCCCCGACCGAGACCTGGCACGTCCAGCTCCAAAAGCAGCTCTCGCGCCTGGGCTTGGCCCTCGACGAGGTCGCCAAGAAGCCTGAGGGCGAGCGGCTCTATGCGCGCGCCGTCGCCAACACCCTGGCTGAGCTCGACCCGCTCCGGACCACCTATCAGGAGGTCGAGAAGGAGATCCTCGACGTGATCCTCCCTCAGGTTCCGGTGATTCAGGAGGAGTTCGCCAAGCGGATCGTGGGCGAGGTCTTGGCCGCGGCTCGTGCCGGAGTCCAAGCCGAGGCCCAACGAGAGGCCGACGCGGCTTGGAGCAAGGGACCCCAGGGGATCTACGCTTCCAAGTTCGCGGAGCGCTATCCCTTCGCTCCCGAAGCCAAGGAAGAGACGTCCCTCGACGAGTTCACACGCCTCCTCAAGCCCAAGGAGGGCACCCTCTGGGTCGCCGTCGAAGCCCACAAGCGCTTGGCTGCCTACACCGTCGGCGGTCAGGGCCTCCTCAAGCGCGGCGTGCGCTACGAGGGAGCGGTCAATGACGCCGAGCGGCTTCGGGACGCGCTCTTCAACGCGGCAGGCGAGCTGTCCTTGGAGCTCAAGATCAAGCCCTACAAGCGGACCGGCGTCAAGAACGTCCGCTTCACCTTGGGCAAGGAGTCGATCACTGAGAACGAGCTCCCGCCAAACCGGCGCCACACGATGAGCTGGGGAACCGAGCGCGGCGCCAAGGTCTCCCTCCTGGGGGCGGATCAATCGGAGTGGGCCCACGTGGACCACGGGAACTCGAGCTGGGGGCTGGTGCGGCTCCTGGCGGATGGGACCTTCGACCCTGAGACCAGCAAGGACGGTCGCTTCCGCTTTACGTGGAGCTTCACGCTCGACGGCGAGCAGCGCTTGGGCGAAGTCGAGTTCGGGGTGGAGCACGTGGCCGGCCAGGCGCTCTTCACAAAAGAGCTCTTCAAGGGGCACACCGCCTTCCCGCCTCGGATCGAGCAGTGAGGGGAGCTCAGCAATGAAGATCGCACCATCCTGTTTCGGAAAGCTCCCGGTCCACGCCGACTTCATTCGGCAGAACGCTGGCTTCGAACTCAACGACATGGACACCTGGCTCCAGGGCGGCCTCTTGGCGCTCAAGAACCAGGTCGGTGATTCGTGGACCCAGTCCTTCGAGGCTGCGCCAACGGTCCGCTTCCTCCGTCACTATCCTGATCGCAAGACCCTCCTGGTCGGAGTCTTTGCGCCCAGCAAGGGGAAGGCCGGTCGCCACTACCCCTTCATGGTCGCGACCGCGATCAACGACAAGGCGGTTTACGCGCAGTCTGGACTGATCCCCTTGGTCGTCGAGGACTACCTCGTGGCAGCAGAGGCGCTCATCAAGGCTGGCGGGAAGGGGACCAACGCCAAGGAGGTCCAAGCCGAGATCGCCCGCCTGCCTGGGGAGACCGACCTCGAAGGTGCCCAGCGTCGTCTCGGCGCCGCTCTCGAGCAAACCCCCCAGGAGATCCTGCTGACAGCTTCGCTCGGAGCCTGGGACGACCGGCGCTTTCCCCTCTATGCCTCGTTGCGTTCGCGGCTCAAGAGCGAGACGGGCCCAGTCCGAATCCCAACGGCCCTGGCCAGCGGCGTCGTGGCCCTCTGGTTCGAGGTCTTGCGAGGGGCCGTCCGTTCGTCTGGCTATCCGCGCCTCATGACCTGGGGCCAGAGCGCGAGCGGCGGAGACCTACGCTTCGTGCTCCGCGATCCTACCGGTGAGGACTTCGCTCCCCTCTTTATTCGGAATGGTCTCGCGGGGCTCCATGACTTCGGAGCTGCCAGTGGAGACCTCCGGGCTGCACAAATGCAGGCCGGGACCCTCGCAGAGGACGGGAAGCGCCCTGTTTCGAACCTTGTGTCGTCGCTGTTGTCAGGTTGACACCGCATCCTGACCCCAGTACTGTTCGGACCCAAGAGACGACCCCCAAAGGATCCTTTTGATCGACCTCGCCCAACTTCAAGACCTCGGCAGCTCCCCCGTCCCCGGCGGCGAGCCGGCAGGCGCACCGGTTCGCTACGAGCCAGAGTTTGAGGCTCTCGCAGCAGAAATTGACAAGCTCTCGGCTGTCGAGAACCGCAAGGTCGATTGGGAGAAGGTCATGGACCTCTCCTACGAGGTGCTGGCCAACAAGGGCAAAGACCTCTTGGTCGTGAGTTATCTGGGTTTGGGTGCCTACAAGCAATACGGCTATCCAGGACTGGTCGCGACCCTCAAGGTCGGGCAAGACGTCTGCGCGACCTATTGGGAGGAGCTCTTCCCCAAGAAGAAGCGGGCCCGCGCCCGTGGCCAGGCCTTGGAGTGGCTGAGCAAGAAGATGGAGCGCGAGTTCGCGGCGCTGCCCGAAGAGGGCAAGCCCAGCGAGCGCGAGGGGATCAGCGCCTGCATCGAGGGGATCCGCGCGCTTCAGTCACAGTGCGACGAACTCTTGGGAGAGCACTCCCCCGCCTTGGGGCCCATGCGTCGGATCCTCAAGACTCGCCTGGAACGGATCCCCGAGCCCGCGCCGGCTCCCGCCCCCGCCCCCGCTCCGCCTCCCGCGGCGGCTCCGGCTCCGGCAGCGGCTCCAGCTCCCGCTCCCGCTCCCGCAGCGGCTCCAGCTCCCGTGGCGGCTCCAGCTCCGGTCGCGGCCCCAGCACCCGCGGCGGCGCCCGTCGTGGTGGCGGCTCCGCCCTCTGCGCCTTCGGCCCCCGTAGATACCAGCGCGGTCGACGGAGTCCTGACCGGGATCTGGGCCAGCTTGCGGGCGTCTGCCGATCTGCTCTTCACGGCCAACAATGCTGACCCGCTCTCCTACTCCCTGAGGCGGACTGCGGTCTGGTCAGGCTTGGTCAAGCTCCCCGATAGCAAGGCTGGTTCCTTTGGCTTCACCGGCGGCGACTTTGGCGTCCTCGAGTCGCTGGAGAGCGCCCTCGACGCTGGCAACTTCCAAGAGGTCTTGAGCCTCGCGGAGCCCATGACCAGCAAGCAGAGGCTCTGGCTCGAGCCAAGCTACTTCTCCTACCAGGCTCTGGACGGGTTGGGCAAGCGCCACGAGCGCGCCCGCGACGCGGTCCTGGGGAGCGTCCTCTCGCTCGTAACCAGACACCCCAGCCTGATCGAGACACAGTTCACCAACGAAATGCCGGTCCTCAGCGCCCAAGGACGACTCTGGCTGAAGAGCGTCCTCAACAGCGGCTCGGACGGCGGTGGTGGCGGAGCAGACGCCGTGGCCGACGCCCTCGGCAAGGCTCGCGGGTCCCTCCTCGCGGACGGCCTGACTGGCGCCCTGGCGACCCTCCACGGCGAACTGAGCGGCACTCGAGGTGCCCGAGGACGATTCCGAATCCGCCTCGCAGAGGCCCGCCTCTGCCTCGAGAGCGGGAGGCCCGAGCTAGCTCGGGCTCAAATGCTTGGCCTCGACGCCGAGTGTGAGCGCTTCGCGCTCGAGACCTGGGAGCCCGCGCTCGCAGCTGAAATGACGACACTGGAGTGGCAGGCGCTCCAGGCCATGACCCCCAAACCACAGGACGCCGCCGATCGAAGCGCGGCGCTCCACGAACGTCTCTGCCGGTTGGATCTGGCCGCGGCGCTCTCTCTGACTCCATAGGAGGCCCCAATGTCTGACGGATCCGTCGCTCCACGCGAGCGTGTCAACATTCGCTATCAATCTGCAACCGGTGACATGACGGAGGAGCGCGAGCTCCCCCTCAAGATGCTCTTCGTCGGCGACTACACCCTTCGCCAGGACGATACCCCTGTCGCAGAGCGGAAGCCGATCAACATCAACAAGGACAACTTCTCGAAGGTCATGGAGGGGCAAGACCTCAACCTCGAGTTCGGCGTCGAAAACAAGCTTGATGATGAGGGCGGCGACATGGCCGTCAACCTCAAGTTCAAGTCCCTCAAGGACTTTACGCCTGAGAAGATCGCCGAGCAGGTCCCCGAGCTGAACAAGCTCCTGGAACTTCGCCAGGCCCTGACCGCGCTCAAGTCGCCCTTGGGCAACAACAAGGACTTCAAGAAGAAGATCAAAGACATCATCGACAACGAGGAAGCCCGCAACCAGATCCTCGCCGAGCTCGGCGACGGCGACGACGCCTAGGCTATAGGTAAGGAAAGCACATACATATGGCAGAAGAGCAACAAGCAGCGGCCCAGCCGGCCGCAGCCGAAGCACAGGAGCTCTCGCTCCTAGACCAGATCATGCAGGAGACCAAGATGGCTCCTGGGGACGAGGGCTACGACGTCGCCAAGCAGGGCGTCAGCGCGTTTATCGCGCACCTCGTCGGGAGCAAGGCGGAGAAGGCTGATAAGGCCCTCGTCGACGCCATGATCGCTGAGATCGACAAGAAGCTCAGCGCCCAGGTCGACCAGATCCTTCACCACGAGAAGGTTCAGAAGCTCGAGTCGGCCTGGCGTGGGCTCAAGCTCGTCGTCGACCGCACGAACTTCCGCGAGAACATCAAGATCGAGATGCTCAACGTGTCCAAGGAGGACCTCCTCGAGGACTTCGAGGACTCGCCCGAGGTCGTGCAGTCGGGTCTCTACAAGACCGTCTACACCGACGAGTTCGGTCAGTTCGGTGGCTCGCCCTACGGCGCGATCTGCGCCAACTACGACTTCGGCCCTGGTGCCCAAGACGTGGCGCTGCTCCAGAAGTGTTCGGCCGTCTCGGCCATGAGCCACGCGCCCTTCATCGCCGCGGCGGGTCCCCAGTTCTTCGGCGTCGAGAGCTTCGAGGATCTCCCCAAGCTGAAGGACCTGGACGCGGTCTTCGAGGGACCGCAATACGCCAAGTGGCGTGCGTTCCGCGAGAGCGACGACGCCCGCAACGTCGGCCTGACTTGCCCTCGCTTCCTCCTCCGTTTGCCCTATGGCGAGGGCACCAACCCCGTCAAGGCCTTCAACTACGAAGAGACGGTCGTCGGCGATCACGGCAGCTACCTCTGGGGCAACACGAGCTTCGCGTTCGCGACTCGCCTCGCTGACAGCTTCGCCAAGTTCCGCTGGTGCCCGAACATCATAGGCCCGCAGAGTGGTGGCACGGTCGGTGACCTGCCTCTCCACACCTACGAGTCGATGGGTGAGATGCAGACCAAGATCCCGACCGAGGTTCTGGTCAGCGATCGTCGCGAGTATGAGCTCGCCGAGCAGGGCTTTATCTCCCTCTCGATGCGCAAGAGCAGCGACGAGGCCTGCTTCTTCTCGGCGAACTCCTGCCAAAAGGCGAAGTTCTATGGGACGAGCAAGGAGGCCAAGGAGGCGGAGACGAACTTCCGACTCGGCACCCAGCTCCCCTACATGTTCATCGTGAACCGGCTGTCTCAGTACATCAAGGTTCTCCAGCGTGAGCAGATCGGCTCCTGGAAGGAGCGCGCCGACCTCGAGCGCGAGCTCAACCAGTGGATCGGTCAATACGTCGCTGACGACGACAACCCCTCGCCGGCGATTCGCTCGCGCTGCCCCCTCCGGAGCGCGAAGATCACCGTCGAAGAGGTCCCCGGCGAGGCCGGTTGGTACAAGGTCGACATGAAGATCCGCCCGCACTTCAAGTACATGGGCTCGTTCTTCACCCTGTCCCTCGTCGGCAAGCTCGACAAGGACGGCTAAGGGTTCTCGGCGTCTCGCCGAGCAGCCGCTCGGCGAGGCCCAACCCCTTCACAATCAAGGGCAACCCTTGCCCATCCTGAATCGGTTCACTTCGGATCGGTTCTCCACTCTCCCCCTGTCGGTCTCCCGGCAGGTCAACGAGGGCGTTATGTCCTCACCCCGCTATGGCCTCGGCCTCAAGGAGCGTTTCCATGTCCGGAATGAAAGTTTTCATGAAGATCGAGGGCATCCCCGGTTCAGCCACAGAGAAGAACCGCGCGGATTGGTCCTCCCTCCGTGGCTTCAGCCACCAGCTGGAGTACCCCTTCGACATGCGTGAGGGCAAGGGCCGCGGCGAGCCCATGCACGGTGCCTGCACCATCCTCAAGGAGATCGACAAGACCTCGCCCAAGCTCTACGAAGCGCTCTGCAAGAAGCTGAGCGTGGAGAAGGTCGAGATCGAGTTCGAGCGGGACAAGCCCGGCGAGGGCGGCACGGAGATCTACTTCCGTATCGTTCTGGCCAAGTGCCGCGTCGTCTTCGCGCGTCCCCACATCCCGACGGTCAGCGAGCGGGACGAGACGACTCCTCCCCACATGGACCAGATCGGGTTCGCCTACCAGGAGATCAACTGGGAGTGGGATAGCGACGGCAAGCTGCCCACCACCTTCATCTTCGCAGACACCTCGCAGTAGGTCTGCTGGGCCAGACGGGGTTGCGGCCGACTCGTGTCGGTCGCAACCTCGTTGCGCCTTCCCCATTTCACCCCTCTCAGGTGGTGAAATGCGCCTCCTGAAGTGGAGCTTGCTTCGTGCCGCGTGAACTGACCATCCTCGAACGCATTCGTCGCGGCGAGCCCGACCGCCCGACCGCGACCGAGAGCGTTACGGACCGGATTCGATCCGTGACCGCCAACATCTCGCGGATTCTCAACGCTCGCGAGGGCCACGCCCCGGCTCAGCCGGAATACGGAATGCCGGCGCCCTCTGAAATCGTCCACGCCTTCCCCCACGCCGTGGATCGCTGCAAACGCCAGATTCAAGACCAGCTCGACCGCTACGAGCCACGCCTGAGCGACCTCGAAGTGATCCACCTCGAAGTCGAAACGGACCCCCTCAAGATCTACTTCCAGCTCTCCGGCAAGCTCCGGACAGACGCTGGTGGAACCTGGTTGACCCTGCGAGTGGTGTATCACCCCTCCGGTCGAGTCGACATTCGTCGCTAAAGGACGAAAACGTGTTCTCGAAATACTATCTGGAGGAGATGGCTTACCTGCGCGACATGGGGCGCGAGTACGCCCAGCGTCATCCCGAAACAGGCGGGATGCTCAGTGAGCCAGGCGGAGACCCAGACGTCGAGCGGATCTTGGAGGGCTTCGCGTTCCTGACCGCGCGGATCCGGGAGAAGCTCGACGACGAGCTCCCTGAGCTCAGCCACAGCATGCTGGAGCTGTTCTGGCCCCACTACTTGAGGCCTCTCCCGGCCTTGACCATCGTTCAATTCAAGCCGACGACGAAGGCCCTCAACAAGCTCGCCGTGATTCCACGTGGAACTCAGCTCGCGAGTAAGCCCATTGACGGGACGACCTGCCAGTTTCAGACCTGCTACGAGACCGACTTGGCGCCGATCTCGATCAAGGAGGTCGAGGTCGGGCCCGGCGCTTCACCCTTCATTCGCTTCCGGATCGCTCCTCTTCAGCCCGCTTCCTTTGCCAAACTGGGCCTCAAGAGCCTCCGGCTTCATTTCTCAGGCGACACCCAGGCCGGTCGCGCCCTGCGCCTCTGCCTCCTTCGCTACTTCAAGGGAGCGAAGGTCCGTCCCGTGGGGGGCGAGATAAAGGCCCTCCCGGGAGTCACGACCGAGCCGGTCGGCTTCGCGGAGAAGGAGGCCCTCCTTCCGCTCCCCTCCCGGAGCTTCAGTGGCTTTCGTCTCCTGCAGGAATACCTCTGCTATCCCAAGAAGTTCCTCTTCGTCGACATCAAGGGCCTCGAGGGTCTGAGCCAGGTCGGCAACACGACGGCCTTCGACCTGTTCTGCGAGCTCAAGGCCTTGCCTCACGACATGCCGCCCGTCGGCGTCTCGGACATCTCGTTCAACTGCACTCCGGTCGTGAACCTGTTCAAGCATGAGGGAGACCCGATCCGCGTCGATCACACCCGCTCTCGCTACCCCGTCAACGCGAGCGGGACCCGGTCTCACTTCGAGGTGTTCTCGGTCGACTCCGTTCAGGGTGTCGTTCAAGGACGTGGTGACAAGCGGATCTACAAGCCCTTCTTTACCTTCGATCGCCGCGAGGACGAGCTCTACTTCAAGACCCAGCGGGTCGAGTCTTCGACCCAGGAGGGGACCGATCTCTACGTCTCCTTCCCGGGACAGATCGGCGCCAACGAAGGCGCCGACACCGGCAGGTCGACGGGCCTGGTCAATCACGAGACGATTTCCATCGAGCTGACCTGCACCAATCGTCAGCTCCCTCGCAGCATGGGCATGGGGGAACTCTGCCTCCCCGGCGAGAACGCTCCCGCCTTCGCGACCTTCAAGAACCTCGATCCGCCCTCACCGGCGGTTCCACCCCCGCTCCGAGGCGACGTGTTCTGGGGCCTCTTGGGCCACCTCTCCCTGAACCACCTCTCGTTGACTCAGCCAGATCGCTTCCGTGAGCTACTTGGGCTCTATCACTTTCGGGCCCAGGTGGATCGCCAAGCGGCCGTGTCCCTTCGGCGGCGCCAAGACGGGATCCTCGCGATGCGAGCGAAGCCTGAGACTCGGATCCTCGGGGCCTCAGTGATTCGCGGGATGAAGGTCGAGGTCAAGGTCGACGAGGAGGCCTTCGGGAGCCAAGGCGAGGCATACCTCTTCGGAGGGATCCTGGACGCCTTCTTCGCCCAATACGTGAGCCTCAACGCTTACAGCCGCGTGGAGCTGCGCGGCGAGAAGTTCGGAGAGGTCCATACTTGGCCCCCCCGTTCGGGAACTCGGACCGTTCTTTAGTGGCAACGAGCGCGCTGGATCAAGCTGGCTGGTGGTCAGGCTCGTGAGCGAGTCGACCGCCGATCTACATCCGCTGGCGCGGCGCTTGGTAGAGGACGGACACTCGTTCGCACTCTTCCAGGCTATTGGTCTCCTCCAAGCCTTCCATCCCGACGCTCCCCAGGTCGGGCACCAGGGACCCGCTAGCCGCGAGGCCGTGGACCTCGGTGGCGTGTTGGACATGACCTTTCCGACCAGCGACCTGACCTCGCTGGAGCGCACGGGCACAGAGCGCTTTCGTTTGCGGACTTCGGTCTTGGGGCTCTATGGCGTCGATTCGCCCTTGCCCATGGCTTACACCGAGGACCTCCTCCACCAAGAGGAGCCCGAGCGCGAGCAGGACTTCTACGACATCTTCCAGCACCGCCTCCTCTCGCTCCTCTATCGAGCTTGGCTCCGGCCCCGCTACGGCGTCCGCTTCAAGATGGGCGGGCAGGACCAGATGAGCACTTGGCTGCGCCGCCTGGCGCACATCGACGGGAGCCCCAGCGGCCAGCAGCTCCTGGGATTCGCGGGTCTCTTGACCCAAGAGCCCCGCTCGGCCGCGACCCTCTTAGCCGTCGCTCGAACGTCCTTCCCGGACGTTGAAGTCGACATCGAGCCCTTCCTCGAGCGCTGGGTGCCTCTCGCTGACGACCAACAGGTTCGCCTGGGCCAGTCAGAGGCTCGCCTCGGAGAGACAGCTGTGCTCGGGTCGCGGATTCGCGATCGGGCCGGATCATTCTTACTTCGTCTTCGGACGACTGCGGTCGAGACCTACCGCAAATACCTCCCCGACGGCGAGCGCCTGGCGCTCCTGGCGGATCTCGTGAGGTTGTTCAATACCGACATGCTCGACATGGTCGTCGAGCTTCGCCTCACCCCCGAGGTCAGGACGCGATCGGCTCTAGGAGCCGAGGCGTCACGACTCGGGTGGTCTGCATGGCTGGGCAACGCTGCGCCTCAGGCGCGGCGGGTCCGCTTCGTGTTCCAAGGAGTTCTCTAAAGTGGCAGACGTTGATTTCAAGGCCCTGATTAGCCGCCTGAATGGCTTTACCAAGCGCGGCTTCGAGACCGCGGCAGGAATCTGCATTTCGCGGACCAACTACGAGGTCACCTTGGAGCACCTGCTCCAAGTCTTCCTCGAGGACCCCCAAGCGGATGTCCAGCAGATCCTGACTCATTACGAGATCGACGCCAGTCGGTTGACTAAGGCCGTGGTGCACACGATCGAGGGCCTCAAGACCGGCAACCAGGGCCGCCCGGTCTTCTCGCCGATCCTCTCGGACTGGCTCAAGAGCGCTTGGCTGATCGCGTCCCTCGAATACAACCAGGCCGAGATCCGCTCGGGCAACCTGTTCCAGGCGCTCCTGGCTCGACCCGGACGCTTGGCGGGTGGTGACTACCCCGAGCTCTGCGAGTCGATCAACACCGGCGATCTCAAGAAGAACTTCCAGAACATTGTCGGCGGCAGCAGCGAGACCGCCAAGGTCTCACGCGCCGAGGGTGGCAGCACGGGCTCCGGCGACGGCGCGCCTGCCGGCGGCGACGGAACGGCTCTGGGTCAATACTGCGTTTGCTTCACCCAGCGGGCGCGCGACGGCAAGATCGACCCGATCTTTGGCCGCGATCGAGAGATCCGGCAAATGATCGACATCCTCGCGCGTCGTCGAAAGAACAACCCGATCGCGGTCGGTGAGGCTGGCGTCGGTAAGTCCGCGCTGGTCGAGGGCCTCGCGCTCAGGATCGCCGAGGGTGACGTCCCCGATCTTCTCCAGGACACCGAGCTCTTCGGGCTTGATATGGGGCTCCTGCAGGCTGGTGCGAGCGTCAAGGGCGAGTTCGAGAAGCGGCTCAAGAACGTGATCGAGGAGGTCAAGGCTTCGCCGACCCCGATCATCATGTTCATTGACGAGGCGCACACCCTCATCGGCGCCGGCGGACAGGCTGGCGGCGGCGACGCAGCCAACCTCCTCAAGCCGGCCCTGGCTCGCGGTGAGCTCCGGACCGTCGCGGCCACGACCTGGTCGGAATACAAGAAGTACTTCGAGAAGGACCCGGCCCTGGCCAGACGCTTCCAGCTCGTCAAGGTCGACGAGCCCTCGGACAAGGATGCAGCGACGATGCTCCGCGGTCTCAAGAGCCGCTACGAGGAGTCCCACGGCGTCATCATTCGCGACAGCGCGCTCTCGGCGGCCGCGACCCTCGGTAGCCGCTACATCGCAGGTCGCCAGCACCCTGACAAGGGTGTCGACCTGATGGACACGGCGGCGGCGCGCGTCAAGATCGCGCTGACCTGCAAGCCCTCGGCTCTGGATGACATGGAGCGCGAGATCGTGACCCTGGGGCGCGAGCAGGACGCCCTCGAGCGCGACCTCAACGAGGGCGTGGAAGGCCTCGACGAGCGCATTGGCGAGATCAAGGATCGGATCGCCGAGCTCGAGCAAGGCGTCGCTAGCTCGACGACTCGCTGGAAGACCGAGCAGGAGGCGGCCCAGAAGGTCCTCGCTCTGCGCGCGACCCTCAACGAGGCCGAGGCCGATGCCAAGGCCGGGATCAAGAGCGAGCTGGAAGCTGCTCAGGCTGCCCTGGCCGAGCTCCAGGGCGACGAGCCGATGGTGCCGACGGAGGTCACGGCCGAGGTCGTGGCGAGCGTGATCGGCGATTGGACCGGAATCCCGATCGGGAGCATGATCAAGGACGAGGCCGCGACCTTGCTCTCCTTCGAGGAGGACATGTGCAAGCGGATCAAGGGCCAGGATCACGTGATGTCGATCTTGGGCGAGGGGATCCGAGCAGCCAAGGCAGGGCTCAAGGAGCCAGAGATGCCCATGGGCATCTTCCTCCTCGTGGGACCCAGCGGCGTCGGCAAGACTGAGACGGCGCTCGGAATGGCCGACCTCCTCTTCGGCGGCGAGCGCTTCATGACCGCCATCAGCATGAGCGAGTATCAGGACAAGAGCAGCGTCAGTCGCCTCATCGGCTCGGCTCCGGGTCTCGTCGGCTATGGCGAGGGCGGTCAGCTGACCGAGGCCGTGCGCCAGCGTCCCTACTCGGTGGTCCTCCTCGACGAGTGCGAGAAGGCCGACCTGAACGTGATGAACCTCTTCTATCAGGTGTTCGACAAGGGCAAGCTCACGGACGGCGAGGGCCTGGAGGTCGACTTCAAGGACACCGTGATCCTCGTGACCAGCAACCTGGCGACCAAGATGATCACCGAGGCGGGCATGCTCGACGAGCCGCCCACCATGGACGAGTTGGTCACCATGATTCGGCCGATCCTGAGCAAGCACTTCAAGCCTGCTCTCCTGGCTCGGATGACCATCGTGCCTTACTTCCCGCTCAAGCAAGACGCCCTCAAGGGAATCACCCGCCTCAAGCTCAAGAAGCTTCAGCGTCGTCTCAAGGAGCACCACAAGGTGGCCTTCGAGATCAAGGACGAGGTGGTCGAGGCGATCTCCGCTCGCTGCACCGAGGTCGAGGCCGGCGCCCGGAACATCGACCACATCATTCGAGGAACCCTCTTGCCGCAGATCTCGACCGAGATCCTCCAGCAGATGGCCTCGGACCACATGCCCGGCAAGCTCGAGTTGAGCTTGAGCGAGGACGGGACCTTCTCGTTCACGTTCTCGGACTGAGCCGAGGGAGCTTCGCTCATGACCACTACCTCGTCTGTGACGAGCGCTCTGGGCCGGACCCCGGCGTCGGGAGAGGGACCTCCCTCCTCGGCGCCCGGATCTGGAGAGTCGGTCATGAGCGAAGCCGAGTTCGATCTTCCCAGCTTGGTCAGCGAGTCTTCCGCGACGCGCTCTGGCTACACCCGGCGCTTTCGCTTCGGGGGCCCGCGCAGTCAAGCCTTCCTGCAATCGGTCGAGACCGAGATCCGGTTCTGCGTGCGAGAGCGCGGCGAGGTCTTTCCCCTCGTCTCCTACCGCGGTGCATACCCGGAGCTCCTCTTCGGGGGGTGCTTGGATCTGCACTCGCTCGATGTCTGGCGCGAAGGCTGGGATCAGCGGGGGATTCGCGCGCTGCTTCGGCAGCGCCTCGAGGATCCGGAGCCAGCCTTGGAGTTGCTTCGCCACGGGGATCCCTTCCTCGTCGCTAGCAAGCGCTTTCTCTTGGCCCTAGCCGAGGCGGATCCCTACGCGGGGGCTGGCTACTTGGCGGGGGCTGCTGCGGCTCAGCTGGAGCTCTACCACCCCCGCTCGCCTCGAGTGCTCGAGCCGAGCCCCTACCCGGCAGGTTCTCCAGCCCGCGAGCTCAGTGTCACTGCGGGACCCTGGGCAGCCGAGGCCGTAGAGGAGTTCCGCTACGACTTCGCGACCTGCGCCGCTGAGTTCACGACTACCTCCTATCGCCCAACCCTCGAGGTTCCCCATGGATAGCGCCCTAGTCTTCGAGCACGAGAAGCTCGACGCCAACGTCTTGCATGTCCAAGAGCTGACCGGCGTCGAGAGCCTCTCGCGCCCCTTCCGCTTCCAGATCGAGTTGATCGGGCACAGCGAGCCGGGCAAGCACGCCCTCCCGAACGACTTCGAGCCGAGGGATCTGCTCTACACCGACGCTCGAGTTGGGATTTCGGCGACCGTCGACATGGGCGGCGGTGCCAAAGCCAAGAAAACTCGCTGGTTCGGCGGCCTGATCACCGAGGTCGAGTTCGCCGACGAGCAAGTGACCGGCCGCGACATCGTCCGCCTCGTGCTCGAGCCGAAGCTGACCACGATCCTCGACGAGCACTGGCGGAGCCGGGTCGTGCTCGACTCGAGCGTGATCCCCCTCGCCGAGACCGTGATGAAGAAGGCCTGGGAGGGGATCCAGGAAGATAAGGACTACCACGTCACTGACGCCCTCGCGGAACGTCACGAGGAGACGGGAAAAGCCGCGCTCAAGCGAGACGTTCAGCCCGAGCGGGAGTATGTCGTCCAGTACGAGGAAACCGACCTCGACTTCCTCCAACGCTGGCTCGAACACGAAGGTGTCTACTACTTCTTCGAGCACAAGGACGACCGCGAGCGGATCGTGTTCGGCGACACGACTGGAGGCTACGCGAGCTTGCGTTCCTCCTTCCCCTACAGCCCGCTGAGTCGAGCCGAGGGAGACGGGGCCCGGGACGAGGTCGTGCGGAGGCTCGTGCGCAGGGTCTCGCGACTCCCGAAGAACGTGATGCTCCATGACTACAACTGGCGGACCCCGGACAAGAAGCAGCTCGCGGCGCCCTGCGACGTCTCCGATCGCGGCCAGGGGACGCACCGCGAATACAACGACCACTTCAAGACCAAGGCCCAGGGCGAGACCTTGGCCAAGGTCCGCAGCGAGGAGCTCCTCTGCCGTGAGGAGCGCTTCAGCGGCCAGAGCTCCGTGCCGTCCTTCCGTCCCGGGCACGTGTTCGAGCTCAGCGAACACCCCAACCCGAACCTGAACCAGGCCTACCTCCTCGTCGAGGTCCGTCACAGCGCGAAGCAGCCTCAGACGGGCTCCGGCGCGGCTGCGGGCGAGGTCGAATACGAGAACAGCTTCGAGGCGATCCCGGCGAAAACCCTCTACCGCCCAGCTCGAGACACGGACTGGCCGGTGATCCACGGCGTGATGCACGCCTTCGTGGACTCTACTGAGAGCGACGCAATCTACGCAGATCTCGACGACCAGGGCCGCTACATGGTGCGCCTGCCTTTCGACGAGGGCTTCGCCGAGCACGCCGACGGGAAAGGGTCTCGCTTCGTGCGCATGGCGCAGCCCTTCGTGGCGGCGCCTGGCGAGAAGCCGGCTTCCGGCTTCCACTTCCCGCTCAGGAAGGGAACCGAGGTCCTGATCAGCCACGTCGACGGGGACCCCGATCGTCCCGTGATCTTGGGCGCCGTCCCCAACCCCGACTTCCAGAGTCCGGTCAATCAGAACAACCGGCACGAGAGCTCGCTCACGACCCCCACCGGGAATCAGATCGTGATCGACGACCAAGAGGGCAACGAGGGCATGGTCCTCCGAGCCAGCTCGGGGTCCATGTATTCGAACTACCGCAGCCTCGGCCGGACTCAGTAGGTCTGGTCTCGAGAAGTTGGGCCCCCAGCCCTAGGGCAGAGCAGGGTGGGCGCCTGGCGCCCAGGAAAGAGAGAGCACGATGAGTGGTGAAGGATTCGGAATGTCATTTGACGTCGGCACGGGCGAGGGCGCCAAGCCCAAGGCCCCGGAGTCGAGCTTCGAAGAGGGTCAGACTGAAGGCGGCGCCCTTCCGCTGCGCGTGATCGTGTGCGCGGACTTCCGCGGAGCGGGCGCAGAGCGCGCTCCGGCTCCCCGGCGAGCTCGGATCTCGACCTTCGACGAGGACTTCGCGGCCCTGGCCCCGGCTCTCTATCTGCACGTCCCCGACCGGATCGGAGCCAGCGAGCGGAACCTTGAGATCAGCCTGTCGCCTAAGTCCCTGGGCGACTTGCGGCCCGACGCGATCTTGGCGGGCGCCGAGGCCCTCGCGCCCCTCTCGCTCTTGCGCGAGCAGCTGACGGGCCTCAAGGACGGTTCGCTGAGCGCGGATCGCTTTGAGGCGGGCCTCAGCGGTCATCGCGAGCACAAGGGGCTGCACGGAGTCCTAGACCTGATCGAGCGCGCCTTGGGTGGAGCCGGCAGCTCGAAGGCTGGCCCCGCTCCTGCCAGCAGCTCCAGCTCGGGCTCTACGGGAGACAACGTCCTCGACAACCTCCTAGACATGGTCGCCATGCCAGGCGAGGAGGACGCTCCGACGCCGACGGAGCTCAAGGCCAAGGCTGCCATAGGGAACCTGACCAAGGGGAGCGGAGGCGGCAAGCCGAACCTCACCCAGGCTGAGGAGGCTCTCGAGGCGCTCTGCGCCAAGCAGCTCCAACCGATCCTGGCAGACGCTCAGCTCCGCCGCGTCGAGTCCGCCTGGCGCGGGGCCAAGCTGGCCCTCGAGGCTGCGGGTCGCAGCAAGGGAATCGTGGTCGAGCTCTTGGACACGGACCTCGCAGAGGCCCTTCCGACGATCAAAGAGCACGTGTTCGGGCCCGCTTCTACTGTCAGCGCAGCGCCGCCGCCCTCGCTGCTCCTCCTGGACAAGGCCTATGGCAGGACCCCGGCCGACTTCAACGAACTCGCGGAGCTGGCTGAAGGCGCTGACCTGATCCAGGCTCCCCTGATCGTGTCCCTCGACGACGCTTTCCTGGGGATCGACGCGCCCTCCGAGCTCGCGGGTCGCGATCAGCTCGCCGACCTCCTAGGCCCCGGCCTGGAGAAGTGGCGCTCGCTGCGCGACTCCGAGCCCAGCCGCTGGCTGGCCGCGACCTACAACCGGATCCTCCTCCGCCTCCCGCACGAGGCAGGCAAGAAGGGGAGCCGAGCTGGGGGCGAGCAGATCTCGTCTGCGGCTGACCTGCTCTGGGGCAACGCTGGCTGGGGCCTCTTGGCGACGGTCATCGCGAGCAACGCTCGCTGTGGCTGGCCGAGCGAGTTCCGCGGGCTCAAGCAAGGCTTGGCGGCGCTCCCTCAGCGCCCCGAGGCCGCGCCCGACCAACGCGGACCCGTCGCCGTGCGCTTGGCAGAGCGCCACGTGGACGACTTCGCCGCCGCCGGCGTCATCGCGCTGACCTACACCGCGCGCAGCGACCAAGTCGTGGTGACTCGCGGACCCGTGGTTCGCAAGGCGCCTCCCGGCGAGCCGCCGGTCTACACCTCGCTGGCCTATCAGCTGGTGGCGACTCGGATCGCCGAGACGCTTCTGCGTGCCAAGGGTCGAATCGGAGGCAAGACGCCTGAGGAGATCGCGGGACGCTGGCAGGACTACGCCCTGGCCGTGATCGGCGACACAGGCCAAGGCGGCGGCGTCGGGGCGGGGGTCAAGGACGGGGTCCTCTCGCTGCGGATCTTGACCGGGCACGAAATCCTTAACGGGGCCGAGTTCCGCTTGGGCTTCTCCATTTGAAGACTGGTTCAGTGGGCAGGGGACTCGAGAGGGAACGAGTCCTTGGGTCCCGGCGAGGGAGGAGTTAGGCTCCTCGCGTGGGCACTCTCGGCACAAAGACGCGCAGGACAGGGTTCGCCCTCTGCGCGCTGCTGCTACTTGCTCTTCCTGCCCGGGCCCAACCTGATCTCCTAGAGGCCACCGCTAACAGCCGGGTCATAGGTGCGCACCAGCGCTCGTTGGTGCGTCCAGCCTTTCAGCAGCTCGACCAGGGTGAGCGCGCGCGCTTCCTGCTCCTCCTCCACCAGGCCGAGACTCCGCTGGCGCGGGACCTCTTGCTCAAGTCCCTCAGCTCGGGGAACAGCGTTCAGCGCATGGTGGGCTTTGCCCAGCAGATACGGGGCAAGAGCAAGGGCTGGCTCCTTGAGCACACTCAGCTCTGCGGCTGCACCGGAATTCGCCAGCAGTTTAGTCACACCTGTCAGGTCACGACCCTTCAGGCCATGCGCGGGCGCTACGACCCGATCTACGCCTTGCGCATGCGAGCGGGGAACGGGGACGTCGCCACCTTCGACAAGCGGGACGCCTTCAAGGTCAACCCAGAGCTCGCCAAGGAGCAACGGGCCCTCCTGGAGTCGATCTATCGGGGCTCGGTCCAAGGCGCGACCGCTGGGGTCGCGCTCCCGCGAGAGCAGTGGAGGGACGGCAAACGTCGCTACCTCGACGACCTCCTCAACGAACTCCGGGGTTCGACTGGGCTCTCCTACGCGACCCGCCGGGTGACCGACGTCGGAGCGGCCACCGACCTGCTCAAGCTGAAGCTGACCCAAGGCATCTCCGTGCCAATCGTGGTGGGGGAGAAGCCCGGCCAATACACGCACCACCTCCTGGCCTATGACATTCGTCAGGGCCCTGGCGGGGCTGAGATCTTGATCCACGACCCTTGGGAGGCCCGCTCGAGCTGGATCACCGAGGCTGATATCCGCGGCAGCCAGATCCAGACCAAAGAGGGGAGCATCCTCAGGCACCTGACCTACGTCGAGGTCCCAAGTCGCGTCGCGACAACGCCTGCAGGCGCGGCTGGGCTCGGGCCCTTAGAGCAAACGCTGCTCGAGCGCTATCTGGCTGAGCAGAAGGGGGTCGGGAGCCAGCTCGCCCGGAGAGTCCTCAAGACCTTCGGCGCGGGGACGGTCGAGGTGATCGAGACGCAGGCCGGGCGCCTGCAAGAGGTCAAGGGCGTCGGGGCCGTGTCTGCCAAGGCGATCCAAGAGGCTTGGAGTCGATTGGCCACGACGCCGCTCCCAGGGCTGGAAGCTCCAGGGACCGGCGCCAAGCTCGGGAGCGCGCCCGCTGCGGGAGACCTCCCCAACGAGCGCCGGCTCCTCGAAGCAGAGGAGAAGAGGGGGTCTTTCCGCGCTCGCCTGACACGCCTCCTAAAGGCCGTGACTCGCTCGGCTCCTAGCTCGAAGTCGGGCAAGGTCGCGATCTCAGCTCCCAAGAGCGAGGAACTGAGCCGTCTCCGCCGCGCAGACGGGACCCTCGACTGGAGCAAGGTCAAGAAGGCTGGGCCCAAGCGAGTGTTCGGCGAGGCGGGCGGCTTGGCTCACTTCGGCTTGGCGCTCTTCCTCAAGGAGGTCGCCGTCGTGGCTCGCAGCGGAGACGCGTTGCGAATGGAAGAGTTCTTCGACGGACTCATGACGACGGATTTCTACAAGCACTACGGCCTCTTCGTGGCCGGCGCCCGGGTGGCCGAGGTCAGCTACGTCAAGTATCTCCAGCGCTACGTCCGCCCCCAGTTCGTCAACGGTCTCCTCAAGACAAACCTCGTGCTCGCGGCCGGAATGGCCCTGCCCATGCTCGTGGAGGGCAACTTCGAGGGTCGGGCCTTCGTGATCTCCCTGGCCTCACTCGGGCTCTCGACGACCGCTGTCCGCGCTGGCGTGTCGGGGATCAAGTGGGTCACCTCGCTGCGCAAGGCTCAGCAGGCAGGGACCCTCGCCAAGGTCGCCAGCGCTGGCCGGCTGGCTCGCGTCGGCGGTTGGTTCTACACGGCGGCTGAGCTGGCCGTGATTCTCTACGTCGGCGAAGAGCTCGACCACGCCGCGACCGCGATCCTCGACGGGCGCGCTGCTCGGGAGGCTCTGCGCGAGGGGAACGCCAACCTCCTGGCTGCCCTGGCCGATCCCAAAGCCGACCTCGGGGCCGCTCTTGACGCTTACCACGGGGTCCACAACGACTACCGAAACTTCCTCTACCGGAGCCTTGAGCAGGACGAGATCCAGCTCGCGCAACGGATCTCGGGGATCGCGCGCAGGGCCAAGATCGAGGCGGACAAGCAGCGGACGGCGCTGGCTCGCCTCGACAAGCTTCCAGCCCTCCGCGCCCGCGCCGAGCGCGAGTTCGGCTCGATCGAGGCCTACACGCAGCACCGCGCGAAGCTCGCTGAGCAGGCGCTGCAGGCCGAGGTGGAGCGCGTGCTGGACTCCTATCAGCAGGTGCGCGCCGAGCACCTGCGCGAGGTCTATCAAGGTCCTCGCCGGGCAAACAAGCTCCTCCATGGCCTCGAGGACCTGGACTGGCTTCTCCTGGGGGGCACGCAAGGGGCCGAGGGTGATCCCAGCAGCGGTCGCGCAGACCTGTGGGGCCGTAAGACTCGTGAGCGGAGTCAGGCCGCGCTCTCAGAGGCCCTATCGAGCGTCTCGAAGAATCGCTTTCAGGCCTATGAAGACGAGCGAGCGCTAGTCGCCCGAGCGGCTGAGGCCCTCAAGCGGAGCGGAGAGAGCCCTCGGGCCGAGGCCCTCGCGGCCCACCTGGCGCGGATCGATCGCCTCGCCGCAGCAGACCGCAGACTCGTCGAGGGCGGTGGTCTCGTCGACCTCGAGACTCGTCGCGGCCTGGTGGACCAGATCCGAGGATCCACGAGCTCGGACTGAGCTAGCTCGGCTCGGCGCCGACGCCGGCCTGGGCGAACCACACGCTGCGGGGCCCCTTGAAGGGCCGTCGGCCGTGGCCGAGGAGGAGGTTGTCCACGAGGAGGACGTCGCCTCGCTCCCAGGCGTGCGGCTGCTCGTGGGCCTTGAACACGCTCCGAATCGTCTGCATGTCCGCCTCTGCGATGGGCTCGCCGTCGCCGTAGGTCGCGTGGTAGAGGGCTGTGGGGCCGGTGCCATTGAGGGCACGAGCCAATGGATAGACGAGCCCGAAGCGGCTCGGCCCGACGTGGAAGATCTGGGACTGGTTGAACCAGACCTCCTCACCTGTCACTGGGTGCATGCGGGTGGCGGGGAGCTGGTCGTTGAGACAGAGCATGCTCCCGCGCCAGCTGTAGGCCATGTCCGCTTCGGCGCAGGCGGCCTCGACCTCGGCCCGCGAGCTCGTGGCGAACATCTCCTCCCAGGACTGGACGGCGGAGCTCCCCACGGCGCGCGCCAGGCGAAAACGCCAGCCCCCCTCACGTGAGTAGACGTTGCGGACGTAGCCGACTCCACGCGCCTGGAAGCGCTCGCGAAGCTCCCTCGGAAGCGCCGCTAGGACCGCTCGATTGTCCGCCAAGGTCGTCTCGCCGCCCCGGCGAGCAGGCTGGGGACAGGCGAACACGAGGCGTCTCGGGAAGCGTCGCAGGTAGCAAGTCTCCGAGTGAATCGGGAGGTGCTCACGCGGCGGGTAGCGGCTGGCTTCGTAGACGCGCTCGCCGACGGCGTCGCGGTCGGTGGCCCCGCGCTCGTAGGGAGTCACGCTGGGATCGAGGGCGCAAGCCAGGTCTTGAAAGGCCGCGGGCTCGACGACCGGAAAGCCCCGCAGCAAGAGCGCTCCAGAGGCGAGCAGCTCAGCGTGCAAGGCTTCGCGCTCCTGCTCGATAAGGGCCAGGAGAGGTCGGAGCTCTGAGATCCCGGCCTGTTGGGGAGTCAGCGCAGGGACCTCCAGCGAACCGACAGCGACCGTGTCCAAGTTCACGCGACCTCCGGCCCAGCAGGAGGGTCGCTGGACTCCGGCGGGCGCTCCGGGAACACGAGCACGGCCAGGGCCGGCGTGATCACGAGCTCGGCGAAGAGGGCCAAGCCCATGGCCAAGGCGGTCAGGAGTCCAAAGGACGCCACGGTCTGGATCGAAGCCGAGGCCAGGACGCCGATCCCACAGGCGACCGCGAGGGAGCTGTAGGTGATCGCGCGGCCCGTCGTGCGGAGGACCTCGCGACAGGCCTCTCGGGGTTGACCCGAGCGGGCGTAGGAGGCGCGAAAGCGATAGAGGAGGTGCACCGTGTCGTCCACAGCGACGCAGAGTACCAAGGTCCCGATCATGGCGTTGGTCGGATCCAAGGTCAGGCCGCAGGCCCCCATGAAGCCCAGCACGACGAGGGCCGGGAGGAGGTTGGGGACGAGGGCCAGGGCCGCGTAGCGGAAGGAACGGAACAGGCAGGCGACCAGGACGAAGACCAGGAGGGCGCTCAGGGCCAAGGAGATCAACAAGCCCTCCAAGAGGTAACCGTTGAGCGCGGTGTAGAGGCTGGCGTAGCCGGCGACCCGCAGCCGGACGCCCTCGGGCAGCAAGGTGGCGCTGCGGGACTGAACGCGCTCGAGGAGCGCCGAGGTCTTGCCCGTCGAGGTCAGGCCGACGCGAAAGGTCAGCCTGGCCTGGGACCAGGTCGGGGGGTCGCCGAAGGGGGCTAGGGGGTCGTCCTCGCGCCCGAGGTCGTGGAGGAGGAGGAGCTGGTCGACGCCTCCAGGCACACTAGGAATCGGCTCCGCGTCGGGCCCCGCGACCAGGCCATGGAGCTGCTTGACGACGGTCGCCACGCTCGCGCCCTCCTCCAGGAGGGGCTCGTCGAGGGGGACCTCGGTCTCGATGCGAACCATGGCCGAGAGGACCTCTGGGCGGAGGAGGCTCTCCCCCGACTCGCTCTCGACGATGGTCTCGAGGGGCATGTAGGGGCCGAAGGCCCCCTCGATCCGCTCGTGGGCTTGGCGCAAAGGATGATCGGCACCGAAGGCGTTGAAGGTGTGGGTGTCCACCTCCAGTCGCATGGCCCCCAGGCCTGCCAGGGCTCCCAGGAGCAAGGCCCCAGCCAAGACACGGCGTGGTCGGGCCGTGACCCACCCCGCCAGACCTTCCAGGGCGCGGTCCAAACCGCGCCCTCGCTCTGGGGGGTAGCCAGCGTCGAACCAGGACAAGCCCAGGGTGCACACCACCAGGGAGCAGCCAAAGGCCAGGCCGACCCCTACGCCAGCGAGGGCGCCGAGCTGACGGAGGGCGTCCATGCGGGTGCCGACGAAGCTCAGGAACCCGACCGCCGTCGTGATCGAGTTGAAGAGGCCGGGCAAGACGTGGCTCCCGAGTGCTCGCGCCACGACCGCCGGGCGCTCGAGCCCTTGAGCCTCCAAGGCGGCGCGCTCCTGCCGGAAGGCCGTCACGAAGTAGACGGAGTCAATGACGCCCACGACGAGGACCAGGGTCGGGAGGACCGCCGTGACCAGGTTGAATCGGTGCCCGAGCCAGAGCGCGACGCCTCCCAGCAAGATCGTGGCGCTGATCACCGAGGTCAGGACCAAGACCACCGGCGCGACCCGCCGAAAGCAGAGCGCGAGCACCAGGAGGAGGACCGCGGCCGATAGCCCAGAGAGGCGGTCGGTCTCGTGCTTGGTCGCGGCGTTGCTCGCCTGGTGCAAGAGCCCAGGCCCACCCCAGGACCATGAGGAGGGCCCTCGTCCGCCCTCCTGCAGAGCCGCCTGGATCGCTTGGTTCAAAGCGCCCAGGACCGCGCTCCGCTCGCGATCGAAGTCGTCGACTTGCTCCAGCTGAACACCCAGGATGGTCGTCGTGGCGTCGGCGTTGACGAGGGTCTTGGCCACGGGGTCGGCCAGGGCCAGGGCTCGGATCGACTCAGCCTGGCGGGCGTCGCTGACCGCTGTGTAGAGCGGGTCGACGGTGATCTCGTCGGGACTCGCCGGGTCTCCCCGAGCGCAGAGCACCGTCGCGAGGGAGGAGACCCCGCGGACTCGCGGCTGGCGCGCGAGGCTCTTCGAGAGCGTGGCTATGAGGTTTAGGGACTCGGGGCGAAACACGCCCTCTGGGTCGTGGAGCGCGACCACGACGGGTTCGCCTAGGCGGTAGTCCTTCTGGAAGCGCCGAAACGAAGTCACGACCGGGTCGTCGGCGACGAACCACACCTCGAGTCGGTTGTCCTGAGGGAGCTCGCCAGGCCTCCAGCCCGTGGCTTGGCCCACGCTCAGGACGGCCAGGATCAAGGCCACACAGAACCCCAGCGCTACCCTCCGGGGGCGCGCCGCGATGGCCGCCACGAGCGCTTCGCTGCGGCTCACGCGGCCGCGGCTTCTGCGGAAGTAGAGTCCGCGCTGGGTGAGTCCGGCGGCTCAGGATCGCTCGCCTCGGCTTGGGCTCGATACCAACGGCGTAGGTTCTCTTGTCCACCTTTGACGAAAGCGCTCTGAGCCAGGCCGCGCAGCAGGAGCTCATTGAGCCAGGCCAGGGGTTGCGGAAGGGGTCGCACGACGTCTAGGAAGAGCACCGCGCGCACCTCCTCTGAGTCGTTCCAGGCCTCGTGGTCGTAGCTGTCGTCGAAGAGCAGGCTCTCCCCCTCTGCCCAGCGCGCCACGTCGGGCCCGACGCGGATCCCACAGCGAGCCGGGTCCGGGACCCAGAGACCGAGGTGGTAGCGCAGGACCCCCGCATAGGGGCCGCGGTGCGGCGGAATCTGCTTGCCGGGGGCCAGGATCGAGAACATGGCGGCGCGGAGGCCGGGCACCGCCTCCAGGAGAGCAGTCGTCGCGGGACATGCAGCGCGGTTGGGCTCGACCCAGGCGCCGTAGCCGTAGAAGACGTAGGTCTTCCAGCGCTTGTCGTGAGTGATCCGCTCCTGCTCGGGCTGGATCTCCTCGAAGGCTGGGATCTGGTCCCAGCCCCCTAGGACGGCCTCCAGCTCAGCCCGAATCTGGGGGGCCCCTGCCTCGAGGGCCGCAGTCCAGGGGTGCTGACTTGGATCGTGGAAGGTGCGACCTCCGCCGGGGGTCAGGCGGATCAAGGTCTCGAGAGCGGCCCGGACGAGGAGCGGGAGCGCCAGACGCGGCGAACTCCAGATCAGGGCCCAGCGAGCGCGCATTCGCGCGCCCCAGCTCCGCCTCTTCCGCGAGGGCAGGGAGCCCTGGTCCTGATCGCCTTCGCTCACCCCTAGAGCTCACGCTGCCAGCAGGCGATCCGCTCGTTGATCATCGTCATGGGCGCCTCGATCCCGTGGGCTGCCCGGTATTCGTCGACTGCCCGCCGGCAACCAACCGGGAGGCCGTAGTCGTCAATGATCAAGAACCCGCCCGGCGAGAGCTTGGGGTAGAGCGCCTCGAGGACGTCGCGCGTCGATCCGTAGTAGTCGCCGTCCAAGCGGAGCACGGCCAGGGACTCGACGGGACCCGGCAAGGTCTCGCTGAACCACCCTTCCAGGAAGCCGACCTGGTCGTCGAGGAGGTCGTGGCTGGCGAAGGCCGCGCGGACGTCGTCTGCGGACACAGAGAGCCCGCCCACGGTGGCTAGGAGCTCGTGGGCCAAGGCGTCTTCGGGGTCGACCTCAGGGTCGACCTCAGGGAGGCCCTCGAAGCTGTCCGCCACCCAGACCTTGCGGTCGCGCACGTCATGCGCTGCGAGCAACCCGCGCATCAGGATCGTGAGGCCGCCTCGCCACACGCCCGCTTCCAAGAGGTCTCCCGGGACCTCCAGAGCTAGGGCAGCCTCGACGCAATACTGGACGTTGTCGAGGGCGTCGGCGCCGGCCATGGTCAGGGCGGGAGGATCGTTGCGTCGAGCCGTCAGGAACCACTGCCGCGGGTCCATGGCGGCGAGCAAGGCCTGCAGCTCTGAGTGCTGGCCGAGGTGGGGGCCGACCTTCTCGCGCGCGCGCCGCAGGCTCTCGCGGGCGCGCTCCAGGTCCTCTGCGCTCGGATCCCCCGGGCGCTCGCGGTAGAAGGCGTTCCGCAAGGAGGCCTTGAGGAGGTCTAGGTAGCGCGTCCGCAGAGCTTGCTGCACAGCGCTCACGCCGGGGCCGGGTCAGCGGGGGCCAAGACCTCGAACAGGGCGTAGTCGCTTGGCTCGCCTGCGACCATCCGCGCGTGCTCCGCCCGGACCTGCTCCAGCATTTGCTCGCTGAGGTCGAGGGTCGTCTCGGCGACGCGGATCACGTCCTTCCAGTCCTGCTCGGTCTGACAGACCTTGAGCAGGATCTGCTTGACGTCCTCGGCGTGTCCTTCGTCGACGTGGGCGTGGCTGTAGAAGAAGGTCATTTGCTCCTTCTGGAGGCCCATGTTCTCGCGGTGCCCAGAGACGGCGTCCCCTATGAAGCGATAGGACTGCTCGGCCCAGTAGCTGAATCCGAGGCGCTGGATGGGGTTCCCGTTGCTCGAGACCCAATACAGGTAGGCCACCATGAGCTCGGTCGCGGGGAGAGGCCGCGGGAGGTCCGCGGCGCTCTCTATGGGCGCGCCTATGGACTTCAAGTCGTGGACGGCCATCAGCTCGTGGCCCGTCTCTTCCAAGGCGTGCTTGAAGCAGTACTTCATGTAGTGAACGTTGGTGTTCTCGCCGTTGACCCCGACCAGGGCCTGGTTGCGCGCGGTGTGGCTCGTGTAGGCCACGACTTGGCTCATGTAGATCGCGAACAAGCGCCGGTCGGAGGACGAGAAGGTGTTGAGGAACTCCATCACCCAGGGCTTGGTCAGGAGGCGCTGCCAACGCGCGGCGACGGCGGCGTCGAGGGCCGCCAGCCCGGTCTCTGCGTCGTAGGTCGTGGGGTTCGTCATGCTCTCTCCAAGGGGCTGGTGCCTGCCTCGTTGGCGGCCAGGCGCGCGGCCAGGGCGGCCGCTTCCTCACCCCAGATGGGCATTGGGAGCGCGTCGAGGTCGCGCTCGGAATCAAGATATCTGCGGAAGGTCGCGTGCACGCGGGAGCGGACGCCGCCGAGGGTCTCGACGATCCCGCGGATCCGATCGCCGTGGCCGCCGATTCCAGTCATGGCGACCTCGCGGAATCCGGCGGCCGCCAGGGCGCGCTGCAGGACGACCCCGACTCCTGCCAGGACGCCGCTGCGCTGGTGGTCGGGGTGGACCGCGACCACGAAGCCCTTGAGGCGGTCAATGGCCGCAGGACTCCGGCCGTCCGCGAGCTGGTTGAGGTCCGGCTGGTATCCCAAGAGCGCGGCGGGGGCGTCGTCGACGTAGGCCAGATAGAGCCAGCGAGGGTCGAGGGTCGCGTCGCTCTCTAGCCAACCCGCGAGCTCGGCCGAGCTCCAGTGGCGTGCGCGGCCCTGGGCGGGAAAGGCGGCGGAGTAGACCTCGAACATGCCCTCGGCGTAGGTCCGCGCGCCGAGGGTCTCGAGGCTCTCGAAGCGATAGGTGGCTGCGGGGTCCTTGCCGCGCGCGAAGGCCGCGTCGAGGGAGGCGTAGTCCACGTCCTTGGACATGACCCGAAAGGTGTAGCTCTCCATGCGCGGCCGGTAGCCCGCGCGGAAGAAGAGTCGCGCCAGGTGTGGGGGGCTGTCGTCGTCGAGGTAGGTCGAGGGGGACTCGAAGCCCGAGACCAGGAGCCCATAGCAGCGGTCCCGCTCGCCGAAGTTGATCGGCCCGTCGAAGCCCACGGCGCCTTCGTCGACCAACCAGGCCTCGGCTGCTTCAAAGAGGAGCGCGCCGGCGGCGTCGTCGTCGACGCAGGCCAGAAAGCCGATCCCGCCCAAGAGCTCCTCGCCCTCCCGGCGGCGATAGAAGGCTGCGATCCGCCCCAGGGGGAGCCCCGCCGCCGAGCGCAGAATCCAGCGACGAGCGTCTCCGCGGTCGAAGTAGCCGTTGCGCTCGGGGTCGAACACGAAGTCTATGACCTCGCCGGGGAAGTCCTGTCGCCCGGCGTAGCCGGGCAAGCTGCTCGTGAGATCGCGAAAGGCGCGCTGGTCTAGCTCATTGGCGACGAGGTGCAGCTTCACGCGCTGCGCCGATCTGCGTCGGCTTCACGCGGAGGGTGCGCAGGGGCTTCGAGGGCGGCCACGCGCGCGGCGAAGTCGGCCACCCAGGTCGGGAGCTGGTCAGGGTCGAAGGCGTCGCGGCGAGCCTTCCACTCCACGACGACCCGATCGGGCAGGGTCACGACGTTGACGACGAGGGGGTAGCGGCTGCCCAGGGCCGGCGCGCTCACGTAGTCGAGGCTCAGGCCCGCAAAGCGCGGCGTCGGTTCGACGCGATCGAGGTTGAACACAACGCTGGGCGAGGCAGCGCGGCGAGGTTGGCGGCAGGCGGAGCGCAAGGCGCGCGAGGTCGAGCGGACCCGCGCCGGGAAGAGGGCGTCTGCGGGGGAGGCGATCTCTACGGCGACGACCTCGGTGCAAGGGCCCACGAGCTCTAAGAGGCCCAGGCGGGCTTGGCCCGCGAGGGGCATCCCGATGGTGACCTCGTCCACGCCGAGGCGCTCGGCAAGGAGTCCCTGAAAGACACTCAGCCAGGCTTCGGCGGGGGTGGCCCCGGACTGCCGGGCGAGCGCGTGAAGCGCTCGCCCCTGCTCGAGGGGAAGCTCCTGGCTGAGCGTCCTCACGCCTGGCTCTGGGCTGGGCGGGGCGGGAAGGGGGAGGCTCGAGCAGGCCTGCGCCTCGTGGGTCGCGCTCCAGAGCGCCTCCATGCTGTGGCGCGCCTCCAGCCAATCGGGTGCCTCCCGCGGCAAGGCTAGGCCCGAGTAGAGCTCGGCGAGCTCCTGGAGCACCACGGCCAGGGACCAGCCGTCGGTGGCGACGCGGTGACCGATCAACGCCAGGCGGTGATCGCCGGGAGCGACCTCCGAGGCGAGGACCTGGACCAGGCCCCCTGGGGCGAGGAGGCGAGTGGATTCGCGGGCCGAGCTGACGCGTTCCTTGAACTCAGCCTCGCTCGTGGCCTCCCACTGAACCTGGGGAGCTGGCCCCAACTCCAAGCTCTGGCCGAACACTTGCGCGGCACAGAGGAGCGGGTGGCGCGCCGAGAGCAGAGCGAGTGCCTCCTCCAGCGAATCGCGATTCAGGGAGCCCTCGAGGCGCAGGACTAGGGCCTGAGTGTCGTCGTCGGCGAGGGCGCGGCCTTGGGTTGAGGTCAGGGGGATCCGCACGACCTCAGGGGGACTGGGCGGTGACCACAGCCCGCGTTGGCGCAAGGCGAGGACGGCGCGCCGAATCGCAGACTGCAGGAAGGCCAGCTCCTGATCACCGTGGGCAGTCGAGAGGAAGGAGGTCCGTCCCTCCCACACGAACACGCCCTCTAGGAGGAGCTGGAGGAAGAAGAGCTCAGCAGCCGGACCGGTCGGCGTGAGGCGGAACAGGGAGCCGAAGTGGGTCGCGCGGACAGGCGCTCGCTCGGCCTCGAACCAACGGTTGAGCGAGCGGCAGAGGAGGGTCGTGCGGCGGTTTAGCTCTCGCTGCAGATCAGGGCCCTCGCCCTCGAGGTGCTCGAGCACGGCGCGAGCGGCGGCCATGGCCAAGGGGTGATGGGAGAAGGTGCCCGCCACGAAGGTCCCCGGCGGCTTGGGCCGAGAGGCGTCGCCGTAGGACCAATCCGCGCCGCCGTCGAGGGCGTCTAGGTATCGCGCCGCGCCGGCCACGATCCCAATGGGCATTCCCCCGCCAATGACCTTGCCGTAGATCGTGAGGTCTGCCTCGACCTCGAAGAGCTCCTGAGCGCCGCCGGGGGCGCTCCGGAGCCCCGTGATCACCTCGTCGAACACGAGGGCGCACTCGGCCTCGCGCGTGATCTCCCGCAGCTCACGGAGGAACTCGCGCGGCTGAAGGTCAGGGCGCCGACTCTGAACCGGCTCGACCAAGACGGCCGCCAACTCGTGGACTCGCGCGCGCAACACTTCGAGCGAGGCCGCGGATCCGTAGTCCAGCACGAGGAGGTCTTGAACCATGCCGGCGGGGGTCCCGGGGGCCGCCGGGGCGGCCGCGTGGCTGCCAGCGCGAGGGAGCGCTAGGACCCCGTCGAAGGTCCCGTGATAGCTCCCGCGAAAGATCGCGACGGTGACGCGTCGGCTGACCGCGCGAGCTATGCGGAGCGCGACCATGACGGCTTCGCTCCCGGTGTTCATGAAGGCGACTCGCTCGCAGCCGGTCATTCGCGAGAGTCCTCGAGCGACCTCTCCTGCGAGGGCGTTCATGGGACCCAGAGGAGCGCCGCGCTCGAGCTCGGCGGCGACGGCCCGCTGCACGAAGGCTGGGGCGTGACCGAAGAGATAGACGCCGAAGCCCATCGTGAGGTCGAGGGTGCGGTTCCCGTCTCGGTCGAAGAGCCAGGCGCCCTCGGCTCGGTCGGCGATCAAGGGATAGATCGCGTCCTTCCACGCGCTGCGAAAGCCGGCCACGCTGCGGTTGAGCGCCAGCACCGGGCGGAAAGTCTCGGCGACCTCGCGCGAGGCGCCGGTCCGGGCGACGACCTCCTCGACCAGCCCCGCCAGGGCCCGCCGCTGCTCTGGGTTGAAGCCGAGGGGAGGAACACCAGGAGCGGGAGTTCCGACCTCGAGGCACCCAGGGGCCTCGAGAGGTCTCTGAGCCAGCGCCGCTGTGTTCTCCCTCAAGGGTCGCGCCTTGACAATCGCGGTGGCGACTCCCTGGAGCGAGAGCTGATCTTCGTCGTAGAGGAGCCCTGCTGGGAGCTCGACCCCGAAGCGAGCCTCGATCATCTGGGCGACTTGGACCGCCACGATGGAGTCCAAGCCGGCGTCGTAGAGGCTCGCCCGCGGATCCGCGGCGAGGGCGTCGAGCTGGCCAGTGGTCTCGATCAAGCTCCGCAGCTGGGAGACGGTCTCCTCGACGCTCTCGGCGCTGATCAGGGGGAGCGTGAGGTCGGGCCCCGCAGAGACCTCAGGCCAGCAGCGGCGGCGCTGGAAGGTCGGCCGGCTCGAGACGCGCTCGGTCCTGTGGGCAGGCGGGGTCTCGACGACGACGTGGGCGTTGGTGCCTGAGATCCCGAAGCTGCTGACGCCGGCTTGGACTGGCGTCGAGCCGAGGTCGAGGGCGCGCGTGGCTAGGTGGAGCGGGCCGCCCGCCCGAAGGTGTGGACTCGGCTGGTCGGCGTTGAGGGTCGCGGGCAGGCGTCGCTCGCGGAGCGCGACCAGGGACTTGATCAGCCCCAGAATGCCTGCGGCCTCGAAGAGGTGACCGAGGTTGCTCTTAAGGGAGCCCAAGGCGCACGAGCTCCCCTCGCCTAGGGCCGCGCTCAAGGCCTGAAGCTCTACGGCGTCGCCGACACGGGTCCCGGTCCCGTGGGCCTCAACGAAGGCCAGCCGGCGACGATCCACGCCGGGCCGGCTCCAGGCGCGCTCGAGGAGGGCCAGCTGAGCCGCGGGGTTTGGAGCCAGGAGCGTCGCGGCGCGCCCGTCGTGGTTGACGGCGCTGGCGCGGATCAAGCCTTGGATCGGGTCGCCGTCGCGGAGGGCGGCGCTGAGGGGCTTGATCAGGAGGGCGCCTCCGCCCTCGCCCAGGACCGTGCCGTCAGCGTCGGCCGAGAAGACCCACGCGCGTTGGCTCGGAGACTCGATCCCCAGGCGCGCTTCGCTCGCAGGGTCCAGGTCGACGCGAGCCGCGGCGACCAGGGCCTGCTCGCACTCCCCGGCCCGGAGGGCCTGGCACGCGAGGTGGACGGCGACGAGGGAGGCCGAACACGCCGTGTCCGCCACGATGGCCGGACCGCGGAGATCGAAGTGGTGAGCCAGGCGACCGGCCGAAAAGGTCTGGAGGCTGCGCGCGATGGCCTGGGTGGGGTGGGTCCCGGCGCGACGCAGGATCTCTAGCCAGCGAGCGCCGTCGACGTCGCCCAGGCCGCCTAGGTAGACGCCAGTCGAGGTCCCGGCCAGGTCTCTGGGGATGAGGCCAGCGTCGTGAATGGCCTCGAGGCTCAACTCCAGGAGGAGGCGGTGAGCCGGGTGGAGCTGGGACGCTTCGGCCTCGCTCATCGCGAAGGCGTCGGGGTCGAAGTCGTCAATAGAGGGGAGGAAGGCGCCTCGGCGGGGCTCTGAGCTGACCTCCAAGTCAGCCCGACGCGCTGGCGAGAGCGAGCCGACTCCGTCGCTGCCGGCCAAGAGCGCCGACCAGGTCGCGGGTGCGTCGCCGAATGCAGTTCGAGCCGAGAGGCCGATGACGGCAATGGCCTCGGCTGCGGGGAGCGCTGGCCTAGCCGTGCTCGCAAGAGCAGGCTCCCCGCTCGTGAGGGCGCGGGCCAGCCTCCTCGGAGTGGGATGAGCCAAGAGGGTCGTCACATCGAGGCTGTGGCCCGTGCGCTCTTCGACCCGGGCCGCGACCTCGGCTAGGGCTAGGGAGTTCGCGCCAGCGTCCATGAAGGACACGTCAGGGTCGAAGGCCAGGCCTGTGACCGCCTTCGCCGACTCCAGGACAGCGGCCAGGAGCTCGTCGGAGTGCGCGGGGCAGGGCAGGGCATCCTGCGCGAGCTCAAGCTCCAGGGCAGACAGCGCCTCGTCGTAGTCGCCGCGCTCGAAGGCCTCCAGGAGGAGGAAGCGCTGGGGTTTGCCGCTCGTCGTGCGCGGTATCCGTCGCACAGGGACGACGCGGACCTCGAGGCTCGTGGACAGGCGGAGCCTGGCCGCGAGCTGACGAGCAAGGGGCGCTAGGGCTGCGGTTGAGCTGCGCTGACGAAGGAAGATCAAGATCCGGGAGTCGTGGGAGCCGGGGGAGGCAGCGCAGGCCACGTCGCTGGAGCCAGCCGGGGCGGCGCGCCGCGCGATCTGGTCCAGGTCGTGAAGGTAGAGGCTCTGGCCGTTGGAGAACACGACCTCCTTTTGGCGTCCAGTGGGGACGAGGTGCCCGTCGGCCAGGAAGCCGAGGTCCCCGGTCTCGAGCCAGCCAGCGGTGTAGGCCGAACGATCGAGGCCCTCCGGGGTCCAGTAGCCTGGGCTGACGTTCGGTCCGCGCAGCTGAATCCGCCCCACGTGCTCGTCTGGGAGGGGCCGCTCTTGATCGTCGACGACGCGGACCTCGACCTCTGGGAGAGGCGGGCCGCACTCGACGAGGGAGAGGGCGTCGGCCTGGTCGGGCGCGCGAGCCTCGACCCGCTGCCCCACGGCCAGGGAGCCGCGGGCACAGTGGTGGACCTGAAGCGCTCTGCGAGCCGGGGCCACGCTCACGCAGAGGGTCGCCTCGGCCAGACCGTAGGCGGGCTGTATCGCGTCCGGGCGGAGCCCGTTGGCGGCCAGCCGCGCTTGAAAGGCGGCGCACACCTCGGCTGGGATCGGCTCGGCCCCGGTCACGATCTGGCGCAGACAGCTCAGGTCGAGGTCGGGCTCGAGCTGGCTGCGCTCCAGTCGGCGGAGGGTGTGGCGGAGGGCGAAGCCCGTCGCCGCCAGGGTCGTGGCGCCGACTCGAGCGGCCAGGCGGAGCCAGCGCTCGGGCCGGCGGACGAACTCGAGGGCGGGGAAGTGGTGTTGATCTCCGCCCATCAGGAGCGAGGCCAGATGGAACCCGACCAGGCCCATGTCGTGGGAGAGAGGCAGCCACGAGAGCGAGCACATGGACTCGCCGCCGGCTATGGCCTCGATCAAGGCGCGCACGTTGTGGAGGACGTTGGCGTGGGTCAGGACGACGCCCTTGGGCGTCGAGGTCGAGCCCGAGGAGAACTGGAGGTAGGCCACGTCGTCGCCAGAGATCGAAGGCCGCAGGGCCAGGCTCGCTGAGTGCGTCCCCAGGCGACGTAGTCCGAGCGTGCGCGCTGGAGACTCGAGGGTCTCGACGGCCGCCGCTGTGATTTCGTCGTGGAGGACCCAGGGGTCGCCGAGGGTCGAGTGAACGGCGCGGAGTCGATCGCTGGCGCCCGCGCTGAGGGCCGGCGCCAGAGGAGCGACGACGACTCCTCCCAGGAGGCAGGCCCACCACGAAACGAGGAACTCGAGCTTCGAGTCGTGCTGGAGGACGAGGAGCTGGCCGGGTTCGACCCCCTGAGCTTGGAGGGCAGCCAGCCGGGCCAAGGCCGCCTCGCGCAGGGCCTGGGGGGTCAGCGAGCGGGTCTCTTGGCCAGCGTGAAAGCTGAGCCGGCCGCCTCGAGAGCAGACTCCGTCCAGAGCAGCAGGAATGGTCTGAGCCGTCGCGAGGGCTGTCACGACGACAGAGTAAGCAACGAGCGAGCCGCCAGAGCGTCCCTAAGATCAATGGACTTGGCACCTTGCGTCCGAGCGATGCGTGCCAGGACCCACCCATAATCCGCCACCCTGAACCGCAAATGAGGCGAGCTCTGGCCTAAGTCCTGGGGCATGCCAACCCATTGGCGGAACACGACTTGCACCCCTCGCCTCGAGCGGCGGAGCGCGCTGAGATGGAGCGTGGGTCGGCCCGCGTCGAGGTGAGCGTGACCCACGAATCCAGATCGATCGATCCAGGGCTAGGCTTCGGGGCATGAGTCGACGCCTGCCTGGACCGCGCGGCCTGCGCTGGCTTCGCGCGTGTTGGGCCCTCAAGCGGGATCCCTACCTCGGGGTCCACCGCCTGATCGCCAAGCACGGGGACCTGTTCCGCCTCCGCCTCGGTCGCTCGAGCGAGGTGATCGTGGTCAGCGCTCCGGAGTTGGCGGAGGAGGTCCTGCTCCGTCAGGCCAGCTCCTTTCGCCGCTCCTCGAGCTATCGCGAGCTGCGCTCCCTCCTAGGGGACGGGCTCCTGAGCGCCGAGGGTGAGCGTTGGCGAACCCACCGCCGGCTGATTCAGCCAGCCTTCCAGCGCGGGGCGGCAGAGGCCTTGGGGCCCTTGATCGAGGGTCGCGTCGCCGCGGCCACGACGAAGTGGGGAGCGCGTGGGGGGCTGAACGTCCAGCAGGCGCTGCTGGAGCTGACCCTCGAGATCGCCGTCAGCGCGCTGCTCGGGATCGAGGCCACTCCAGCGGAACTCCGCGAACTCCTGAACGCCATGATGGTGCCCATGGGGATTCGTCCCACGGACAGTCGGCGCTGGCTCCCTTGGGTCCGAGTCGACGGTCGCGCTGAGGCAGCGGCGACCCTGCGCCGCTTGGCGGCAATCTTCATTCGCCGGCGCCTGGAGCTCGGCGCCCAAGGCGCAGACCTCTTGGGCCAGCTCCTAGGCGCCGAAGAGGCCGGCGCCTTGACCCGGGAGGACGTCGTCGACGAGGTCCTGAACTTCCTCGCGGCAGGCCACGAGACCTCCGCCTACGCCCTGACTTGGACCCTCTACCTCGTCGCGCAGCGACCCGAGCTCCAGGAGAGGCTCGTGGTGGACGAGGGAGAGCTGACCCAGCGGGTGCTGCAAGAGTCCATGCGCCTCTACCCACCCGTGTGGGCGATTGAGCGTGAGACCGAGCGCAGCGTCGAGCTCGGCGGATTCGAGGTCCCCGCTGGGCGAACCCTGGTCGTGAGCGTCTCAGGGATTCACCGCCACGCAAGTCAATGGAGGACACCGGAGATCTTTGATCCGGATCGGTTTTTGCCTGCAGCGAGCAAGGCTCGGCACGCCTCGGCCTATCTGCCCTTCGGCCGCGGGCGACGCCAGTGCATAGGCGAAGACTTGGCCTTCCACGAGATGCGCATCGTCCTCGAGGCGGTGGTTCGGTCTTTCCACCTCAGCCTGGACGAGAGCGTCCCTGTCGTCCCCAAGGGAGGCGTGACGCTGCGTCCCCGGGACGGGCTCTGGCTCCGGCTCAGGGCTCGTGGGTAGGGGCTCGAGGCGTTTCTGTGTTCCGTCCCCGGAGGACCCGGTTGCGGGCTGCGCTCTTTGAATCACAGAGGGCACGGAGATCCACGGAGGTCACAGAGGTCGTCTCGCGGGATTTGAGGGCGCTCCGGAGTTGGAAGTGGCGGGGGCGGGTTGGCGAGTCGAGGAGGGAGGGAGAGGGGAAGCTCCGCCTGAGGGGGCCGGGTCGCTGCGCCTCCGTTTCGGGACAGGCTCCAGCGGACGTCGAGGTCGTTGTCGCCTCGAGTGATCGGTCCGCCTGCCAGAGATTCTGCCGCGGCAGAACTCCAGGCGAGGCTCGAGCGGGTGGGCCGAACGCGAGCGGAGCGTCCCGGGAGCCAGTCGGGTTCCGGGAGGCGGGACTCGACGTCGGCCCCGACTCCCCGAATCGCGATCGTCCGGTTGTGTTCCCACCGCGCGGGCTGCTGACGGGAGGCGCTCCGAAAGCCGCGCCCCCTCAGGGGGTGGTGGAACACTCGCGGACTTGGGCTCCGATCTTGCCTCGACCGGCACGCGAGATCGCAACGCCGACGGACGCTCCGCCCGCCAGCAACGCAACCCTTCGGTGCCCTACGCCCACTCCCCGACGTCCAACTAACTGCCCTTGCTTCGCGACCGAGCCTTCGTCGCGCGGAGCAGAGCGAGGCGGCAACTACCCTGACCACGGGGCGAGCGTCGCCAGGGAATTTGGCGTGACACCAGCCCACGCTCCCCCGTCTGAGGGACATGCAAGACACCCTCAAAGCGCCCCGTAGATCTTCCAACACTCAGCAGGACTCAGCGAAGGCTCCCCCCCCGAGGGGGCCGCTGCTCGTTCGCGACCTCAAGGATCCCCGCCTGGTGCGGATCTTTCGGGACGCCCTCGCGAGGCGGGGGGTCGAGACCGAGGCCGTCTACAAGGTCGGCAATCCTCAGCCCTTTGGGTGTTGGTCTTGTCTGAAGGGGTCCATAGCTGCTCTCGGATACACCCTCGAGGAGCAGAGCGCGCTCCCCGAGGAGGAGGGGATCCTGGAGAGCTACGGCTTGATGAGCTGGCACTTCGAGCGCGAGGAGCAGGAGGGCGCGGACGAGCCGGCCTTCGCGGCCCGGGAGCAGGTCGCGCAGCTCTACGCTGAGCATCGCTACGGCCTCTACCGAATCGAGACCCCCTCCAGCCAGGTGATCTGGGTCTGGCTCTTTCAGGGAGAGCGGAGCGGGCTGGAAGCCATGATCGGCGCCGAGCGCGAGTCGGTGCTTCCCCTCATGACCGAGCTCCACCGGCGCGACGCGCAGCACAAGCGCAACTCGGGGGACCTGATCCTGATCAGCAACCATGGACGCTCTCGGGTCCAAATGTCGCCTGGGGAGTGGGGCGAGATCATCTTGGCCAACAACCTCCGGGACGAGATTCGAAGCACGGTCGAGAGCTTCTTCTCGGCCGGACCCCTTTACCGCCGCCATGGGATCCCGCACCGACGGGGAATCCTCCTCGCCGGGCCGCCTGGGAACGGCAAGACTTCGCTCCTGCGCGCCATAGGTGCCACCGTTGGACATCCCGTCGTAGTGGCCACCCTCGACAACCCCCACGAGTGCCACAACGCCCGCAACGCCTTCAAGGAAGCGGCCGACCTCGCGCCGAGCATTCTCTGCTTCGAGGACATTGACGCCCTCTTGGGCAGCGGGCCGGGTCTCTCTCAGTTCCTCAACCTCCTCGACGGCCTCGAGCCCTTGGAGGGAGTCCTGATCCTGGCGACCACCAACCGACCGGAGAAGATCGATCCAGCCATAGCCAAGCGACCGAGCCGCTTCGATCGCGTGTTCCTGATCCCGAACCCCGTTGAGTCGCAGCGCGAGGCCTACCTCAAGGTCCTCCTCGGAGCAGACGCCGACCCCGACGAGCCGCAGCGGCTGGCGGGAGAGACCGAGGGCTACAGCATGGCCTTCCTCAAGGAGCTGACCTTGCAGGCGCGGCTCAAGGCCCTCGCTCGGGGCGAAGAGACCCTGACGCGCGACGACCTCGACGAGGCCCTGGCGGCGACTCAGGAGCACCTCAAGCTGGCTGCCCAAGGGCTCGAGGATCGAGGCGAGGTCGGCTTCTAGGGGAGGGGGCCGGATCCGCCGAGCCGGATCCGCGCGAGATTCGTCGCAGAACTAGGGTTGGACCTCGGGCCTCGCAGGAGGCAAGATCCGGCCAACCCTAGCGACGTGCATGAGCCCCACAGCGACCGACACCGAGAGTCAGACGAGTTCGGACTCCTCCACCGAGACCCGGGCAGGTAATCTGCCCGCCGTGTCCGTTCGCGCCCTAGCTCTCGAAGCCAAGCCGCTCCTCCTCAGCCTGCACGGGATCCTGCGGGAGCTCGAGGCCAAGGGCTGGCAGGTCGAGTTCTGGGAGAGCCTGGCGCCTCGACTGGAGGCCCTCGAAGCCTCGGCTCGGGCCCTGATCGCCAAGCTCGAGGTTCCGAACGAGAGCGATCTCGGCAAGCACCTCCTAGAGCTGGCGGCCGCGATTCGGTCCGCGATCCCGGGGGTCGGCTGCACCGTTGAGGAGCTCCGGGCCGAGTGGGCCGCTTACCAAGAGCGCTTCCAGGCCGCCTACGACCACCTCTGCGCGAGCATGAAGGCCCTCTCGGTCGCGGCGCCCGAGCGGCGCCCCGAGAACGTGGCCCGCAGCGTCCTCCACGCCTTCACCGCGACCACCTGCGCGTTGCTGGTGGTCTACGTCCTCGACCCGACCTGGATGATGATCGTGTCCGGGATCGGCGTCGCGGCCTGCTGGGCTATGGAGATCGGCCGAGTCTTCAGCCCCAAGCTCAACGACTATCTCTGTCGCGTGATGGCTCTGGCTCGCCACCCGCACGAGACGCGGGACGTCAACTCCGCGACTTGGTACACGACGGCCCTCCTGATCCTAGCGGTGTGCTTTGCGCCCCCGATCTGCGTCCTTGCGTTGGCGATCTTGGGCTTGGGGGATCCTGCGGCGGCCTTCGTCGGTCGTCGCTGGGGTCGGATCCGACTGATCCACGGGCGCTCCCTCGAAGGGAGCTTGACCTTCTTCGCGGCGGGGACCCTCGCGGGCGTGGGCGCCCTCAGCCTCTGGTATCCCGAGTTCAGCCTCGGCGCCAGGGTCGCCATGGCCGCGGGCGCCGCGCTCTTCGGAGCCGTGGCCGAGCTCCTCAGCTCGCGGGTCGACGACAACCTCTCGATCCCCGTGGCAGCAGGACTGGGTGGCTGGCTCGTGACCCTCCTCCTCGCGCTATGAGCGCAGACCTAGCCAGCCAACTTCGTCAGCGCATGGTCAGCGGCGCGCTCCCGCGGGAGCGCCTCCAGCTGGCCGACGCCCTCGGCTACGCCGCAGCCCAAGCCGCCCTCCAGCGCCCCGACGCCGAGCCGCCGGGCCCTTGGGATCCGGGTGAGCCGATCCCGAGCCTGGAGAACTGGGGCCGCCGCCTCGGCCGCTTCGGCCCCTCGGTCATGCTGCGGATCGCCGTCGCCGTCGCGCGCCACGTGACGTCAACCGTGGACGAACACCCGGCCTTCGTCAAGGGTCTCGCGGCAGCCGACGCCTTCCTGGGGCGCACGAGCGGCGCGGGCGCGGCCAAGGACCTGGCCGCGACCTGCGAAGCTGCGTCTAGGGACGTCGCGCGCGCGACCCTGGCCCTCGAGAAGAGCGCGCCGGCCCAAGCCCAAGCCTGCCTGACCCTCCTCCCGGCGCTCCGCGGGATCAGCGCGATTCTCGAAGGCGGTCCTCCGGATCGGGCCCTCCTCGATGGCCACTACCTGCGGACCCTTGAGCAGGCTTCGGGTGCCGAGCTTCCCCTGGAAGAGGTCCAGGCCGCCGTGCGCGACGAGGTCTGCGCCTGGGCGCTGGCCCCTCAGGCATAGTTGGCGCCGAGCGCTTTGGGGCCGCCGCGCTCGAAGTGGGCGATCGGAAGCGTGCCCGTCAGAGATCTGCGTCGGCCGGGCGAGGAGGGTAGGCTGCGGCACCGCCGAGGACGCCATGAGCCTACACCCCTGCAGCTGTGGCGAGCTGATCTCGCTGCCTCCCGACGTAGCCGGAGTGGACTGTCCCCTGTGTGGGCGTTTGGTCGTCGCCACCTCTGGAATCCGGTCGAAGCCCAAACCTCCCAGCGGGCGCCTGCTCGGATCCGCGCGAGCCGACGTTCCTAAGGCGCCGGAGCCGAGGACTCCGGTCTACGAGGAGCCCGAGAACTACGAAGTCGTTCCGCGACCTCGTCCTCGAAGTCTCTTGGGAGGAGGAGCGGAGGTCAGCCTTGCCTTTGAGCAGACGGATCGATGGAAGCGTGACATCGAAGCCGAGGGCGAGTTGCTTGGGTTTGCCATCGCTCTTGGATTCGTCGCCGCAGCCCACCTGCTCATGGGGCTGACCCTCCTCCTCCTGATTCCACTCCTTGGTGCAACCTTCCTAGGAATCGGTGTGTTGGAGGGGTTTGTTGCAAGAGGACTCTTCGCCTATCGCCGCTGGGCGCTTGTCGCTTCCTGCTTGCTCGTGTTTCCCTTCGCATGCGCCGCGGTGACAGTCTTCCTGTTCACGGGGTCCCGAGTCGGATTCATGATCGCGATCTGCCCTCTCACGGTCCTCTGGTGCCTTGCTGGCTGCACCGACGTCTCGTCACGCGAGTATCGGGAGCACATGCAGGTCAACGGCTGGCCTACTCCCGATCCCACCAACGTCACCTTCAGCCTAGGCGTTCTGATCTGCAGCACGGTCTTCGTACCAAGCCTGGTAATCGCGTTCGCCCTCAGTGGCACTCTCGGCTGATCTGCAAGAGTGCTCTCGAGCTTCTCGGCGAAACCGTGGCGCTGGCCTGACCTAGCTCGAGAGCTTGTTCGTCGTCGTGACCAGCTCGTTGACGACCGAAGTCAGCATTCCGTCCATTCGCTCGTCGTTGAGCTTGCCCTCGCCGAAGGCGGCAAAGGCCTTGCTGAGCGCGAGCTGGCTCGGAACGACGGTGACGCCAATGTTCCCAAGGATCGCGCGGACGTGAACCAGGCCGCGCAGGCCGCCCAGGCCGCCAGGGGAGGCTGCCAGGAGCGCGGCGGTCTTCCCGGAGTAGGCCGCCAGGGGCTTCTCGTCGCCTTCGGCGCGCGAGAGCCAGTCGATGGTGTTCTTGAGGAGGGGCGTAATCGAGCTGTTGTATTCCGGGCACGAGATCAGGAGCGCGTCGTGCTCCTTGAAGAGCGCCTTGAGCCTCTGTGCGGCCTCGGGGATGCCGCCCTCGGACTCCAGGTCGCCGTCGTAGAGGGGCATCCGGTAGTCAGCCAGATCGACCAGGGTCACTTCGGCGCCGGCTGCGCGGGCTCGCTCGGCGGCTAGGGCCACGAGCTTCTTGTTGACGGAGTCCTTCCGGGCGCTGCCGGCGAAGGCGAGGATCTTGGCCATGGGGCTCCTAGGTGGCGCCTGGCGCCGGATAGGTCTTCGAGGGACGAGGTGAGTTAGCGCGCGGTCGGGAGCGGGCTGCCCTTGCCTTGGGGGAGGTAGATCTCGCTGCCGGCGGCGCGGAACTCCTCAGCCTTGGCGGCCATGCCTTCGTCGAGGGCGGCGTCCTCGCCGTAGCCGTTGGCTTCGGCGTAGTCCCGCACGTCCTGGGTGATCTTCATCGAGCAGAAGTTCGGACCGCACATGCTGCAGAAGTGCGCGACCTTGGCGCCGTCGGCGGGCAGGGTCTCGTCGTGATACTCGCGCGCTCGCTCGGGGTCGAGGGAGAGGTTGAACTGGTCCTGCCAGCGGAACTCGAAGCGCGCCTTGCTGAGGGCGTCGTCGCGGTCCTGAGCGCCAGGGTGCCCCTTGAAGAGGTCTGCGGCGTGGGCGGCGATCTTGTAGGCGATCACGCCGTCTCGGACGTCCTCCTTGTTGGGGAGGCCGAGGTGCTCCTTGGGGGTCACGTAGCAGAGCATCGCGGTCCCGTAGGCTCCGATCATGGCGGCGCCGATGGCGGACGTGATGTGGTCGTAGCCCGGCGCGATATCCGTCGTCAAGGGACCCAAGGTGTAGAAGGGCGCCTCGTGGCAGAGCTCCTTCTGCTTGTCGACGTTCTCCTTGATCAGGTGCATGGGGACGTGGCCCGGGCCCTCGATCATGGTCTGAATGTCGTGCTTCCAGGCGATGCTCGTCAGCTCGCCGAGGGTCTCTAGTTCGCCCATTTGAGCGGCGTCGTTGGCGTCGCGGATCGAGCCGGGACGGAGCCCGTCGCCGAGGGAGAAGGTCACGCCCCACTTCTTCATGACCTCGCAGATCTCCTCGAAGCCGGTGTAGAGGAAGTTCTCCTTGTGATGCGCCAAGCACCACTTGGCCATGATCGAGCCGCCGCGGCTCACGATCCCGGTTAGGCGCTTGGCCGTCAGGGGCACGTAGCGCAAGAGGACGCCCGAGTGGATCGTGAAGTAGTCGACGCCTTGTTCGGCTTGCTCCTCGAGGGTGTCGAGGAAGGCCGAGAGGCAGAGGTCCTCGGGCTTCCCGTTGACCTTCTCGAGGGCCTGATAGATCGGGACGGTCCCGATCGGGACCGGCGAGTTGCGCAGGATCCACTCCCGCGTCTCGTGGATGTCCTTGCCGGTGCTGAGGTCCATCACCGTGTCGGCGCCCCACTTGACCGACCAGCGCAGCTTCTCGACCTCTTCCTCGATGGAAGAGGAGACCGCTGAGTTCCCGATGTTGGCGTTGATCTTCACCAAGAAGCGCGAGCCAATGATCATGGGCTCGAGCTCTGGGTGCTTGCGGTTGGCGGGGATCACCGCGCGTCCGGCGGCGACTTCGTCGCGGACCAGCTCAGGGGTCACGTTCTCGCGGATCGCGATGAAGCGCATCTCCGGGGTGATCTCTCCGCGGCGGGCGAAGTGCATTTGAGAGAAGTTCGTCTCGCCCGCGTCGATCCGCGCTTGGGTCCAGGGCTGGCAGCGCTTGGGCAGCCCCAGCTTGGGGTCGATCCCTTGGGGGCCGGTGGTGTCGTAGACCTGGATCGCCGGCTCGCCTCCGCTGACCTCGATTTCGCGCACCGGGACGGCCAGATCGCCGCCAAGGAAGACCTTGCGAGAAGCGGGAAAGGGAGACTGGTGCGGGTCGTGGGTCATGGGGACCTCCTGGGGCGGCCGATTCTAGGGCCGGCAACGTCCGAAGCCACTGGGGCGCGGAAAATTCGTGGGCGTGAGCGGCGTGGCAGGTCGTGAGGCCCACTCCGCCTCGCCACCAAGCGCGTTCTAGAGAGGATGCCCTTCGTCGCGACGACGGCTGTGCTCGAGGAGCGCGGCGGTGAAGCTCTCCCTGATGACCGCAGCCGGAGCCGGAGGATGTGGGAGCTCGTCGCTGGCCTCGACCGGATCGAAGGTGAACTCACCCTCGTCCAAGCTCAACAAGGCTTGGAGAGCTGGCTGGCCAGAGAGGTCGCCGCAGGTGGCCCAGGTTGGGCGACCGTCCCAGAACACGAGAAAGGCGGACTCACCGACCCTGATTCGGCCAGAGCGCCGGTTTAGCTCGATCGACTGGACCAGCTGCCGAAGGGGCATTACCTCCAGCTTTCCCTTGAGGGAGTGGACCTTGATCCGGCGGGTCACCGCGTGGGTCTGGGCTCCGGTGGTTCCATCGCCCGCGTCTTCACCGATCAGGGCATGGATCGAGAGGTCGAAGGGCCCGACGCTCAGGACCGTGCCGTCCGGGCTCACGACGAGGGGCGCAGCGAGGGCTTCGCCGTTGACGAAGGTCCCGTTCGAGCTCCCGAGGTCCTTGACCTCGATCTGGTCGCCTTGGCGGGTCAAGGAGACGTGGTAGCGGGAGACGTTGGGGTGCGGGAGGGTCAGCCCCGCGTCCTTGGCCCGGCCCAGGGTCACGGGCACTCCCTCGGGGAGGACCACGCTGCCTATGGACTCACAGCGCGCGACGAGGTTCGTGCCTTCGGGGAGCGGTTGACTGGCAGGCAAGGCAGCGATCAAGGGGCCGAGGGCCTCGAGCAGCTCGGCGCTGGTCGTGAGGCGAAGCTTGGAGAGGCCAACTCCGATCACTGAGCCAGGGGCGACCGGCATGGGGACTCGCGCTGGGACGCGCACACCGTTGACGGTGGTTCCATGGGTCGAGAGATCGCTCACGACCCAGACTCCGCCGCTTCGTCGCTCGAGCTGCGCGTGGCGAGCCGAGATCCCGCGGGATGTCAAATGGAGGTCCATCCCGGGGGCGCTCCCGATCACGACCCGCTCGAGGGCGAGGGGATAGACCTCAGCCCCTGCGCTAGGCAGGTTGGCAGCCGTGGCGGTGTGGTCGCCGCCGGAGGCCAGACCAGAGTAGATCCGGTCGTCGATCAACCAGGCCACAGCGTGGCGCTTGTCGAGAGCTTCCGCGCCTTCGCGGGCGTCCCAGAGGATTTCGAACAACTTCACAAGGAGAGGATGCGCTGCTGGGCACGCTCGCGCAACCGCGACTCTGATTCCTCATGGACGGTTGTGGGTGTCCGAGGACGGTCCGAGAATCGCGCACATGACGACCACCGAGACGATAGCCAACTCCTTCGCCGAAGCCCAAGCGACGCTCAACGCTTTCCTCGCTGACGCAGACGCGCTCCGCAACGTCGAGCGCTTTGCGGAGCTCGCCCACGGCGCGCTCGTCGGCGGCAACAAGCTCATGGCCTGCGGCAACGGGGGCTCGATGTGCGACGCGATGCACTTCTGCGAGGAGTGGACCGGTCGCTTCCGCGGCAACCGGAGCGCCCTCCCCGCGATAGCTTTCTCGGATCCGAGCCAGCTCAGCTGTATCGCTAACGACTTCGGGTACGAGGAGGTCTTCAGCCGCTCGGTCGCAGCCTACGGCCGCGAAGGCGACGTCCTGCTCGCGATCTCGACCAGCGGAAACTCGCCGAACATTCTCCGCGCGGTCGAAGAGGCCAAGGCCCGTGGGATCCGAACCGTGGGCCTCTTGGGCAAGGGCGGCGGAAAGCTCCTGGACCGCGTGGACATCCCGATCGTAGTTCCGATCGCGACGACCAGCGACCGAATCCAAGAGCTCCACATCAAGGTGATCCACATCACGATCGAGGCCGTCGAGCGCCTGCTCTTCCCCGAGAACTACGCATGAGCGCTGAGACCCGGGCCCGCACGGCCCTCGTCCGCGCAGAGCTCCAGGCGGCCGGCCTCGACGCCTGCCTCGTCCGGGGGACCGACCGTTTCTTGAACGAATACGTCCCGCGGGTCGACAGCACCCGGACTTGGCTAACGGGCTTCGACGGGAGCACTGGGGAAGCATTCTTGCCGGCCCTCGAGTCTCTGCCGGGCCTCCTCTCAGTGGATGGTCGCTACGAGCTGCAAGCCGAGGATCAGACCGCCGAGACCGCCTTCGAGGTCAATCACGTCCCCTTGGGGCAAAGCGTCTGGGAGAGCCACTGCCAGCGGGTGGCGACCTGGGCTCGCGCCCAAGCCTCGCGTCCTCGCCTGGGCTACCCCTCGCGACGCTGCGACGAGAAGGCGCTCCGCGTGTTGCGGGACGCCCTCGCTGAGGACGCAGAGCTCGTGGCCTGCGTCGAGAGTCCCGTCGTGCGGGCTCGTGGTGCTATCGAGGAAGTCCCCGGGCTCATCCGTGCCGTGGATCCCGCGCGGGGAGGTGGGACCCTGCGCGAAAAGCTGGCCCGGATCCGGGGGTCCCTCGCTGCAGCAGGGGTCGACGCGTTCCTGGTGCAGCGCCTCGACGCCTTGGCTTGGCTGACGGGGCTTCGAGCCAACGAGCTGCCCTACCAGGCGACCTTTCGGGGAGTCGGCCTGATCACGCCAGAAGCCTTGGCCCTGGCCTTGCCCGGCGGCGCCGGGCGACTTCCTCAGGGCGCGGACCCCGGGCTCTCCGTCGTCGCGGAGCTCCCGCTCCAAGCCGGACTCCGAGTTGGCTACGTCCGCAGCGCCACCAGTGTGTCCTGGCTGGACGCGATTCGCGCCGCCGGCGCGACGCCGGTCGCGATCCCCTGCCCCCTCTCGTCCCTCATGGCTACCAAGAGCGCGGGCGAGTTCGAAGCGATGCGCGAGGCCTTCGCCCGGGCCGATCGCGTCATGGAGGGCGCCATCGCCTTCGTGAACCAGCGTGTGGACGCAGGAGAGCGGGTGACCGAGGCCGACTTGGCAGCCCAAGTCGAGGCGCTCTTCAAAGAGCTCGGGGCCCACGGCCTCAGCTTCAAGGTCATCGCGGCGGCAGGTGCCAACGGAGCCCACATTCACTACTCGACGCCAGACCCCGAGCGCGCCATCGTGGCTGGCGAGCTGGTCTTGCTCGACATGGGCGGCTACTTCGCCGAGGGCTACGCGACGGACCTGACCCGGACCTGGGTCGCAGGCAGCCAGCCAGAAGCAGACCCCCTTCAGCGCGAGCGCTACACCCGCGTCCTCCAAGGAGCTATGGCAGGGATGTCTGCCCGTCTCCCGGTCGGCACCAGCGGCCAGCAGCTCGACGCCCTGGTCCGAGCTCCGATCTGGGCCGGAGGCTACGACTACCGCCACGGGACGGGCCACGGGGTCGGAGTCAACGTCCACGAGGCGCCGCCCCGGATCGGAACTCGAGGCGGGACACCGGTCGAGCAAGGACAGGTGTTCTCCATTGAGCCGGGCGTCTACCTCGAAGGCTGGGGAGGGATCCGGATCGAGAATCTCTGCACCCTGGAGCCGGCCCCAGGCGCGCCAGGCTTCCTCGATATGGTCCCGCTGACCTTCGCTGCCCTCGACGAGCGCTTGATCGACGAGACCCTGCTGAATGAGACGGAGCGGGCTTGGCTCGACCGCTACGCTGCCCGCCGCGCGGAGGTCTTGGCATGAGCGCGCCCCAGAAGAAGAAGACCGCCACGAAGAAGACCGCCACGAAGAAGACCGCCACGAAGAAGACCGCCACGAAGAAGACCGCCACGAAGAAGACCGCCACGAAGAAGACCGCCACGAAGAA
>Ga0316202_10000240_pt1 | contig 75303 bp, 74 predicted proteins | sample 3monrhotite_MG_FD_204934 | JGI IMG/M metagenome (GOLD analysis project Ga0316202, IMG submission 204934) | Microbial mat bacterial communities from mineral coupon in-situ incubated in ocean water Damariscotta River, Maine, United States -... | ecosystem: Environmental > Aquatic > Marine >...
TTTTAAAAGCAAAAAAGTGATTTACGTAATATACGTTATTCATTATATCTTCACCGGTCATCTTTGATTTGTCCGTTGGGTATGGAAGATCCGGATTTACTCCCGCACTTAGTGTTGTTGCACCTAGAATAGATAGTGCAATGAACGCTTTCGCAACTGTTGTGTTTTTTATCATTTTTTTCCTTGTAAGAATTGAATTTACTAGTAACCTAGCGTAGCTGACGATTTCCGTACTTTTGTTCAACCGTTATTCTAACATATGTAATACTAAAAGTTATATTAGTCGGAGTAAATTTGTATTAAATAATTTTATGAATAAAAAAAAATATGTATAGAAAATTCTAATCTTAATAGTCTAAAAAAAATGGTACTAAAATTGCTTGTTTTAATGAACTAAAAAAAGGAATTTTAATGAAAATAAAACATACATTTTCAGATGATGATAGACAAATAGTAGAAATTGCTTTAAAGAAAGAGAAAAACGGTGTAGTAAAAGAGAGGTTAATAGCTATTAATATGTTTTTACAAGGTTTAGAAAAAAACAGTATTGCAAAACAGTTAAATAGGAACAAAGACACGGTAGGAAGGTGGATAAACTCATTTGATAAAGGTGGTATAGAAGAGCTATACGACTCTCGTGGAGGGGATAGAAAGAGTAAATATTTCAATATTGCCTAAATAAATATTAAAATTTGTCGATATTTATGCTTTAGTTTGATTTTTTTTATAGTACAATTTTGTATTCGATAGGAAAAGGCTTACTATGGGCTATAGAATTAATACTAATGTAGCAGCAATGCAATCTTTAGCAATGGGAAGTATCTATAATAGGGACTTAAACAACTCTCTTTCAAGACTAAGTTCAGGTCTAAGAATTAATAGCGCTGCTGATGACTCATCTGGATTAGCCATTGCTAACTCTCTTCGAGCTCAATCCTCAGGACTCGGTCAAGCAATATCAAACTCAAACGATGCTATTGGAATAGTACAAATTGCCGATAAAGCTATGGATGAACAGATAAAAGTATTAGAATCAATTAGGACAAAAGCAACTCAAGCTGCACAAGATGGACAAACTAGTGATACAAGACTATCAATTCAAAAAGATGTTAATCGCTTACTAGAGAGTTTAGATAGTATTGCAACTACAACCTCATTTAATGGACAATCATTACTGTCTGGTGCATTCACAAATAGAAAATTTCAAATTGGTGCATACTCGAATCAAACTGTAGGTATAAGTATCGGTGCTACAGATTCAACTAAAATTGGACAAGTTCATTATGAAACTGGTACTGATATACTTACTACTGCTACAAGTGATGTGAGTCTAATATTTAGTGTAGGAACAAAAGATATTAGACTTGCATCAACAACTATTGATTACTCTTCAGGTAGTGGAATTGGAACACTGTCTAATATTATCAATAAAGCAACAGATTTAACCGGTGTAAAGGCAAGTTATTTTGTTCAATCTACAACAACTACAAAAGTAGCAGCTGGTGATATATCTAATATTACAATAAATGGCATATCAATAGGTGATATATCTACTGTTGGAGAGAGTGATTCTGATGGAAGATTAACTACAGCAATTAATAATTTTTCAACGCAAACAGGTCTTGTCGCATCAATTGATACACAAGGTAGATTAAATTTAGATTCAAGCGACGGTCGTGGAATAATTGTTACTGCTGGTGGAAGTCTTGCTGGTATAGAAGGTGGAAACTTTGGTAGACTAACGCTTTCACGCCAAGATGCAAAAGATATTGTACTTGCTGTCTCTTCTAAAGGCTTGGATGGTAACTTAAGTGATATTGGTCACAAAACAAGAGCAGAGACTACATTAAACTTGACTAATTTAGGTGGTAACTTTACTAGTGCAGATGCGCTAGCAATCGGTGCAAGTGCAAATAGTGCTACAGAGTTAGATTTAATTGGTGGAATTGGCGCGGGAGTTACTAGCCTTAAAGGAGCCATGGCTGTTATGGATATTACTCAATCTGCTCAAACCTCATTAGATAGTATTCGTGCAGACCTTGGTTCTGTTCAAAACCAATTAACATCTACTGTAAATAATATTGCAATTTCAAGAGTAAATGTCTCTTCAGCTGAATCAACAATAAGAGATGTAGATTTTGCACAAGAGAGTGCAAATTTTACAAAACTAAATATTCTAACTCAAGCTGGTACATTTGCTCTAACTCAAGCAAATACTATTCAGCAAAATGTTCTAAGATTACTTCAATAGAACCACAAAAAAGTCTAAAAGAAGTAACCAACTTTAGCTAAAAAATTACGCCCATTTTGTGGGTATGGATTAACTGAACCACCAACTTCATAATCTGCGTCAGTTATATTATAAATACCAAGACTAAGTTCTAAGTTTTTATTTAACCTTGAATAAAAATTTATATTTGCAACTACATACCCAGGGCTAGTTGCTAAATTTTGACTTGTCACTGAAGAGATAAACTGTACAGTTGGAGAGACGTATAGATTATAATCTTTATGCATTAAATAACTAAGTCCACCCTTTAACATTGATGTTGGGTAACCCTTAATATCATTACCTTGTACATTTGTAACATCACTACTTTTACTTAATACTTTCAGGTATGAATAGTTTAAAAACCACTCTAATCTATCATCTCCACGATATTTTAACTCAGTTTCTGCCCCACCAACTTTTAGACTTCCTAGATTAACATATTTTGTGCCATTACGTACAACTAAATCTTCATACTCTGTCCTAAAAATGGTAACTCGTGCATTAGTTGATGAGCCTAACAGTGTTTGGTAAACTAATTGAAAATTATCACTTTTTTCAGGGTCTAAATCACCAGTTGCACCATAACCAAGTGCAGGATTTGCATTTCTATAAAAGTATAGTGGTGAAAGAAAAGCATGAGAGTAAATAACTTTAATTACTGAACGTTCATTTAAATAGTAATTAAATGCGATACGTGGAGATAACTCACCGCCAACTTTATCAAAATGATCATATCTAAACCCCAAATTAACAATTACCTTATCACTGTACTTGTATTTATCTTGTAGAAATATAGAATATTTCAGCTCTGTATCAGATGGCATATCATAACTATTTGGTTTTGTACCTACAGTTAAGGTATTATGCAGGCTATCAAATCTATCTGCTTCAACTTTAAAACCACTTAATAATGTATGCTTGCTTTGATAATATTTAGCTCTATAATCTAAACCATAACTATAATTTAATGCATCTAACTGTAAGCCTACATAATTTCCATCGCGTCCAGCAGATATAACCTGTGGTGCTTCTAACTCAAATCTTTGAAAAAAATGGTTTAATTCAAAAACAAAATTTTTATATATTGGTTTAGCAGTAAAACCAACGCTTGTCTGCTCTATATCTTGATATATTTCAAAAGGAGTCAAATCAGCTAATTCTAATAACTGACCTTTTGCAGATCTTTCAGGAACTCTTTTGTTTTTTGTTTGACTAGCTACAAATTTATAAAGTTCAGATTCATATTTAAAACCAACATCAAAATTATCTGGAACCTCATTTATAGTTTGTCTAGCTGAAATTGCATTAGTTGCATAATCATTTTTAGAGTTGATATAAACATCCTCACCATCAATATCAAGGTAATGCGCCCATGCCAATAAATTACCACTCTTATAAGTAACATCTGCTCCATGTGTTCCAAAACTACCAAGTGTAATTCCAGCGTAAGTTCCATCCTCAACATATGATGATAATGAGTTTAATGATACAACACCAGTTAATGCCATATCACCATAAATACTCCCAGCAGAACCTCTTAGTACTTCAACTGAATTCAATGACTGCATACTAATAGAATTATCAATCGCTACAGAATTAAAAAGTGTGTTATTCATACGATAACCATCACGCATAAATAGAGTCTTTTGTGTAGTAGTCCCAAAAACACCACGTTGAACATAAAGTTGTTCATTTGAATCTTGTGCAATATATGCACCAGGTTCATATGATAAAATATCAAATAGATTTCTAAAACCATACCGTTTTATTTCATTTTGATTAATAACATTGATAACAGCAGGAGCTTCAGTCTCTTTTTCTAAATAGGTTGAGGCACTTTCTACTTTAACGTCCATTAGCTCTTCAAGACTCATCTCAAAAAGAAGTCTCATTTTATCATTCTCTTCATTTGCGAATATTAGATGTATAGATAGTATATAAATTATTAGAATTCTAATTAGCATGACTTATCCTAAATATAAATTTTATTTATTGTATTACATTGTATTTTAAATAAATCTTAATTTTTAATACCAAGACCAAGACTTTTTGTTAAAAAAATCATATTGTTATCATAGTGTAATGTGTAATCTATTGGATTGTATGAAGCTAAAATTGGGGCATCCAAGTCTAAAAACTTAATTATATCTGAACTCAAAGAAAAATGTGTAGCAGCTGCGACACTAATAGGATTTTCAAGCATTGAACCAACCATGCAACTGATGTTAGCATGTTTTGCAACATCTAAAATCTTCTTAGCTTCTCTTAATCCTCCACATTTCATCAATTTAATGTTTATCATGTCACAACCATCATGTGAAACAATATTTTTAGCATCAAACGAGTTAAACACACTCTCATCTGCAAGTATTGGAAATATATTCATTTTTTTCAGTTCTGACATACCATTAATTTCATCTTTTTTAAGAGGTTGTTCTATTAATAGTATTGGTATGTTTTTTAGAGTTTGCATAATTTTTTTTGCATCACTTAAACACCATGCTTGATTTACATCTAATAGAAGTTTTGCATCTGGCAGAGCTTTATAGATTTTTTGCACAACCTCTATTGAATGTTTAAAGTCGTGTCCTAATTTTATTTTTAGTTGAGTAAAACCATTTTTAAAAGCTTCCTTACTGCGTTTGACCATTTCATCAATTTCACCTAAACTTATTGTAATGCAAGTCTCTAAAGCTTTATAAGTTCCACCTAAATACTCATAAAGTGGTTTATTGGCTTCTCTTGCTAACAAATCATGTAGCGCAATATCTACACATGCTTTTGCACTAGTATGTCTATCACAACAGCTTTGAACCTTATCTAAAAGAGAGCTATCTAGCTTTTTATTTAAAATAGCTGGAAGAATAACTTTCTCAATTGTCTCAAAAATATCTTCCTTGCTCTCTCCTGTTATTGCTACAGTAGGTGCAGCAGCTCCAAAACCTACTAAGTTTTCATCTGTATAAAGTTCTAATACAATATCATCAATAAACTCTACTCTTCTCAATGAGGTCACAAATGGGTATTTTAACGGCAACTGCATAGAAGTTAATTTATATGAAGTGATATACAACTTATATATTCCTATTTTTTATTAACTCTTTTAACTCTTGAACCTCTTTTAGTAAAAGATTTATTTTTTCATGCTCATTATGTATATCCTCTTTCATACCCTCATCTTGCATCTTTTGCATCTCACCAATAATTACCGCAACAAATAGGTTGAAAAATACAAATGCTGCAATAATTATAAAACTTACAAAATATGCCCAAGCCCAAGGGTAAACTTCCATAGCCTCATACATAACATCAGTCCAATCCTCAAATGTAAGCACCCTAAAGAGTGTAAGCATTGAAGTTAAAAAATTATTCCAAAGCCCAGATGGAAGATCTGCAAAAACGAAACTTCCAATAATTGCATAAATATAGAATATTATAAACATCAAAATAACAATATCAATGATGGATGGAATAGCTTTAACTAACATATCAATAATCGATTTTAACTCAGGACGAGCAGTAAATAGACGTAAAATCCTAAATACCCTCATAAGTCTTGCAATTGCTGCAAATGAGCTATTTTCTAGCGGTATTAGAGTAATAAAAACAATTATAAAATCAAAAACATTCCAACCGCTTTTGAAAAAGTTAAAAAACTTCTCCTCTGCACTTATCTTAATTGTAAGTTCTATCACAAAGTAGACTGTTACAAATGTGTCAAAAATATATAAAATGTTTCCATATGGACGCGATGCTTCTTCTAATGTATTAAAGCCTAAAACCATTGCATAAAAGATAATTATCGACGTAGTTAAGTTTGAAAACCACCTAGAGTCACGAATATGTTTGATTTTTTCTATAACCATATCATTAGCCTTAAAATTTTATGCAATTATACACATATTTTTTGATACGATTACACCCATGAATAATAAACAAATGGTAGAACGAGACTTAGATGTTTTATGGCATCCATGTACACAGATGAAAGACCACGAAACACTTCCAATGATTCCAATTAAAAGTGCTCATGGTGTTTGGTTAAAAGATTTTGAAGATAATAATTACATTGACGCAATAAGTAGCTGGTGGGTAAATATTTTCGGACATACTAATGAGTATATAAACTCCAAAATAAAAGAGCAACTAGACACTTTAGAACATGTCATATTAGCGGGGTTTAGTCACGAACCCGTCATTAGACTCTCTGAACGCCTCATAAAACTCACACCTGAGGGCTTAAATAAATGTTTTTATGCAGATAATGGTTCAAGTGCTGTAGAAGTTGCTCTTAAAATGAGTTATCACTACCACAAAAATTTAGGTAAAGAGCGTTCTCTTTTTGTTTCACTTAAAAATAGTTACCATGGAGAAACTATTGGTGCGCTCTCTGTTGGTGATGTTGAACTTTATAAACAGACATATGAGCCACTTTTAATTCGCTCAATTCAAACAACTGTACCAAAGAATCAAACAAAAGAGGCAGCCCTTGAAGCTATAAAAGATTTTGAAGAACTTTTAAAAGAGAAATCAGGAGAAATTGCTGCATTAATTGTAGAGCCTTTAGTTCAAGGTGCTGGTTACATGCATATGTACCACCCTATTTTCCTAACTGAAGCAAAAAAGATATGTGAGCAATATGATGTACATTTTATTGCCGATGAAGTAATGGTCGGCTTTGGACGTACAGGGACGATGTTTGCTTGCGAACAAGCAAACATTACACCTGATTTTATCTGTCTGTCTAAAGGTCTTACAGGAGGATACTTACCACTTTCAGCAGTTCTAACTACAGATGAAATATATAGTGCATTTTATTGTGATTATAGCGACAATAAAGCATTTTTACACTCACATAGTTACACTGGAAATGCCTTAGCGTGTGCTGCGGCTAATGCTACTTTAGATATTTTCGAAAATGATAATACAATTGAGAAAAATAGAGAGAAAGCTTCATATTTAGCGAAAAAACTTGAACGCTTTAAAGATTTAAAAAATGTAAAAGAGGTTCGTCAAACTGGTATGATTGCGGCTATTGAGTTACAAGGTTATGACGCGAATGATAGAATTGGCTTAAAGGTTTACCAACATGCTCTAAAAAATGGTGTACTTTTACGTCCTCTTGGTCATATTGTCTACTTTATGCCACCATATATAATAACCGAGAATGAGATTGACACTATAACAGACATTGCGTTTGAAGCCCTGCATTCTTTGAACTAAGCATTAAAATTTTGCAACTATTTTCTAAAATTGCAATTTTTTTAATCATCAAATCAATATTTCGACCATAAACATAAACACCATAACCACGAATGACGAGAAGAGAATCTTCTCGCTCTATAAAACGCTTATAAATCTCAGTATGAGCACGCTCATACCAATCTTCAAAATGTTTTGGATCGTATATTATTATCTCACCAATATTTATCGAGCCAAAATAATCAACTGGTTTTATAGTTCTATTGTTAATTGCGTAAGAGGTAGTAAAAGGTGGCATTGTATAAGAGACAAATTTAGCATCTAAAATATTTTGATAAATAGATTGATGAATCCTAGCATCAACACTAGCACTCTTCCAGCGATAATCCATAGAAAAATCAAGCTCAATAAGACTATCATCGCATAAATCATCAAAAATAGCTTCACGTTTATTGATTAAAAAACTATGTGTATCTATTTTCGCAGAGATTGAACCATGAAAAATCCCAACAAAATCTTTTCTAAACATTGCAAGTGCTAAATGCTTTAATTCCTGTTTTAAACCCACACACTTTCCTTTAAATGCTTTGATAATAGGATTTTATCTAAAAAGTACTAAGTAATGTAGCATATTAGGGTTACTTTAATATGCAAAACTTCTTTTAAGTGCTTTACTTGTAGGATTTTAATTAAAAAAGATTATCCTTGAAAAAACCACATATCCCCGTTTTACTAAATGAAGTTATAGAGACCTTTTCAGACATTACAGATGGTACAATAGTTGACTGTACACTAGGTTATGCTGGACATTCTAATGCAATATTAGAATCAAACAAGAGTATATCTCTCATTGGAATTGATCAAGATAAAACAGCTATAGAATATTCAACAAACATACTTGAACCTTTTAAAGGGCGTATTGAAATTTTACAAGGGCGTTTTGCAGATAAAATTAAAGAAGCCCTAAAGACAAGTCCTAAAATTAATGGTATTTTAGCCGATATTGGTGTGTCATCTTTGCAACTTGATAGTAATGAGCGGGGTTTTGGTTTTAATGATATGTCATTGGACATGCGAATGAATCAAAACCAAACTCTAAGTGCATATGAGGTGATTAATAACTATTCGCAAGCTGAGCTTGAACATATATTTAGAGAGTATGGAGAAGTTCAGTCTTGGAGAAAAGTATCTGAAATAATTATAAAAAATAGACCAATTGAGAGTGCAAAAAAATTAAGTGAGCTTGTTTCACCTTTTGGAAAACGTGGAAGTAAGATTCACTCATCAACTCTAATTTTTCAAGCAATTAGAATAGAGGTAAATGATGAATTAGGTGAACTAAATAGATTATTAGAATCTATTGAAAATTTTGCACCAAATAGGTGTCGTGTAGCAATTATCTCTTTTCATTCTCTAGAAGATAGAATTGTAAAACAGAAATTTAAAGAGTGGACAAAAAATTGTATTTGTGATTCACGTGCTATGCGTTGCACATGTGGAAATAATCATGCTAAAGGAAAAATTGTGACAAAAAAACCTATAACAGCCTCACAAGAAGAACTAAAAATTAATCCACGTAGTAGAAGTGCAAAAATGAGAGTATTCGACTTTGCAAGTTAGCACAAACGAACGTAATGATTTACTAGATGAACTAGAATCATTTACACCAAGAGGTATTGAACTACGTACACTTTTGAGTTTGACACTAATAATTGCAATTATTTTTTTATTGCTTTTTCCAAAAATATTTTTACGAAATAGTATCTATTATGATAGTAGAGAGATAGCTACGCAAGAAAGACGAAAGGAACTTCTAAAAGAGCAGAACAAAAATTTACGACTTCAACTTCAACAGATGAAATTTAAAAATTTAGTTGTAGATACTATTTTTTAACTTTTAAACTCTCTATTTTTTCTATAGTATCAGATATAACCCAATCAGGCGTTGATGCACCTGCTGAAATACCACAAAGATTTTTATTTTCAAACCATTTAGATTCAAGTTCAGCTTCTGATTCAATCAAATAACTATTTTTACAATTTTGCTCACAGATTCTAAAAAGCTGTTTTGTATTTGATGAGTTTTTACCACCAATAACAACCATAACATCAGCTCTCATTGAGAGTTCATTAGCCGCATCTTGGTTCTCAAATGTTGCATTACAGATAGTATTAAATACTCTAACTTCTCTAACACGGCGCATTAGATACGACACTAAGGCCTCATACTCATCTTCTCTGCGTGTAGTTTGTGCAATTATTGCTACTCTCTCTTTTAGGGCTATATTATCTAGTTCTGAAGATTCAAGTGCTACATAAACATTTCCTGTTGAGTAACTTTTTACACCTTTTATCTCAGGGTGTTCTTCATCTCCAAATATTACAATGTCATAACCATCTTTACTCATATCTTCAACTATCTGCTGTGGTTTTGTAACATATGGACATGTTGCATCTATAACTTCCATATCTTTTTCATGCAAGCGTGCTAAATTTTTTTTCTCAATCCCATGAGTTCGAATTATAACTTTAGAGTTACTCTTTAAATCTTCAATGTTTTCAACAAGTCCAACATTAAAATCTTTACGCAGTCGTTCATTTTCAAGGCTATTATGAATTAACGGTCCATATGTGTGAGCATCTTTTGCCTCTTCTGCAATTTTAATGGCGCGTTTAACACCAAAGCAGAAACCTAGGCTATCAGCTAGTTCAATTTTCAATTTTGACATTAGTAATCTTTTCTAAAATAGAGAAGAAATTAGGAAAAGATGTATCAATACAGGATATATCATTTACACTCATCCCACACTTTAGTCCTGCAATTGCAAAACTCATAGCAATTCTATGGTCACCAAAACTATCAACCATAGACTCTTTAATCTCACCGCCAACTACTGTATAACCATCTTCAAACTCTTCAACCTCAATAGCACATTTTCTCAAATTATCAACAACAGTACTTATTCTATCACTCTCTTTTACTCTAAGTTCTTTCGCATTTTTAACAACACTTTTACCATTAGCACAAGCAAAGGCGATTGATAAAGCTGGAAGTTCATCAATTAACCAAGAAATATTTTCACTAACTTCAACCGCACTTAGTTCTGAATAAGAGACTTTTATATCACCAATTGGCTCATATTTATCTTCAGTTTTAATGAACTCAATTTTTGCGCCCATACGTTCTAAAACTTTATATGCACCGATTCTAGTAGGATTTAGTGTCACATCTTTTAGTAAAACAGTAGAATTAGGTGTAATAGCAGCAGCAACTGCAAAGAAAAATGCACTTGATGGATCTGCTGGTACACGAATATTGAGTGGCTCTAATGGTTTAGTCAATGGTTCAATAACAATAAAACCATCATCATCTTTTGAGATATTAGCACCCATTCCACTTAACATTCTCTCTGTATGATCACGCGTTAACTCATTCTCTTTGTAGTAACATGTATCAGTTGCACGCAAGGCTGAGAGCATCATCGCACTTTTAACTTGTGCTGAAGCTATTGGACTCTCATAACGAAAAGGTTTAAGTTTTGTACCACGAATAGCTAATGGTGCTAAATCACCATCTTCTCTGCCATCTATCTTTGCACCAACTTCACGCAGAGGTAAAGAGACACGTTTCATTGGTCTTCTATTTAAATATTTATCACCAGTTAAAACAAAATGACCATCAAAACCACTTAGTAATCCACAAAAAAGGCGCATTCCAGTACCAGAATTACCACAATCTAAGACATCTACAGGCTCAACTACACTAGTTGATTCCACTGTAATAATATGTCCATCATCTTCAATAACTGCACCAAGTTGTTCAACTATACGCAAAGTTGACATAGTATCTTCTGCACGTAAGAAGTTATCTATTTTTGTTTTTCCACTAGCTAAAAGTGCGAACATTGCACTTCTATGAGAAATTGATTTATCTGGAGCGATGTTATCTAAATTTAGAGAAAAACCATCAGCTTTTGAAATTTTTACGCTCTTCATCGTAGTTCTACACCTAACTCTGTATTAAGAGCAGTTTGAATTGAGCTCATTGCTTGTAAAATATCCTCTTCTTCTAAAGTTTTATCTGATGATTGAAGAACAAAACGAATAGTTAAACTACTACTCTCACCCATCTTTTCATCACTATAAATATCAACTGGATAAAAACGCTGAACCTCATCTGTAGTATTTAGATTAATTACTTTTTTAATATCTTCATATCTTAAGCTCGATGGGATAACGAGACTCAAATCTCTAAATGAAGCTTGAAATCTAGAATAAGCTGATGCTACTTTAATACCAACTTTTATTGCACTAAAGTCTATTTCACAAAGATATGTAGAACCCAAATCTTTTTCTGCTGCAATTTGAGGATGAAGTTTATATAGCTCACCCACATAGTTGCCATCAATTATAACTTTTGCACACTGGTATGGATGCATAAAAGAGTTATTAAGTTCTGTTAATTGTTCTAGTTCAAAGTCACCAATTACAGAAGATACACGACGCACAAAACTTGCAAAGTCAATGTCTGATGGTTTTCCATGGTTAGATACACCCTCTTCTTGAACTGCACCACTAAAAATAAAAGCCATCTTATTAGATTCAACTCTATTCTTATCAAAAACTGTTCCTAGTTCAAATAGTGCAACTTGCTTTTGTGCAAATTTGACATTTTTCTCCGCAGCATCAAGCAGTCCAACTAACATTGTAGATCTTAAAGTATCTAAAGTCTCAACAATTGGATTTAATAGTTCACTTCCAGAATCAACAGTTTCAAAACCATAAGATTCAAATATACTTTTTTGTCCAAATACATAATGAACAGTCTCATAAAAACCACCACCAACAGAGCGTTCTCTAAGAGTTCGGCGCTTTTTGTACTCTATAAGTGATTCATTTGTCTGATTATTCTCAATCACAGAGAGCGGACGCGATGGAATATTATCTATACCAACCATTCTCACAACTTCTTCAACAATATCTTGTTCATTTGAAATATCGTGTCTAAATTGTGGAACTAAAACAACAATGTTTTTATCATGAGACTTCATAATGTCAAATCCAAGTCTTTTTAAGATTTGAACAATACGGATTTTATCAATTTCAAAACCAATTAAATCAACAATATTGTTCAAACTAAGGCTCAAATAGTTTTCATCTCTACTTTTAATATATTCACTAGTGCCTGCCATAAAAGATACTGCTGTATAAGCTTTAAAAAGATTGTGACAGTAGTGCATACCAAAACTAAGTTCAGGTTCACTCCCTCTTGAACTTCTATAATATACATCATCACTTTTTACTTTATATTCTGATACAAGCTTAGAAATACGTTCAGGCGGAACATAACTAGCCTCTACAATAAGTGTTTCATCATCCTCTTTAGGATAACTTTCATCATTTTGACTAACTCCCACTATAGACGCAACACTCTCACCTGAAACTTCAGCAAAACCATTTTTATTAAGTTTAACATATACTCTAGCTTTATCATTTTGTAACTCAAAAAAGTTATGACTATATGTACGAAATATTACACCAGTAGCATGAGTTGTATACTGTAACATTGCATCCATACTATCTTTATAAGTCTGTTCAACTAAAGATAGACGCAATCTAATTAAAAGTGGTAACTCTAACTCTGTTTTTTTCAAAACTCTGTACATTACGTTAGCTTCGGATTCACCATGGTAACTAAGCTGAAGTATACGCCCAATTCCAATTCTATTTTGCTCTTCATGAATCTCTTCAGTCTCATGAAGTGGTAAATTATATGCAGCACTTAAATCTCTTGCAACACCATGTATACTTAAACAATCACCACGATTTGCAGTAAGTTCTAACTCTATTAGGGTATCGTTTAACGCACTATACTCATTTAGTTCACGTCCAAGTTCTAACCTACCAATACTCTCATCTAAAACTAAAATACCATCATTAAGTGTAGGAAGACCTAGCTCATCTGCTGAACAAATCATACCCTCACTATTGACACCTCTAAGAGTTGCACTTTTTATCTCTAAACCAGATGGCATAATGGCACCAACAATTGCAACAGCTACATGCATACCTTTTGCAACATTTTTTGCACCACAAACAACTTGACGTTTAGCAGTTCCTATGTCAACTTGGCAAACATTTAATTTATCTGCATCAGGATGTTTTTCACACTCTAAAACATATCCTACTACAATCTTTTGAGGCACAACGTAGTCAATTACTCTATCTACTTCAAGCCCAATACTATTGAAAGTTTTGTTTAAATCTTCAGAGTTATATGAACTTAAATTTACCCATTCATTTAACCAATGTTTAGTAACTATCATTATTTAAACTGCTCCAATAGACGAATATCACCCTCAAAAAGCGAGCGTAAATCTGGTATTTTATGAATAAGCATCGCAAATCGCTCAACACCTAAACCAAACGCATAACCACTAACATTTTTATATCCAACTGATTTAAAAACATTTGGATCAACCATTCCACAACCTAGTACTTCTAACCATCCTGTATGTGAACAGATTCTACAACCCTCACCCTCACAGAAGACGCAACTAATATCAACTTCAGCAGATGGCTCTGTGAAAGGGAAAAAGCTAGGTCTAAAACGTACTTTTATATCTCCAAACATGTAGTGTAAAAAGTCTTCAAGAATAAATTTCAGATTTGCGAAAGACACTTTCCCACTCTCATCAACCATTAATCCCTCAACTTGATGGAACATTGGTGTATGTGTAATATCAAAATCACGTCTGAAAACTGCACCTGGACTAATCATTCTAATTGGTGGTTTGTTTTTCAACATTTTACGAATTTGTGTAGGAGATGTGTGCGTTCGCAACAACTTTTCATCATTAAAGTAAAATGTATCTTGCATATCTCGTGCTGGGTGGTGCTTTGGTAAGTTCAGAGCTTCAAAATTATGAAAGTCATCTTCTACCATTGGTCCAGTTTCAATAGAAAAGTTCATTTGTAAAAAATAATCTACAATTCTATCCATAGTGTCCATCACTGGGTGAAGAGCACCTTTTGAAGATCTAGCACTATATAATGTAACATCAATAGCATCTTCTTTCATTTTATTTCTTAAATCTACAAGCTCTAGCTCATACTTTTTCTCATCAAAAAGGGTAGTAAGTGCATTTTTAAGTTCATTTAACTCTTTTGCAACTACTCTTTTTTTATCATTTGGTAAAGATTTAACACCAGCAAACTCGCCAGCTAAATAACCTTTTTTTCCAAATATATCAATGCGAACCTGCTCTAGGTCTTGTAAGCCTTGCGCATTTTTAATTCTATCAGTCCAATCACTCAAATGTTATCTCCATTCTTAAGTAAGTTGGCAATTGTAGATGATAATTCATTATAAAGAGCTTTTTTTCGCTACAATAATGCCACTATAATTAGGAGTATTCATAATGTGTATTTTTTGTCAAATTGTAAATGGCGATATTCCATGTAATAAAGTTGAAGAAGATGAAAATTTTCTAGCTTTTCACGATATAAACCCAAAAGCACCTATTCACTTGCTAGTAATTCCTAAACAGCATACACCAAGCTTTCATACAGCCAAAGATGAGCAGATGATTGGTATGACATCATTCATCCAAAAAGTGGCCCAAAAAGTTGGCGTTGATAAAAGTGGATATAGAATCATATCAAATGTTGGAGAAGATGGCGGACAAGAGGTAGAACACCTACACATGCACATACTTGGTGGAACAAAACTAAAGTTTGGTCACTTTACAGATGCAGACCCTAGAGGAAACTTGTAAAAATTCCCTCTATTTTCAAAAAATATATTTTTTAACATTTCTAGTCAAATTAGTTTTTTATTACAAGTATTAATGTATACATATTAATAACGAAGTTAACGGAAGAAATTTTAAAGTAGCTTCTTAATAAGTTGAAATTTGTATCGCTGAGTATTGAGGCTTAAGCTCATCATGGAGATTTTACTCCTAAACTTAGTTGTATCTAAGTCTGCTTTTTGTCAATATTAAAATCAGCGACTGCTTGTACAATATATACCAAGCAATAGTTATTCCAACATTATATTTTATTATGAGTTAGTAGCTTTATTGTCTAAGCGTTTGCTTGTTATTACCAATCGGTTAAACCAAGTTACCGATAATTCTATTAGTCAAAGGTTAGTTATCTCCTTTCTAACCTTGAAACTACATCCTTCCCATTTAAATAGCTACGCCCTTTATTAGACCAAGCAACTTACTTGGTCTAATTGATGATAATTATAATCAGGATAAATTACATTTATATTGGATACAATCATCCACATGGATCCTAAAAAAATAGCAAAATTTATGGTAATAGCAGGAATAGTAACTATTATTGCAGGCGTTATACTATACAGTCTAATGGAAAATGTAGAGTATTCACACTCTACTCATCAAGAGAAGTAGTAATTTAACTCGCCAATTCAAGCAATAGCTCTATTTAACACCTAAAGTAACCTGATATATAACTATCGCACTAACCAAAAGGGTTAGGTGGTGCATTTGTTGATGAGCTACTAGACTCTTCTGAACTTATAGAGCTACTACTTATTGGTGCTTCTGTCGTTGTACCATCTTCATTTACAATGATTGCTGCGCTATCTGCTGCTGTAGTTGATTCACTAATTAATGTATCTGCATCAGTTGAGAGAGTATCTTGAACTAGTGCAACAGATGTTGCAATTGTAGCTTGAAGAGTCGCATCTAGATTAGTTACATTTTTTGCGATGATATTAGCAATTTCTGCACCATCAACAATTTCACCAGCAACTTTTTTCTCAATAATCTCTTTAAATGCACCAGTTGCAGATCCAATTACATCTATACCAATTTGATCACCAAAGATTTTATCATACTGTGCTTTTTGTCTAGCAACTGTTGCATCGTTCAATAGATTCTGTGCGAATGTTGATGCATCTACATTTTTATTATCTACTTTCAAGCGATTAATTTGACTCGAAATCAGTGCTTTTGTTCCCTCAACTCCACCACTTAGCGCAACTGCTTTTAAAACATCTTTAGCTTCTGTAATTTTAGTTAAAAAGTCTCCTGTTGCATTTGCTACATTTTGAAGCTTATTCTCAATTGTACTAGTAACAACCTCAACAGACTTTTGTGTAGCCTCTATCTGCTTTAACGCATCACTACTATTTGTTGAGTTTTTTAGTGCCAACTCATCAATTTTAAGTGTAATTGTCGTTGTACTTTTTACAATCTCTTTTACAGCTGACAATTTATCACTACTATTTTGAATCTTAGCACCAAGCGTTGAATCAGCACTAATTGCCTCATTTATAGCTTCAACACTTTTGTTTATTATTGTATCTGTATCTTGTAAAATAGTGTCAAAACTATCTGCAGATGCTCCACTAAGTGAGCGCGACAGTGCATTCATAGCTGCTTGCACACCTTTTTCAACTGCTGCACTGTCTGAACTACCAGTAATAGACTTTGCAATTGCCTCTGCTGTTTTTTGCATGACTAATGATGTTTTAATCAGTCTTGCAGCATTTGTTTTACCATTGATATCTGTGCTATCTTTTAAAAGAGCTACTGGGTCACCAGCTAAGAATGCTCTATCAACACCCAATACAGATGCAATTTTACTTTCAACTTCACTTAAAAGTGTTGCCTTATTTCCTGCTCGCAATGAGCGTGAACTTTTTTGCGAATCTGCAAAAGCATTTGCTACTATTGTTGTTACTGGTGTGACATGTCTTGTTACTGAACTACTACCACACCCTGGATTTAAGACTACACTTTGAAGCGTACCCTCAAACGTCTCTCCACTACTTCTATCCAATCCACCTACTGTTTTAACTACATAGCCACTCGTATTCGCAGAGCTTGGGATTAAAAATGAATATGCCCCATTAAAACTACTATTTACTTCATTTAACTTACCCTCACCTGAACGTGAAGCTATAACTGGTAATACCTTACCTGTATCTAAAGATGATATTTCTATACGTGCATCTTTAATATAACCATCAATTACATTTCCATTAATTTCTAGCAGTGCGCTAAGGTTTGCATCTTTACTACCACTTACCCAAAAACCTTGACCTTTTTTTACAAGATCAAGTGATGCTGAAGTAACACCAGGGCTATACTCTTTCCAATTGCCACTATCATCTTGTGCCCATACAACTTTAACTGCACTATTATTAAATAGGTGTGCTGGACAAAAGTCTGATTTTGCACCAAGAAGTGACCAACCACTTTTTACTGTATGCGTAGATAAATCAGCAGTAGCAGAACCACTTAAAATAGTCCCAACTCTATTACCTTTTAACCAGAAACCATTTCCTGCATCAATTGAAGAGATAGTGCTGTTTGAACCATTTGATGGATATGTTTCCCATGTGTTGGCTTTATAACTCCAAATAGAACTAATAGAGCTTGTATCAAAAACTGTTAAATCATTAATTGAATGTATAGCTCCATGCAAATTCCAGCCATTTGTTACACCAAAACTTTGAAAAGATAGTGTAGGTGTTCCCAAATCTAAACTATTTTGTTCTTCTGAAAGTACCCAAAACCCCTCATTAGCACTTAAACTTTCAAGTAAAGGTTCACCATCTTGTTTTGGATAAATAAACCATGTCCCATCTCTATATGTACGAACTAAACTAATCTTTGAGTTCTCAAAACGACTCATGTCGGTAATGCTACCTAATGCACCAACTAACTTCCATCCCTTCTCTAATGTTACACTACTTGATTCTGTAGGAAAATCTAAGCTCAAAGATTTAGATGCATTTACCCAAAATCCATCTCCTTCACCTATTGTACTAAGTAATGGTATTGAGCCCTCTTGTGGAAAACTTACAAAGTTTGAGTTTTGATATGCAACAACATTTTTTACACCATCAGCTTTAAATAGTGTCATATCTGTTATTGCTGACTTTGCACCAAGTAGTTGCCATCCAGAGTTAATTTGTACACTCTCAGCCCAAAGAGAGCCGACTAGAAGAATGCTAAGTAATATTGAACGTTTCATAATAGATTCCTTTATGAGACAATAAACTTATGATAACATTTTTAGCATGAAAAATAACTAAATAGTTCCTCTAATAGAACGTTTTTAGATAGTTTTGAGTAAAATATCAAAATTTTAATATTGCAAGGTATTTGATGTTTAGCTATTCCTCTTTAAAACCTCTTCTGTTTAGACTAGAACCAGAAACTGCACACTCTGTAGCAGCATTTTCAATGAATTTAGCTGGAATGTGTACTCCTCTTAGTAATGTTATTACAGAAAAACTTTTTATAAGTGAAAAACCTTTACAACAAGAGATTTTTGGTCGCACATTTTATAATCCTGTTGGTCTAGCAGCTGGATTTGATAAAAATGCTACACTTGTAAAATCTATGAGTATGCTAGGGTTTGGTTTCACAGAAATTGGAACTGTTACGCCAAAACCACAAGATGGTAATCCAAAACCTAGACTTTTTCGACATATTGAAGAAGAGAGTTTACAAAACGCTATGGGTTTTAATAACTCTGGTTCTCTTGAAGCATCTAAGCAGTTACAAAAGACTTTTCCTTATGTAACACCTATTGGAATTAACATTGGTAAAAACAAGGTTACACCAGATGATAAAGCATTGGACGATTATCTAGACTTAATAAAAACATTGCAGATGCTAGGTGATTATATTGTTATAAACATCTCATCTCCAAATACACCAGGTCTTCGTGATCTTCAAAATGAGGAGTTTATAAGTACTCTATTTGGAGAGGCAAAAAAGCTTACTACTAAGCCAGTTCTATTAAAACTTGCTCCTGACATGACTAAAAGTGATGCTGTAGCACTTGCAGTTAATGGTGTTCAAGCTGGTGCAAGTGGTGTAATTGCTACTAATACCTCAATAGATTATTCATTGGTTAAAAAACCATATGATATTGGTGGAATAAGTGGCGCTAGTTTGAAAGAAAAAAGCAGAATGATTTTTAAAGCTATTGCTAATGAGCTTTTTGGTAAAACAACACTTATATCTGTTGGTGGAATTGACAGTGCAGATGAGGCTTGGACTCGTCTTAAACTTGGGGCATCGCTAGTTCAAGTTTATAGTGCACTTATTTTCAAAGGACCAACTTTAATTAGAGATATTAATCTTGGTTTATTAGAGCTAATGAAAGAGCACGGAGTTAAAAATATTAATGAAATTATCGGAAGTGATATTAAATGATTAAATCAACACTTACGTTCATATTTACAATAGGGATATTAATGGCAAGCACATTACCGCCGTACAAATCAAAAACATTGAAAAATGGGTTACAAATTGTTGTTATAGAGATGCGAAACTCATCAAAAGTAATTACAACTGACGTTTTTTACAAAGTTGGAAGTCGCAATGAAGTAATGGGAAAAAGTGGAATTGCTCACATGCTTGAGCATCTAAACTTTAAGTCTAGTAAAAACCTTAAAAGTGGTGAGTTTGATGAGATAGTAAAAAGCTATGGAGGAATGAACAATGCTTCTACAGGCTTTGACTATACTCATTACTTTATAAAATCTAGTACAAGAAATTTAGATCAATCTCTTTCTCTTTTTGCTGAACTTATGCAAAACCTTAATCTCTTAGATGAGGAGTTTCAACCTGAACGTAAAGTTGTAGCAGAAGAGCGTAGATGGAGAACTGACAATAATCCTATGGGGTATTTGTACTTTAACCTTTTTAATAATGCCTATGTATACCACCCATACCACTGGACACCAATTGGTTTTATGAATGATATTCAAAACTGGAGTATAGATGATATTAAATCATTTCACTCTAAGTACTACAGACCAAATAATGCAATTATAGTTGTAGCTGGTGATGTAAGTGCCGACGAAGTTTTTAGCTCTGCTGAAAAAAACTTTGGAAAAATAGAAAATCTTGTAGATGAAAAAGAAAATGTTCAAGTAATTCAAAAACAGGCTAACGTAGAATCTAAAGATTTCATTCCTCTGGAAAAAGTTGAAGAGAATATTGAAATAAAAGCTAATGATGATAAAAATAAACATTTTAAAGAGCCAAAACAAAATGGTGCTAAAAGAGTAATTGTACATAAAGATACAGAAGTTGAGATGTTGGCAATCGCTTACCATATTCCTGACTTCCTGCATGAAGACCAAAGTGCATTAACAGCAATTAGTGAGCTTTTAAGTAGTGGTAAAAGTAGTAGATTATACAAAGTATTAATTCACGAAAAGCAGATGGCAAATCAAGTTTATGCCTATAATATGGAAAATATTGATCCTGCACTTTTCCTTTTCATTGCAGTTGCAAATCCAGGTGTTGCGGCTGAAGCAATTGAGCGCGAGATTTTGACAATACTTCATGAAATTAAAACTAAAAAAGTCTCCAAAGAGGAGCTAGATAAAATTAAAATAAATACAACATCTGATTTTGTCTACTCTTTAGAGAGTTCAAGTTCTGTCGCTGACCTTTATGGTAGTTTTTTAGCTAGAGGTTCACTAGAACCATTGCTTACTTATGAAGATAACATTTTAAAGCTAAAACCTAAAGAGATAAAAAAGATTGCACAAAAGTATTTTAAAAGTGAAAATTCTACAACTATTATTTTAAGAAAAGAGGATAAATAATGATTAGCCTAACAGGAGCTATGACTGCACAAATCACTCCATTTAAAGATGGAAAACTAGATGAACAAACGTATGAGAATCTAATTAAACGTCAAATAAATAATGGCATTGACTTTATAGTTCCTGTTGGGACAACAGGAGAGAGTGCAACACTAACTCACAATGAACATAAACACTGTATTGAGATTGCAGTAGCTACGGCAAAAGGTACTAATGCAAAAGTAGTAGCTGGAGCTGGAAGTAACGCAACTGCTGAAGCTGTTGATTTAGCTCTTTTTGCTCAGACTCATGGAGCAGACGCAATTCTTTCTGTTGCACCGTATTATAATAAACCGTCTCAAGAGGGACTCTACCAACACTATAAAGCAATTGCAGGTGCCGTTGAGATTCCAGTAATGCTTTACAATGTTCCAGGACGTTCTGCTGTTGACATAGAAGCTTCAACTGTACAAAGACTTTTTAATGATGTAAAGAATATTACAGCAATAAAAGAGGCGACTGGTTCAATGGAACGTACAGTTCAACTTTTGGCTGAAAACAAAGATTTAATTTTAATTAGTGGTGATGATTCTATTAATTACCCTCTACTTGCAAATGGTGGGAAGGGTGTAATTTCAGTAACGTCAAACTTACTTCCAAATATGATAAGCGAACTTGTTCACAGTGCGCTAAATGGTGACTTAAAAAGATCAAAAGAGATTAATGATGATCTTTACACAATTAATAAAGCTCTTTTTGTAGAGAGTAACCCGATTCCAATTAAAGCTGCGATGCACATTGCTGGACTAATGCCAAATTTAGAGTACAGATTACCACTTACAATGCCAAGTAAAAGCACAATGGACTTACTAGAAAAAACAATTTCAAAATACAACGTAGTAGGACTTTAAAATGAAAAACAAAACTTTAGTAATCAGTGGAGCGACAAAAGGGATTGGAAAAGCTATCGCTTTTGATTTTGCGAGTAAAGGTGCAAATATTGCCTTCACTTACAACTCAAATAAAGAGATAGCTGAGGAACTTGTAAAAGAGTTAGAATCTACATATAACGTTAAAGCTAGATGCTACCCTCTAAATATTTTAGAGCCTAATGAGTATAAAGAGCTATTTAAAAATATTGATGAAGACTTTGACAAAATTGACTACTTCATTTCAAATGCAATCATCTCTGGACGTAGTGTTGTTGGTGGTTTTGCACCATTTATGCGTCTTAAGCCAAAAGGTCTTAACAACATCTATACAGCAACTGTACTTGCATTTGTAGTAGGTGCACAAGAGGCAGCAAAACGTATGCAAAAGAGTGGTGGAGGGAATATAATTTCACTTAGTTCTACTGGTAACCTTGTATATACTCCAAACTACTCAGGTCATGGAAATTCAAAAGCTGCTGTTGAGACAATGGTTAAATACGCAGCCGCTGAACTTGGTGAATTTGGAATTAGAGTAAATGCAGTAAGTGGTGGTCCAATTGACACTGATGCACTTAAAAAGTTTCCAAATTATGAAGAGGTAAAATCTGAAGTTGTAAAACGTTCAGCATTAAGTCGTATGGGTGAAGCACAAGATTTAGTTGGTGCTTGTGCTTTTCTTTGTAGCGATACAGCTAGCTGGTTAACTGGACAAACTATAATAGTAGATGGCGGTACATCTTTTAAATGATTCTAAACTTACCAAATATTTTAGCATTAATAAGAATTGGTCTTGCTCCACTTCTACTATATATTTTATTAATTGCACAAACTTCATCTATTGAAAACAGCATCCACATTGGATGGTATTACTATTTAGCTGCTTTCATTTTTGTAGTTGCAAGTATCACAGATTTTTTTGATGGATACATCGCAAGAGAGCTTAATCAAAAGACAAAACTTGGAGCAATCTTAGACCCACTTGCAGATAAAATGCTAATGCTTGCTGCATTCATTGGTCTTGCATCTACTGGCATGGCTAGTGTTTGGGCAATTTATATCATTATCGTAAGAGAGCTTTTCATTACAGGATTAAGAACTGCTATTGTAGCTGAGGGCTTAGAAGTTGCTGCATCTTGGAGCGGTAAGATTAAGACAGTTGTACAGATGATTGCCGTCGGATTTTTACTTATGCAATGGAGTGGAGCAGATGCGATACTTTGGTTAGCCGTTGCATTTACACTATATTCTGGTTATGAATATTTAGATGTTTACATTAAAGCTATTAAGAAAAAGGCAAATGTATGAGTTGGTTAATGCCACTTTTAATACTCTCATTTTTAATATTCTTTCATGAGTTGGGTCACTTTCTAGCTGCACGTTTTTTTGGAGTGAGAGTTGATGTTTTTAGCATCGGTTTTGGAAAACGTCTATTTACAATTAGAAGAGGTGACACTGACTATTCACTCTCAATGATTCCACTTGGTGGTTATGTAAAGATGAAAGGTCAAGATGACACTAACCCTGCTCTAAAAAGTTATGATGAAGATAGCTACAATGCTAAAACTCCTATGCAAAGAATTGTAATTCTTTTAGCCGGTCCATTTGCAAACTTTTTACTTGCGTTCATTCTTTACTTTGTAATTGCAATTGCTGGACACAGCACACTTGCACCTGTGATTGGTAAAATTATAGAAAATTCACCAGCGCAAATTGCTAAACTTCAAGAGGGTGATAAGATTATAGAGATTGGCACTAAGCAGATAGTAACTTGGGATGATATGGCGAAAGAGATAAAATCAAGTACAGGGACTATTAACCTTGTAATTGAGAGAAAAAATGCACTTTACCCAATAGTTCTAACTCCTAAAAATCTTGACACTGAAAATATGTTCAATGAAAAAATAAAAAAACGCATGATTGGTATTGCACCACTTGGAGATACTATTGAAGTACAAAGTAATCCAATTGAAGCATTAAATTTTGCATATATTCAGACAATTAAAGCATCAACTCTAATTGTTCAAAGTCTTCAAAAATTAATCCAAGGTATTGTGCCTGCTAAAGAGTTAGGTGGTGTTGTCTCAATAGTTCAAGTAACTCACCAAGCAGCAGAGAGTGGGATTATTGCCCTTCTATTTTTTACAGCACTCATCTCTGTTAATCTTGGAGTATTAAACCTGCTCCCTATCCCAGCACTTGACGGTGGTCACATAATGTTTAATATTTATGAGTTCATTACAAGAAAAGTACCAAGTGAAGATATGCTAATCCGCCTTACAGTTGGTGGCTGGGTATTTTTAATAGCACTAATGAGCCTAGGACTATACAACGACATTGTAAGGATTGTAAATGGATAATGATTTCTACACAAAACGCATAGATGAAGTCATACAAAAAATTGAAGATGCAAGACGAGAAGTAAGCGAACATCACATTGTTAAACTTGTAGCTGTTAGTAAATATAGCGAAGTACCAGAAGTCCAAAGTCTATATGAAGCTGGACAACGTGCATATGGTGAAAATAAAGTACAAGATTTAAAAATAAAAAGTGAAGCACTAAACGCACTTCCTCTAGAGTGGCACTTTTTAGGAAGACTACAAAAAAATAAAATCAATCAGCTAATAGATTCTAGCCCTACACTTTTTCAATCTTTAGATTCATACGAGCTTGCAGTTGCACTTAACCAGCGTTTAGAGGCCAAAAACACAACCATGAACGCCCTACTTCAAATAAATAGTTCAGGAGAAGAGAGCAAACAAGGAATTGAACCAGAAAATGCAATAGAGCTCTATAAAAAAATCCAAAATGAGTTACCAAGCATCAAACTAAAAGGTGTAATGACAATTGGCACACACTCAGAAAATGAAGATGAAATTAAAAAAAGTTTTGAAACAACTTACAAAGTTTTTGATAATTTAAAATCAAATGGAGCAAAAATTTGCTCCATGGGAATGAGTAGCGATTTTGAACTTGCTATTAAGTGTGGAAGTAATATGGTTAGGCTTGGGTCGGTACTTTTTAAATAATTATTGTAAAAATAAATGAAAAACTTAAATAAACTTCTAGATATTATACTTAAAACCACAACAATAATTGTAATACTTTTTCTATCCTATCAATTTAGACAAAATATTATTAATGCAGAGAAAGACCAAAATTTAACTGACACTATAATAAAAGAAAAACAAAGTTTTATTGTTGGTCCATATAAGCACGAAACTATCATAGTTAAAAAATTTGATAATAATATGAGAGTAAATGAAACAACGGTTAATTCAACAGTTTTAAAACCAAAAAATATCACAGAATTATATTATTCAAATTTAAATAAACTAACTAAAATATCTAACCCAACAAAAGTATTACTATCTAATTTCAAGCAAATGGAATGGGTTGGTGATTATGAAAAATTCTTTACTTTAATATTTAAAACTGAAACAAAATTGCCAGCATATAAATTTAGTGTTGAGATAGTTGACAATAACAAAACAATGAATTTCAAACATAGTCAAGCATCAAATATATTTTATAACAAACCAACCTTAACTGGGAATAATATATTTTATTATCCGTTGGTTACTAAAAGTGAATTAGCAAAATATTTAGGCATTAAAAAAAGAAAAATATTAGGAGTAGGTCTTGACCCAAATATCCCTAAAAAAGTTTTGAATAAAGCTATTATTATAAAAAATCATAGTAGTGTTTATACTAAAAGTTTAGGTTTAAAATATAGTTATACTACTATTTTTGATGATAATAGCAGTACACTAACAGGTTTATACATATATTTAGATAAAAATTGAAAATAATATAAATGAAGTACTATATTTTTAATTCAAAATAAATTTCTTTCAAAACAATATACCCATCCAAAGCCAAACGTATATTCTCGATTCTTTCATCTAAATCAAATGGATACTCATGCGCTAAAGAATTTCTAATTTCTCTTAACTTATCCCATGTTTGTTCATTTTCAATAATGCCTAGTTTTTCCAGTAGATGAAGCAAGTCAATCATAGAAATGGATAAATCATCAATCTCTTTTAGTTCATATAGAACTTTTTTAAATAGTTTGCCACCAATTTTATCTTGAAGTTTTGAGAAGTTAAAAAGAAAACTATTAACGATTCTAGTGTTATTGTAATCTTCAAAAAATATTTTATTGATATTCTTACTTTTTAATTCATCGAAATCTATATCTGCATTTTGAAACATTAAATCAATATTTTCAAATATACTTCTTAGCTCATCACTCACAGCATAATTCCCTCTACTTTTGCTTTTTTATCTATTGGTCTATTTTGCCCTTTGTCAAAAACAACATCAATTTTTTGTTCGCCTATCTCTCGTTTGACATTTGCCAAAAAGTCTATTTTTTTCTCGACTAAACTATCTCTTTTATTCGTAGAAATATACAAATCTATATCTCCACCTTTCTTAGAATCATCAATTCGTGAGCCAAAAAGATATATTTTTCCATCTCCAAAAATATCTTGAAAATTCTTTTTTAATACGCTACGTTGATGTTCAGTCAGTCTCATTTTTAGAAACCTTTTTTCTTTAAGTCACCAACATAAGTAATATCTTCAGCTTGTATTGTGTCATCTTGTAGTATTTCAGCTACTTTTCCTGCACTTATATCAATATCTTCTCTAGCTTTATCTAGCTCATCTTCGCTGTAGCTATATGACATATCTGCGGCTATTACATTTGGTAGTGCTTGAATCTTTGTCAAATTTGCAATTTCATCAGAAACGCTCTGAGCTTCAATTGTTACAATTATGCGCCCTTTTTCATCATGAAAATGAACCTCACACAAATCACCATCTTCTAATATTTGACGCAATGCATCACAATGTTCTGGTCTAGTTTGAACTACAATACTTGATACGTTCATATCAATACCTCCACTCTAAAATTTCTCCATCATCTGATGAGCTAAAAAGATGATTGTTTGATGCAAAAATAATGCGATTAACTGTTGACTTATGTCCATCTAATTTAGCCAAAACATATAAATTTTTATTATCTATTACTGTAATTTGGCTATCTTCGTTACTCATGTATGCTGAAAACTTTGCATCGCGACTCAAAGCACAAGCATACACTAAAAATGTTGTTTTTACTCTTTTAAAATTTTCATTTTTAACGTTGTAAATTCCAACATATCTATCTTGACCTGCTGTTAAAATAGAGCCTGACTTGTAATCAATTGAGTATACATTGTCTTTATTCGCCCCACTTAAAACTTTTACTACTTTTTTATTTTCATAATCAAATATATAGACATCACCAGCCTCACCAGTAATTGCTGCTATGTTTTTATTTAGTGAAAAATCTGAAAATGAGTAACTAGATAGTGCTTTTGTATAAATAACTTTTCCCTTAACAATATCGTACAGACTAACTTCATTTGAGAGCGTTGCTAATAGGATTCTATGTTCATCAACAAAACGAGCCTCTTTATATATTGCACTTTTATTTAGCCCTGCTAATTTTACAATACCATTATCTTTAAAAATTAAAACTCTACGATTTCCACCACTTGATTCTGCAAGAATTAGTAAGTCACCATTTTTATTTAAATCAATACTATAAATTTTAGCATCATACTCTTCATTAAAAAAATTTATTAATGGCTTTAGCTTTACAATTGTATTATGCTTTTTTGTAGAGATGTCAAAACTCTCAACTGTCCCGCCTGTAGTTGAGACATAAAGAGTATTATCTTTTAAAATCATGTCTAGAATAAAAGCATTAGCCTGAAATTTATTGACACTTGAAATTGCAAAAAGTGAAACTGTAAAAATAGTTATTAGTAAAAATATTCTCATTAACTTACTCTCATATGTATTGCATTTGATGGGCAAACATGTAGGCACATTCCACAACCTGTACAGCTCTCAATATTAACCGTTGGCTTAAACATTCCAAAAAACTTTATAGCACGCACATCACACACGTCAGCGCAACTATAGCACACAACTGAGTTCCATGCTATACAACTTTTTGTTGAAAGATTTGCCACTGCTTTAATTTGAACATCTAAATTATTTAATACATCTTTTTCACAAGCATTAAAACAAGCCTCACAATATGTGCAACCGCCTAAACTGAAGTTAATTAGCGGTGCATTATTATATTCTAAAATTTTCTCTTCACACTCATTTACACAAGGTGCATCGCAATCTAAACAGTTGTTTAAATCGCCACCTAAGTAGGGTGCCATAATTACGACAGACTCTTTTTTCTCTACATTTAAAAAGTTAAAGAGTTCACGTCTTTGCATTAATTTACTTAACACCCTCATTTATTTTTTCAGAAAGATTAGAATGTTTTCTTTCCATCTCATTTGCAAAACCACCATCAAAAGTATTTCTAATTAAAGCATTAACATCTGATTGTGGAGCATGACACTGAGTACAGTTATAACGACCTTGATAAATATCTTTACTGAGTTTTGGGTCATGTTTACGGTAGTTTGTAAAGTGTGACTTTGGAATCGGAGTTGCCCCAAGACCCATCATTTTTGCATTTTTAGGTAGGTGACAACCTAAACATTTATTATCATCAACTTTAATTGGTAGTAAGCCTTCAATATCATGTGGTATTAATGGTGGAGCATTTTCAAAAGAGCGATCAAATCTTTCACTTGTCCCTTGTGGTGCATCACCATAATGTACTCCACCTGTCATTACTGGTTTTTCGGTAAAAACATCAGCTTTTCTTATCCCCATTTCTGCACCACTAATCCCAGCAGCTACTGCACTCACACTAGCAAATACCACACTAAGAATTACTAACATTAATTTTCTCATCTACTTATCCTTTAAAATAAAATTTTTTATACTAAAATTAAGTGCATCATCATTGCACACCTCTACACATCTAGCACACAATGTACACTCACCTTTTTCTACCATAGCACTTTGTTTAGTAACCATATTTAGGACATGTTTCTCAGGACATATTTCCACGCAATTCATACATGATGAACATTTATCTACATCGTACTTAACTCTAAAAATTGACTTAGAGCCAAGTAGTGAGTAAAATCCACCTAATGGACAAAGATGAGAACACCAACCATGACGAACTAAAAACAAATCAAATAAAAATATTAAAGAGACAACTCCCCAGCCTAAACCAAAACCAAATATCAAACCACGATGAACAATTGAAACTGGACTAATCATCTCAAAAGCAGCAACACCCATAATGTAAGAGAGCAATAAAGCAACTCCTATCATCCAATAACGAGCATTTTTACCTAGATACTTTCTATGTTCAACCTCATCTATTTTAATTTTTTTTCTAATCCATGCTGCACTATCACTTATTATGTTAACTGGACATATCCAACTACAAAAAGCTCTGCCACCAATAAAAATGTAAAATAGTGAAACTATAATTGCTCCAAGTGAGATGTCAAATGCAATAGTAGCCCCTGCTATAAACATCTGAATTAATGCAAATGGATCAGCTAAAGGTATAGTTTCAAAAATATAAGATGCACTTAAATCACCATCTAATATCTTCCATCCATACACATTTGCTCCAATAAAAAGTGTAAAAATCAAAATCTGTACTACTCTTCTAGCAATTAAATAACGAAACTTATTCATCAAAAAGCTCCGTACTATTTAGATAATCCCTAACTTTTTTATTGCTTCTATCTGTTTTAGTTGTAACATCAGTACTAACATCATGAAGCCTATTCTCATCTTCACTGTCCCAACCTTTTATATAGTTGGTACCAGCTTTGCCTAGTGCAATCTCTCTAGGTAGCACAATAATAGATGCTTTGGACGTAATACACGCATGTTCACACATTCCACATCCAGTACACGAGTCAGAATGAACCATTGGTATCAAAAATGCATGTTTACCTGTACGCTCATTTCTTCTGTATTCTTGAGTAATTGCAACGTCTAATAGCGGACAAACTCTATAACATGCATCACACTGGATTCCCCAATAGGCGATACAGTTATTATGATCAACTACAGCTACACCCATTTGGGATTTGCCAATATCTAGTTCATCTTTTTCATTTAAAAGAGATTTAATATCTAACGCACCACTAGGACATGCAACAGCACATGGAATATCTTCACACATATAACACGGGATGTCGCGTGCCACAAAACATGGTGTACCGTATGCAACATCTTCACCCATTTTTGCAAGACTCAAAGTATCATATGGACAATCATTCACACACAAACCACAGCGAATACAAGTTTGAAGAAAATTATCAACTGCACCAGGTGGACGAAGTACTAGAGGTGAAGCTTGTGTTTCACGAGCTATCACTCCCCATACAAGACCTCCTACAGTAGCAGCTGCAGCTGCTTTTGCAGTTTTTAGTAAAAATTTTCTTCTTTCGCTAATATGCACTTCACTTACGCCTTGTAAACTTTAACAGCACACTTTTTAAAGTCTGTCTGTTTCGAGATTGGACAAGTAGCATCAAGTGTAACTTTATTAATAAATACACGTTCATCAAACCAAGGAACAAAAACAAGACCTTTAGGAACGCGGTTACGTCCACGCATATCAGCACGCGCTTTTACTTTTCCACGACGACTCTCAACCCACATCTCCTCACCTTGTTTAACTCCCATATTTTTTGCATCTTCTGGATGCATATAACATAGAGCTTCAGGCATAGCTCGATAAAGTTCGGGTACACGCATAGTCATTGTTCCACTATGCCAATGTTCTAACACACGACCAGTTGATAGCCAGAATGGATACTCGTGACTTGGACTTTCTGGTGGTTCCATGTAAGGGCGGAAAAAGATTTTTGCTTTATTTTTCAAAGCATGTTTTGTTTTAGGGTCAACTGGACCTGTTAGAGTTCCTTTTGGAGTAGCTTTTAACGCTGGTCCATAGAATGCAAAATCACCAGTTTTCGCAGCTCTTGCATATGGATCATATTTAGCGTTAAATCGCCACTGAGTTTCTTTACCATCAACAACTGGCCATTTAAGTCCACGAACTTTATGATATGTATCAAAATCAGCTAAATCATGTCCATGTCCTAAACCAAACTTCCTATACTCTTCCCATAAATATTTTTGAATAAAAAAGCCATAACCTTTAAACTCTTTACCATCACTTCCTTTAACGCTACGTTTATCTCCAAATACTTCAGTATTTCCAAAACCTTTACCTATTGGATCATCTGCTTTAAAACTTTTTGCCTCTTTATTTGCGAATAGAACATCAAAAAGTGTATCATTAGGACTATAACCCATTTTCTTAGCTTTTCCCAAAACATCGGGAAGAGTAAGTTTAGAGTTAATTTTTTGTTTGCCCCAAACATCTTTTAGTTTAAAACGTTTTGCAAACTCCGTATATTGCCAAGTATCAGGCATAGCTTCACCTATTGGAGTTACTTGTTGTTTCCAGTGTTGTGTACGACGCTCAGCATTTCCATAAGAGCCCCATTTCTCAAATATCATAGCAGTTGGTAAAATTAAATCTGCTACTTTTGCTGAAATTCCAGGATATGCATCAGACACAACTAAGAAGTTATCCATTTTACGTGCAGCTCTTAACCAGTGGTTAGCATTCGCCGTATTTTGCCAAGGGTTACTTACATGAACCCACGCAAATTTAATCTTTGCATCTTCAATGTCACGCATCATTGCCATGGTGTGAGTTCCAACTTTAGGGTTCAGTGTACCATTTGGTATTTTCCAAATTTTTTCTGATATTTTTCTATGTTTTGGATTTGCAACAACTAAATCAGCAGGAAGACGATGAGCAAATGTTCCAACTTCACGAGCTGTACCACAAGCTGATGGTTGACCTGTAAGACTAAATGCACCATCTCCAGGTTTTGCTTGTTTACCTAAAAGTAAGTGAACCATATAAGCTTGCTCATTTACCCAAGTACCACGAGTATGTTGGTTCATACCCATTGTCCAAAAACTTACAACTTTACGTTTATCTTGCGCATAATATGCAGCTAATTCTTTTAGTTTTGCTTTAAAACTATCTATTGATTCATCTGAATTTCCCTTAGATACACCAGCAACATAATCAAGCGTATAAGGTGCAAGAGCTTTTTTAAAGTCTTCAAAAGTAATCTGCCAATGTTTTTTTGCAGCACCAGCATGCTTCATTTTCATTGTATCACCCTCTTTTAGACCTAAGTGAGTGAGTGCAATAGCTTCATCTTTAGATATTTTCTTACTAGCTTGCATTGCTGCTGTATCTTTTTCTTTCTCTGTATAATCTTTATGGTTAATATCCGTGCGAAGTCCATAACCTATATCAGCAAAACCAGTTGTAAATACTGTATGGTTTTTTACAAAATCCCAATCAATTGAGTTTGGATGGTTATAAACAATCTCATGGGCAATAAAGTTCCAAATGGCAAGATCTGTGTTTGGTTTAAAAATAATTTCAGTATCTGCTAAATCAGAGTTTCTATTTGTATACGTAGAAAGGTTAATAACTTTTACATCTTTAGGATTACTAAGTTTTCTATCTGTTACACGTGACCAAAGAATTGGGTGCATTTCAGCCATATTGGCACCCCATGTAACAATTGTATCTGTAATTTCAATATCATCATAACATCCAGATGGCTCATCAATACCAAATGTTTGAATAAAACCAGCAACCGCTGAAGCCATACAGTGACGAGCATTTGGATCAATATTATTACTTCTAAAACCGGCTTTTGTAAGCTTACTCATTGCATAACCCTCTTGGATTGTATATTGCCCAGAAGCAAAAATACCAATCCCAGTTGGTCCTAATTCATTGTAAGATTTTTTAAATTTTTCTTCCATTTCATCAAAAGCACGCTCCCAAGAAACTGGAACAAACTTTCCATTTTTTGAGAACTTACCATCTGTTCCTACACGAAGAAGAGGTTGAGTTAAACGGTCAGCCCCATACATGATTTTTGCATTAAAATAACCCTTAATACAATTTAATCCACGATTAACTGGAGCTTTAGGATCTCCCTTTACAGCAACAATTTTATCATCTTTTGTAGCAACCATAATCCCACATCCGGTTCCACAAAAACGACAAACTGCTTTATCCCATCGCCACTCCTTTTCAGCTAAAGTAGCCGCTGCCTCAGCTTGACGTGGAATACTCATCCCAATCGCACTAGCAGCACTAGCAGCTGCAGCGGACTTAATAAACTCTCTACGTGATAGTCCCATACTTCCTCCATATAATAAAAGATAATAAAATACTATCAATATATAGCATTAATCTAACTTAATTTTAAAAAACAATTATTAAATATTTTAATTAAGATATATTTTGTCTTAATTGAAAATAAAATAATAAAACAAAAAATAATCTTTACCATTAATAAATAAAAATGTGGTACTATTATTGCTTTAATACGGTCAAATTAGTAATAAAGGGTGAAAATGCGTTTAACTGCTTTTGAAGATACAGCTATAAAAATTTTAGCAGATAATGAACTTGACTGTACATACATGATTTACGATGAAATTATTCAAATGTCTAATATGATGGCAGATGCTTACTCAATTTCTCAGACACACGGGAGAGGACCTCTTGAAAGATATTTAATTGAGAATGACATATGTCCGAGCGAGAGTGAATTAAAGCATTTTGACTGGATGCGCACTTTAGATGATTTTATTGAAGAGCTTGTAGATTCTGTTTCACTCTATATTGAGTATATTCCACATCGACCTAAAAACTCTGCATGAAAAGAGGTTAATCCCTCTTTTTAGTTACTCTTGAAAAATAGTAGTATATTAGAGCTAAAATAGAAAATAGAACTCCAAAAAAGACAAACTTATGCTCTTCAAAATTTTCAAAAATAGAGATAATTGAAGCTGCGCTATAAAAAGAGATAAAGCCTACGACTAAAGCCCAAAGCATTGATGCAAAAACATTTACTACCATGAACGAACGCATATTATAGTTAGTAAGACCAATTGCCAGTGGAACCAATGTTTTTACCCCATAAATAAACTTTTGAAGAAAAATAACTTTTGAGCCATGTTTTCTAATAAGAATATGAGAAAGCGCAAGTTTTCGTCTATGTTTTTTAAGATATGCCATTACATCTTTTTTCGAGTTCCTAGCTACTGTAAACAAAACTGCATCTCCAATTGCATTAGAAATGAATGCAACCAAAAGAGTGATTTCAAAATTCATCTGTCCTGTAAATGAAAGTACGCTAGCAGCACTTAATGCTAAAAATCCTCCTCCAAATGAGTAAAGAAATAAAATTATATATCCATATGTGGATAACGACGTAAGCATATCTTCCATTAATCTAGTAGTCCTTAAATTGTAGTATTAATCTAGCGTTCTAAATAGTGAGAGAGTACTTTTTTAAACTTATCTACACTGTCTGATTTGTTTAATATAAATGTAGCGCCTGAGTGACGTGCAACTCTTTTTACATCTTCTGAATCTTCACCGGTTAAAAGAAAAATTGGTTTACCCTTAAAACGAGGAGCATCTCTTAATGTTTTAATCATATCCATACCATTCATCTTACCCATATGTAAGTCAGTTATTATAGCGTCGACCTCTTCTTCTTCTAATAAATCAAGTGCCTCTTCAGCGTCTGAAGCTTGTAAAACATTATTAAATCCAATTTCCATCAATGTAAAACTTAACATCTGTCTGGATACTTTTGAATCATCGACTAATAATATTTTGCTACTCTTTTGCATTATTTTAATCTAACTCTAACAGAAGCTGCATGAGCATCTAAACCTTCAGTATCTGCAAGTAATGCACAATGCTCACCTAACTCATTTATAGCTTCATTTGAAAATGCAATAATTGAAGACTTTTTCATAAAGTGATCTACACTAAGAGGAGAATAAAACTTAGCCGTAGAACCTGTTGGTAAAGTATGATTTGGCCCAGCCATATAGTCGCCAATCGCTTCAGGAGTATTTGCTCCTAAAAATATAGCACCAGCATGTTTAATAGCACCAAGATAGTCAAATGGATTCTGAGTAACAACTTCTAAATGCTCAGGAGCTATCTCATTCATAAGAGATATTGCTTCATCCATATCACGTGCGACAATAATTGCACCTCGCTCTTCAATAGAAGCTCTTGCAATCTTTTCTCTATTTAATTTTTTAAGCCAAACCTCTACCTCACGTGACGTTTCATCTGCAATTCTTTGAGACGTTGTTATCATAATTGAGCTAGCCATCTCATCATGTTCTGCTTGTGAGAGTAAATCAACAGCTAAATGGTTAGGATTCGCACTCTCATCTGCTAGAATACCGATTTCACTAGGCCCTGCGATCATATCAATATTTACATCACCATAAACCATTTTTTTAGCAGTAGCTACAAAAATATTTCCAGGACCTGTAACAACATCAACTTTACCAATACTCTGAGTACCATATGCCATAGCAGCTATGGCACTAGCTCCACCAACTTTATAAACTTTTTTAACACCACAAAGATGACAAGCTGCAAGTAAAAGAGAGTTTGGATCATTATCAGGTGTTGGAGTACAAACCACAATTTCTTCAACACCAGCGACAATTGCTGGAATTGCATTCATTAAAAGTGAACTAGGATATGCAGCTTTACCACCAGGAATATAAAGACCAGCGCGATCAACTGGTGTAATTTTTTGTCCTAAGATTGTACCATTACTTTCTGTATCAAACCAACTGTTTTGCTTCTGTTTTTTATGATAATCAAAAATTCTATCATAAGCAATATGCAGTGCTTTTTTTAATTTTGGCTCTAGCGCGTCATAAGAATCTAACATAGACTTTTGACTAATTTCTAAATCATCAGCAGAGGTTGGATTCCAACCATCAAACTTTGAAATATCATCAAACAATGCACTATTACCAGTTTCTCTAATACGTGAGATAATTCCTGAGACAATTGGCATAACCTCACTCATATCCATAGAAGAACGGTTAAGTATTTTTTGAAAATTGATATTAAAATCTGATTGTGATGTTGCGTAAATATTCATATACTCTCCTAAAGATGTAATTATACCTAATCTAAGGCGTTATAATACCTCTCTTTAGTAACTCTTCAAATTTGTTTACAGGTACAGGTGGACTATAATAATAACCCTGTATAACATCACAATGTTCTTTCTGTAGAAAATTAAGTTGTTCTACTGTCTCAACCCCCTCAGCAACAACTCTCATATTTAAACTTTTTGCCATTTTTATAGTAGCACTTACAATCTCAGCATCATCACTGCCATCTGATAAATCATCTATAAATGATTTATCAATTTTCAAAGTAGTTAAAGGAAACATTTTAAGATAACTAAGTGAAGAGTAACCTGTTCCAAAGTCATCAATTGCAATTGATATTCCATTATCTCTTAAAGTATTTAGTGTAGTTAAAATTTTATCTTTTTCATCCATCAAAACACTTTCGGTCAACTCAACTTCAATATTACTGCTAGGAACGTTATACTCTTCTAAAGCGATATTAACAAGATCTACAATACTTTCTGTTTTAAATTGTCTACCAGAGACATTAATAGCCATATGAAATTTATTATATCCACTCTCAATCCAAGCTTTAGTCTGAGATACTGCTTTATTCATTACCCATTCCCCAATTGGAACAATCAACCCAGTATCTTCTGCAATTCCTATAAATCTATCTGGAGATACCATTCCCATTTCAGGATGATTCCATCGTAACAGTGCTTCAGCACCAATTATTTTCCCAGTACAAAGCTCAACTTTAGGTTGATAATAGAGCTCTAGCTCATTATCTTCAATAGCTCGTCTTAAGTACCCCTCAATCATAAGCCTGTCATAAGATGCTTCATCCATTTTATCTGTAAAAAATTGATATGTATTTTTACCATCATCTTTTGCACGATACATTGCAGTATCTGCTTGTTTAATAAGCGTTGAAACATCTAGTGCATTTTCTGGATAGATACTGATTCCAATACTAACAGTCATGAAAAGTTCTTGCGCCTCAATAATAAAGGGAGCTTTAAAAGAGGCAAGAATTTTCTTTGCCATAGCAGATACTACACTTATATTCTCAACATCATCTAAAAGAAGACAGAACTCATCTCCTCCCAAACGAGATATTGTATCGCTCTCTCTTATTAAAGAGCGTAAACGTTGCGCTACTAACCTTAGCATTCCATCGCCTGCAATATGTCCTAATGTGTCATTTACAAGTTTAAAATTATCCATATCAAAAAGCAATATTGCAACTAACTTACCATTGCGTTTTTGCTTTTGTACAGCTTTAGCTAATCTATTGCTTAAAAGCTCACGATTGGGTAGATCTGTTAAGCTATCATAATGGACTAAATAGCGTAATCTCTCTTCTGCCTTTTTTTCTCTTGTAATATCACTAAAAAGTTCAATATAATGTATGATTTGTCCTTGAGGATTTTTAACAACACTAACATTTGAGCGCTGAGTAAAGTTTTCACCTTTTCTACTAAATCCACTCATTTCACCCTTCCAAAAACCATTAGCAGTTATAGAATCATTAAATTCTCTCACAAACTTGTCATCTTTTAAATACTCTGCTAAAACAATATCATTTGTTCCAATTACATCCTCTTTATCTCTTCCTGTTATTGCACTAAATGCACTATTAACAGTCAAAATATTAAACTCATTATCTGTAACAATTACAGCGTCATGTACACCCTCAAAAACTTTTGCTGCTAAAAATAGCTCATCATCTTTTTTCCGTTGTGCAGTTACATCTTGTACAGCACCAGCTAGAACATATGAATCTGTTTTTTCATCTTTTAGAATTTTAGTTTGGACATGAAGTTTACGTACATCACCATTTTTTAAAATAACTTTGTAATCAATACTGAATATATCTCTATTTCTAACACAATCGTCAATTAAACTTTTCAACAGTTGTGCATCCTTTTTATCTACTACTGAGAAAAATATATCAAGATTCATATCAATACTATTATCTAAACCATGTAACTCGTATAACTCTCTTGAAAACCATAATCTCTTACTCTCTAGATTAAACTCGAAGTTCCCCATAGATGAGATTCGTTGAGCTTCTGTAAGCCTCTGTGTTACAAGCTCTAAATCATGTTGAGCGTCTATACGTTCATTAATTTCTACTTTTAGATTTTTATTTAATGATTCAACACGCTTTTTTGTATCACTCAAATATTTAACTAAATCTTCATTTTCAAATTGTCCCATAAGTGCAGTAACAATGCTTTTGTTTACCCTAATTGCAGAAAACAGCATCATCAAATAAAAAAGTAAAGATACAATTCCCATAAGATATTGCAACTCATTTTCTTGCATAAACAACATTACAATCATTGGGGTTAACATTGGAAGCGAATAGAGAAGAAAAAGTCTTAAATTAACAGCATATGATCCAATCGCGACAGATACTAAACCGCCTAAAATCAATAATACAAAGGCTTGATGCACAAACAATCCATATTGCATTGCAACAATTCCAATGTACCCAAAAAATATACCACTTAATAAAAAACTTATACATACCATCCAATTAAAGGTATTACTAGTCTCATATGTAAGGCGTTTGGCACGATTTAATAATAAAAATCCAATAAATGAGATACCCAAATTTGCTATAACCCAATATGTCAACTGTTCTTGTGGAACAAGAGAGTTTAATATGAATGCAATAATGATAGTAAATGCCATACCAGAAGCTACATTAACACCTGAATGGATATATAAAAATTTCAACTTCTCGAAATTAAGTTTTTTTTCGTTTTCCACTGTTTCTTTGCTCACATAGTAATAATTTATTCGTAAGAATTATATTATTATAAATCTATATTACTACTGAAAACTTGGTCTTTTAAAACTAAAATATAACAATTTTTAAAATAAATATACTTATTTTAAATTAATTAAAATAAGTATATTTATTTTAAGAATAAAGGCTTAACTAACTATCTCTTTTTGTGCTAAAAAGTATTAATGCTAAAAAAACTACAATTGCCATACCAATTAACAAAAAAAGCTGCAAGAGATTAATGCTGTACCTTTGATTTTCCAATGTGAAATCATAAGCTCCAACTATATAACCAAGTACCTTATTTTCATAATCATATATAGTTGTAACCTTTGATGAATAAAACTCTTTATTATCTCGTTCTAAAAGTATTACATCATTACTATGCAAAACCATTTTTAAAAAATCAAGTGTAAAAAATTTGTTCAAAGACATAACAGCATAATCATCATCAATTGTTAAAGTCAGATTTTTATCACTTAATTTTTTAATACTATTTTTATCTAAAACAAATTGAAAATGTACATTACTATCTGAGTCCTCTAAAGATTGTGTAATCACTGTAGGATTAAGACCAATCTCTAGTGCACCTATGTATTTTTCCTTATAAAATACTGGAACAACAACTCTAAGGCTTCCTCCATATCTACCACTTTCATATCCATTCGTAGCTTTGTGAGTAGAGTGTACAGATTCTATTAATGGACGGATAGTAGACAAATCATCACCATATTTGTCCTTATTATGCATACGTAAGAATGATGTACTATCTATATTGTGAAAATGAAGAATCTCCAAAGCTGGTTCTGCTTCTTGTAAATCCATATATGTGCTGTACATTAAATTGTAAAGCTCTTCTCTTTTTTGTTCTGCAAATAGTCTACTTACCTCTTCATCAGATGCAATGTCTGTTAATACATCTTTGTAGTACTCACTCCAAATTTTAATGTCAGAATTTAACATATCATGCATATCTTTAGAACGTTCTAAAAACAATTCTTGACGATTTTTATGATCTTTATGAATTGTATTATAAATTATAAATACACTAAAGATAAAAATAATAAAAAATATAATATATAATATAATATTGCGTTTGTTTTTCATAAGCTAAACTAACTCCATCATATTATTAATTTCTATCTTTAAATACTACCAACTTTAAACGTATACTTATATAAAATAATTTTATCAGTATACTAAAACTTTCATCAGATAAATATTATATTTAACAATTTAAATTAAAAATATAAACTATTTTATATTAACACTAAAAGTATTACCAATTTCTCTATTGACCTCTTGTTGTAAAAGTAGATATGTAAGATTGTATTTTAATAACTTCTTCTTTATCTCTAAAGTATAAATTTCTCTTTGATTCACCATAAATAGCGTACTAAGTCCTAGTCTATATTTTTTATTTTCAGCATCTTCTAGTTTTTCAACCAATTCTACTTCATCTTTTGAATTTTTTATATTAATTGCAATATGCTTTAATGAGTTAATAGTATTGGTTAATTTAATTTTGACATCTATAACTATTTTTTCTTTCGTGTTCTCTAAGTTTTTAATACTTTTCTTAATCTCAGCATGTTTTCCTTCATACTTTCTTCGCTCAATTGGAAATCCCATATCTATTGCAATTTTAAAGCCATTCTCATACTTAAAGTCATGAACACCATAAAGTGAGATATTAAGATTTGGATATTTTAGTAAATTTGCATGTTTCTCTTCTAAGTTCATTTTCTTAATTTCATAATCAAATACTTTTAAGTCTGGTCTTTTCTCTAACGCCATATCTATAGAGCTTTCAATATCAATATATTGCTCTTTTATCTCTTCCATGGATGGAAGAATATACTGCTCTTCAAATTTTTCTTTTGTAATATTTAGATATTTCAAAAAGTTTATAAAAGTGTTTGAAAAAATATTTTTCGCAGATACAAGCCTCTGTTTTCTATTTATAATCTGTTGAGTTGCCTCTAAAAGTGATATATCTGCAAGCGATCCTAATTTAACTCTTTTACTTATAATAAGCTCTCTTTTTTTAGCAACATCTAGAAGTTCTTGTTCAAGTTCTAAAATAGCCTTACTATACAAAAGCTCACTATATACAGAGACAATTTTAAAATAGAGTAGTCTTAAATTATCTTTAGAGTTGTAGCTAAATTTTTTGGCATCTAATGAAGCAGAGTAGAGATTAAGTTTACGAGTACTTATGTCATTTAATACAGAAAAAACTGGAATTTTCATACCAGCTCTAACTTCACCATCTGCGCCTGTTTTTATATTGTTGTACTCTTGTATACCTTCAGCGTCTCTGTAACCTAAAATAAATTCTGTTCCATTTTCTAAAGGCTTTTCAAGCGTAACATCAAAAAATTCACCATAGCTTATTGGATAATCTTTTTTATCATACTTAGCAGATAACTTAGTATCAAAATCTCCTAAATAGTACATCTTTTTTTCTCTATAAATATACTCTTTACCTAAAGTTGCATAAACAAATGGATTCTCTTCTGTTAGGAATTGGATAATCTTATCTTCACTAAAGTACTCTTTTGCATTCACTGTATTTATAGTTAAAAGTCCAATAAAGAGTAATATTAATTTCATTTGCTCTTCTTGAAAACAGGTGTAACCATCTGCGGAGGAAGTGCATTCATTAATCTCCACATCTGGTACCAAATTGGAACTGTTGCTAATCTTACCCATACAGTAGACTGTGTACCAACTCTTAAATCATCTCCAGCTGGCCAAGGCTCATTTGGATCTTCAATAATTTGAGCATAATAAAAACCTTTTTCATAAGAGATAGGCTCAACTTTTTTAATAATACCACCAAATGTGCCATACTCAATTTTTGGCCAACCAGAAATTTGTAGTGCTGGCCATCCATAAAACATAATCCTGACAGGTAAACCCTCTTTGATCAGTGGCATATTAAAATCTGATACTTTTAACAATATGGACTTAGTAGTTACTTGAGGGGAAAAATGGATTACCTTTTCACCCTTTTTTATTAACATATCTTTATCATTTTTAAATATTCTTACTACATAACCATTCTTTTGTGCGACAACTTCTCCACTAGCATACCTAGATACATTTGTTGAGTGTTTTTGAACATCTTGTCCTAAAGATTGTAATCTATTTTCAGATGTAAGTGCAGAGTTGTCTAATATTTTAATTTTATTCTTTGTTTCATTTAAAAACTTTTTTCTTTCACTTTTGATAATATCAAGATTATTATTTTCAATCTCTATATCTATATTTATTTTTTCTAACTCTGCATTTGCCTTTACGTATCTATTCTCTCTTAATTCAAAATTTCTTTTTGATTCAATACCATCTTCATGCAGAAGTTTAGTTCTCTCATAATTTGATTTCTCAATTTCTAGATTTTTTTCTAAAGATACTTTTTTAAAATTCAGACTATCAATTTTATTATTAACTTGATTCTCTTTTTGATTATAGATATTTAGCCCAACTCTTAGGTACTCATCTAAGTTCTCTTTTTTATCTTGAAAATTTATCATCTGAGTTTGAGAATTTTTGTATTGATCTCTTGAGCTTCCCTCAATAAACTTTAGCTTATCTAAATAATCTTTGTCTAAATCAACAATAGTAAATAACTTAGTGCCTCTTTTTACAAACTGATTTTCTTTAACATAAAATTCATCTATAAAACCATCAATTGTTGCAAGTATTGAATAATCTCTTTCTGTAGGGTCATACGCCACAACAGTACCCTCACCTTTTACCGTCTGTTGCCAAGGTAAGAACAGCGCACTAAATAACAGTAAAAAAATAAAAAATGTAAAAAGCCAAACTCTCTCTACCAATGGGTTTACTTTTACCTTCTGAAGTGAAGAAAACTTAAAACTATTCATTTTTATTCTCATCTAAAGAGATTGATAACTTTTCAACTTTATAAAAGCCCTCTATCATGTCATAAATATAGTCTAGCTGTTTCATAAAACCTTTTAAAGCATAAGTTATTGAAACAACAATAATTTCAGCAGCAACAAACTCACCAAGAGGGATAGTCCCATTAATAACTAAATGACCACCAGCAATTAAAAAACTACTAAAGATGAGTCCTTCCATAAAAAAGGTTAAAGTCAATTGCCTAATAATTACTCTAAATATTTTCTCTCTTGCACTAATGAATGTAGATAAATAACCGTCAAACTCTTCTAAAATTGCCTCTTTTGACTCTTTCTTATATGGAATATTTTGCAGGTAGTAAATAGCGCTATGTTTAGCATCAGAACGTTTTATCGCATATTCTAAACCGTTATACCCCAGTGCTACCAATAGTCCTAAAAACAGCATAAAAAAGAATAATCCAAGAGCAAAAAATAGTGGGTCGAAAATTAAAAGAAGTAGTAAGCTTACAACTATTTTAACAATTAAACCAGTTCCATCTAGTAGTAAAATTGGGAAAAACTTCTGTATAGCACTAATATCAAAAAAATAGTTCATATACCTATCTATATTCTCTTTTGTATCGATACTGGATGTTTTTATAGAAGTTGCCATTTGGGCGATTTTAATTCCTGTATTTATAAAAATTTTCTGCTGGAACTTCTCAACTATATACTCCTTAACAACTTGCAAAGATGTAGTTAAAATAAATATTACTACTACTATAGAACCTAACACTAACACTGAAATTGATGCATGTGCGAGTACACTATTTATAATAAATGAAGAAGCTAAAGGAATAGAAAGAGCTAGTATAGCTTCAATAACTGAGTAATACAGAAGATAAAATATATTTTTCTTATCTGCTTCTATAATCTTTGAAATATTTAACAATATACTTTTCTTAACATTCATCCTATTTAAACCCCTCATAAAGAGTAATATTATACACACAATTAGCGAATTTATATACAAAAAAATAAGTTAAAAAAAACACATGATGTTAGTTCAGCCAGAGAGTACTTTTAATGCTTCTTTAGTTAAGTTAGTTATTTCACTAAATTTTTTTTGTTCTATTAAATGATTTGGTACTATCCAACTTCCACCTACACATAATACATTATTAAGTGCTAGAAAATCTTTTGCATTTTTAGCATTTATTCCACCTGTTGGACAAAAAACTACATCTTTAAATGGTGCTCCAAAAGATTTTAGAGCATCAATACCACCAACTATATTTGCTGGAAAAAGTTTAAAAGCATCAAAGCCATAATTTAGTCCATTCATAATTTCACTTGCTGTGGCAACACCTGGAAGTAGCGGTATATCTATTTTTTTTGAAGCTATTGCTAAGTCATTAGTAAGCCCTGGCGAGATGGCAAACTTAGCACCTGCATCTTCTACCGCCTTGAAACTAACTTCATTTAAAACTGTTCCTGCACCAGTTACCGCATTTGGAAACTCTTTTGCCACTGCCTCTATGGCCTTCAATGCTCCACTAGTTCTAAGAGTAATTTCAAATATATTAATACCGCCTTGCATTAATGCTTCAGCTAAATGTAACATTTCTTCAGCAGAATCTACACTTATAACTGGAATGATTTTTGACACGCTCATAACTTCTCTAGCTGTTAACATGTCTCTTCTCCTGCTAACTCAAAACTACACGCTCCATCCTCTGCACTATTTACATATCTGCGGTTAATTGAAAATAGTTCTCGTCCAAAACCATGATGATTATCTGATAAATCTGGCTCATATATTTCACGCTTATCAAGTTCTTTATCTTCTACATGCAAAATCAATTCTCCATTTACAGCATCTAGTGTAATCATATCACCATCTCTAATTTTTCCTATAACTCCACCATCCTTTGCTTCTGGGCATAGGTGAATTGCAGAAGCTACCTTTCCAGATGCTCCAGACATTCTCCCATCTGTAATGATTCCTACTTTATAACCATCATCTTGCAAAGATCCCATTGATGGAAGTAGTCCATGAAGCTCAGGCATACCATTTGCTTTGGGACCTTGATATGGTAAAACTGCTATAAAATCCTGATTTAATTCACCTTTTTTGAATGCAATTTTTAATGATTCTTGAGAGTAAAATACCTTTGCAATGGCTGTTATGTTTCTATTGTCATCTTTTAGAGCTGAGACTTTTATGACACTTCTACCTATATTTCCCTCGAGAACTTTTAAACCACCTTGCTTGTCAAAAGGTTTTTTCACACTGCTTATAACAGTTGTATCTGCTGAAGTTGTTATGGATGATTTATACTTTAACTCCCCATCTTCTAAAAATGGCTCTTTTAGATAAGACGATAGTCCATACCCTACAACTGTATTTACATCCTCATGTAAAAGTCCAGCTTCTAATAATTCTGAAATAACAACTGCCATGCCACCAGATGCATGAAAATGATTTACATCTGCGCTTCCATTTGGATACATTTTACATAAAAGTGGTGTTACACTAGAGAGTTCATTAAAGTCATCCCAAGTTAAAACTATTCCAGAAGCTCTTGCCATTGCTATTAAGTGAATAGTATGATTTGTTGAACCACCAGTTGCCATAAGACCTACTATTGCATTAACAAAGCTCTTCTCATCTATCATTTTTCCTACTGGCATGTAATGTTCACTCATTGGTGAATTATCTAAAACTTTTAGTGCAGCAGCTTGCGTTAGGGCATCACGAAGTGGTGTGTTTGCATTTACAAAAGATGCTCCTGGCAGGTGAAGACCCATTATCTCCATAAGCATCTGATTTGAGTTTGCTGTTCCATAAAATGTACAAGTCCCAGCTGAATGATAAGAAGCAGATTCTGCTTTTAAAAGTTCTTCTCTACCTGCAATTCCTTTTGCATACTCTTGGCGGACTTTTACCTTTTCACTATTACTAATCCCTGATTCCATTGGTCCTGCTGGAGCAAATATTGTTGAAAGATGCCCAAATTTCATAGCGCCAATGAACATACCAGGAACTATTTTATCGCATACGCCAAGCATTATTGTTCCATCAAACATATTGTGCGATAGTGCAATTGCCGTTGATTGTGCAATATTATCTCTACTAAAAAGACTTAATTCCATTCCAGGCTGAGATTGTGTTACACCATCACACATAGCCGCAACCCCTCCTGCAAACTGTGCAGTTACACCCTTTAAAGCCAGTGCTCTTTTAATTAAAGATGGGTAAGTAAAAAATGGCTGATGAGCTGACAACATATCGTTATATGCTGAGACAATAGCAATGTTTTCTTTTTTCATAGAAAGAAGTTCATCTTTTTCATGGGCTGAACATGGAGCAACGGCGTGAGCAAGGTTTGAACAGCTAAGAGAACCTCTTTGAACTTTTGTTAAATGTGCTTTTTCAATACGTTCTAAATAAATTTCTCTACTTTTTTGAGATCTTTTTATAATCTCTTGTGTTACTTTTACTAATGTTTCATTTTTATGCATAATAAACCTCCATCATTGGTTCTTCTTGTTGCATCATTGACAATATTGGCATTTTAAAGGTATCTGAACTATTTAATGCTTTGTCAAAGACCTCTTTTTTTTGTTCACCTTCAATATGTAAAATAATTGAATCTGCTTGCAATAAAAAACTTCTACTTAATGTAATTCTCTCTTTTGGCTCAACAGTTGCTGTTGATGCTAAACAAACTTCATCTGTACTATAAGCTTCTTCTAGCTCCTTAACATTTGGGAAAAAAGAGGCTGTATGTGCATCATTTCCCATCCCAAGTATTACAACGTCTAGTTTAGGAATCTCTTTTAAAAAAGCCTTACACTCACTTATGCCCTCTTTTGCACTGAGAGAACTATTTTTAAGTGAAATAAATTTTGCCTCTTTTGCTCTATCTTTTAGTAAAAAAGTACGAACCAATTTTTCATTACTATCATCACTATCTTGCTCTACCCATCTTTCATCTACCAACGTAATAATCACTTTTTCCCATTCAAGCTCACTGCAAGAGAGTTTGTTAAAAAGTTTTTTAGGAGTTGAACCACCTGAAAATGCTATGCTTGCTATTCCTCTTGCGTCTATAGCACTTTTTAAATCTACTAAAATTCGTCTACACAACTCATCTATTAAAGCTTCACTATTTTCAAAGTTGTACAATTTATAGTTATTCATACCAGCTTCTACCATCTCTTTCAATTAAGGCAAATGCCGCGGCTGGTCCATCTGTTCCTGCTTTATATGGTTTAGCTTTAATACCCTTTTCATGCCAACCATCTAAAATTTTATCTGCCCACTTCCAAGCAGCCTCAACCTCATCTCTTCTCATAAAAAGTGTTAAGTTATCTTTTATAACATCTAGTAAAAGATGCTCATATGCATCAGGAGAACGAGGAGCATCCTCTGCAATAGTTAAGTCCAGTTCAACTCTTTGAAGCCTCATTCCCTCATTTAGCCCTGGGACTTTATTCATGATAAAAAGAGAGATACTCTCATCTGGATGAAGACGTATAACTAGTTTATTGCTATCTATGCAGGCACCACCTCTAGGAAAAATAGAGTGAGGGACATCTTTAAAGTCAATAACAATTTCACTATATTTTTTACTCATTCTTTTACCTGTTCTAAGATAAATTGGTACACCTTTCCATCGCCAGTTATCTATGTCTGCACGAATAGCCACAAATGTTTCCGTCTCACTATTTACATTGCCACCATCTTCTTCTAGAAATCCAGCTACTGCTTCTTGTCCACTAACACCTGAAGTGTATTGTCCGCGTACAGTTCTCAAAGATAAATCCTCACCCTCTATAGGCCTTAATGAACGAAGAACTTTTAACTTCTCGTCTCTAACACTGTCTCCATCAAGCGAATATGGTGGTTCCATTGTAACAAGGCATAAGACTTGAAGTAAATGATTTTGAACCATGTCTCGCATAGCGCCATAGTCATTATAATAACTCCATCTACCCTCAAGTCCAACGCTCTCAGCCACGGTAATTTGTATATTATCTATGTACTGAGCATTCCATATATGAGTAAAAAGCATATTTGAAAATCTTAGAGCTAATATATTTTGAACTGTATCTTTTCCAAGATAATGGTCTATTCTAAAAATTGAGCTCTCTTCAAAATAGATGGCAACTTCATTATTTATGACTAAAGAAGTTTCTAAACTATGCCCGATTGGTTTTTCTAAAACAACCCTTGAGTTTTTTGTAATTAAATTATGAGTACTTAAATTCTTACAGATAGTGCCAAAAAGAGAGGGAGCTGTTGAGAGATAATTTATTCTATCTCTATCTGGATAAACATCTAAAAGAGTATTTAAACTTTTGTAATCATCCACAACTGTTAAATCTACATTTAAATAATGTAATTTTTCTTTAAATAAATTAAACATATTGTCATTAAAGCTATCATCACTAAAATCTTTTTGAAATCTTTTTGAAATAACTTCACAATACTCTAAAGTATTTAGCTTCTCACGAGAAATAGCTATAATCCTTACATCATTATCTAGATGCCCATCTTGCAAAAGGTGATACAGTGCTGGCATTAATTTTCTAAGTGCCAAATCACCATGACCGCCAAAAATTATTACGTCATACGCCATTTATTATCCAATAAGTAAAATTTAAACATAGTAGCATAAGATTATTTCATATTAACACAGATAATTGTCTAATCTTTATACAAAATTTGATTTAGTGAATAATATGTGAACATTATTGTTTTAAAAGTAGAATGTAGGTGTTATTGTAATCTGAAATGTTGTGTTTTAGATGTTTAAAACGTAGTGGCTCCGGATATTGGAGACCATTGACTAAACCTCTATATACCACTAAATACCTTATATAATGAAGTTTTCACATTTAAGGTTTCTAATCATATAGTATTAGATAGGTATATCATGGCACCGAATTGGCACCGACATGTAATTATATATGAGCAAAATTATTGGAATAATTTGAGCTTGTATTAGTAATAAACTAATCTATTCTGTAAAAAGGTTGTGCTTATGAACTAAAGCTTCCAACTCACTTCTGTTTATTGTCTCAACATTGGTCTTAGAAGCTTCATCATATCCATCATGGGTAAAATCAGTAGTTGTTATACAAATCATCCTTTTTGCACCTCTTGTTATAGCAAAGCTGTGTAGTCGTTGAATTGGTGTTGATCCTATATTTGATTTTGTATATCGTTTACATTGCACAATAATAAGATCTCCATTTTTGTCATTACATCTAACATCAACACCCCTATCTCCTGAACGACCAGATACAACTACATTTTTGTAGCCTTCTAACTCTAGTAGATGTGCAACAAATGCTTCAAACTCGTATGGATCTAGTGATAGTAGGTTTGCAATACTACTTGGAATAGTAGGGGTTGGTCTTTTTGTAAAATATTTTCCACCTTCCAATGGTTCTGCATACATATTTAATAGAGAATAAATAGAGTTCTCACCATCTTCTAGGATATCCTTTATGATTCCTCTGGTACCATTCTCAACAAATTCTGCCACCTTTAATAAAAATTGATCAAAAGTAAATTGAGTACTATCTTGTAATAGCTCTTCAATAACATATGGTATGTATAAAGATACTCTTTCAATATAGGGTGTATTATATATTTCATCAGAATAAGGTGTTGATGGTTTTGGTAAATATTGATCATTATCTATAACTTCGCAAACTCTTTCGAAGCAAGTATCAAGTAAATGCTTATTTTTAGGAGAATGAAGCTTTAATAAACCCATTTCTTTAGTTTTTTTATGCATTTCAAGGTTCCATTGTTTACGCGTGAATGCTCCAGCCAGCTGATCTTGTGTATAAACTGCAACTTGAAAAGCTATATAATCAATATCTTCGCCATCAATGTATATTCTTCTTTCATCTTCATTCAGTTTTATAAATGTTAGAATTAAATCACTACTAAAAGCATAATGAGCACTTTGTTGTATTCTCATTGCGGGATCGTTGTTCGTTAAATCTATTGATAATAAAGGCTCAAATCCATTGTGTCTTGCAATTAATTTTAATTTATTAAAGTTCTCTATCCATTCTTTAGCAGGAACGGGACGAAAGTATAAAACAATAAATGAATGCAGTTTAAGTACTCGATATGCTTGGTTAAATAAGTTGTCCATATCCGACCACCATTGTTCTTTATCATGTTTATCTTTTCTGCTTGGAGAATCTGATACTATAACTTCTTTTGTAAGTCTGTCTTTATCATTTTTAAGATCATAATTTAGCCAAGGATGGTACAACTGTGCACGTTCGAAATAAGCATTTCCATCATTCCATGGAGGATCAGTGACTAATAAATTTATAGAATCTTCATTTATGTCAGTCAAAAAATCTCTATAGTCTTTTGAATTTATATGTATATTTTGATAATTATTTAGATTATAAGAATAAAGGGTATCAACTCTTTTTTTAAATTGCTTAGTTAGTTTATTTAGAATATTTGTTTCTCTTAATTTTATAGGAGGACAATGTAAATCTTGGCTTTTGCTTCTATAGTCTTTATATTTAGTTAGAGGGATTATAGATAAGAATACATTTTCAATAAAAAACTTACAAGATTGATTCATATCTGATGATTTAAGTGATTCCCAAATGTACGATGTAGCAACTCTACTTCTTTTTGGAAATAATTTTCCATAAATTAAGAAATTCTTGCTTAAGTTAATTCTTGCATTTTCAATCATTATAGTATCAAATAGTACATTATCTTGAATCTCATCCAACTCATCTAATACAGCCTGGTCAAAATCATCAAAATACTTCTCAGTTGCACCACAATTAGGGCATTTATAATCTTTTCCTCTAAATGTTATATTCTTACCATCAGTTCCTAATCTTTCATGTTGGCTTACGTTATGATAAGCTAATGGTTCTCTATCAAAGAATAATGAGTCAAGAGGAAGTATTTCTCCGCAAGTACATTTGGTTCTATAGTAATAATCAATTTGAGGTTTTATTCTTTGTATATATTTATAGAATGCATCTAATAGAAGTTGTTTATCTGGTATATTAAAAGGAGCAAAAGCCATTCGATATGTGTATGGTTCATATTCATTTGCATATACTAATCTATTGTTAAGAGCGCCTGCATATGCAAAAGTCCCAGAACCAACAAAAGGATCACATATCGCTTCTTAATCTTTTGACAATACTCTTATAATAGTTTCAGCATGTTTGATTACTTTCCTACCTTGAAAAGGAAATGTTTGGTCTTTATGAGGTACTTTATTCTCAATTTCAGATAATGTAATAACAAGGTTATCAATTAATAATCTAACTTCTTTTTGTTTATTTTCATTTAGTAACCAATACATTATAGGAACCTCGATATATCATTTAATTTCCATTCTTCGCGATCAACTATTTCATGAGTAATGTATTCCTTGATAAAATATCCAAAACGCTGAAAATATGTTTCCCCCGTTACTTTATCTAGTATCGTTTGTATCTTGCAAGATGGTAATTTCTCAGGCATTATATCTATCTTTTTACAAATAATAATTAAATCCCCATCTAATGTTTTTCCAGGTGAAGTCACTGCTTTCATGGAACGCCTTTGCTTACTAATTGCTATCACTTCCTCGGTTATACAATTAGATACGTGTAAGGCTTTTTTTATTCCACTCCAATGATCTATGTTTTTGTCTAAATAAAAGAAGACAAAGTAACCATCTACTTTAAGTAATTTTAAAAAAGATATAAAAGAGTCTGAAAGTCTACTTTCATAACTACTAGAGTCTATTTCTCGACCAACAGCATTAGTTTTAACAATCTCTTTAGCCCATAGTTTTTTTGATATCCCTTTTTTATTTATTAAAGACCAATACAACTCTGAGTATTCTATATATGGAGCGTGATCTGCATAAGGAGGATCTGTTACAATTAAATCCACCATTGAATCTATTTCGTTAGTAATTTCACTAGCTGAGCATTGAATAAGTATTCTGTTAAGATTATGCTGGCTTAATTCTTGACTAGCCCATTGAAGGCTTTCTGTAAAAGCTTTGTACCTACGTGTTAATGCAACTATTGGATTACGTGAAGTGAGTTCTTTCTTTGGTCTCCAGTAAGGCCACTGAGAACTAGCTTTTTTATCACTTAATCTTAGCATTGGAATCATGGAAGATAAAAATATTCTAAGGAAATTCATTTCCTTTTCATTCAAGTTACATTTATTAATATATGTATGTATATAGTTAATAAATGATTGGTTGCGTTCAGTGAAAAAATGGGATGCTTTTACTCCGTGATGAATTGCTATCCTAGAATTTTCAACAAAGCCGATTGATGAAAAATTAATTGGCTTAGATAATAATTGATTATTGATCTCATTCATGAACGCATAATCTTTGATAAGTTCTATTCCACCCTTCAAAGTATCTTTTTTAATTGCTTTTACTTTTGCTTCTATTGGTGTTAGTTCAAACTTTCCATTTTTGTATTCGCCTGATACGGAAAAGTATTCACGTTCTATACATTTATCAGGTGTAATTTTATATAAATTAATTGCGTAATTAATCCAATCATTAATAGCAGTATCAAGAATTTCTTGGAACTTTTTTGGTTCACTTCCTGAGTTAACTATTGACTCAACTAAGAGTTTTGAGAGAGGGTTTAAGTCACTACCAATAGTATTCCTGTCATTTTTAATGGACGCTATTACTGTCGTACCAGACCCCATAAATGGATCGAGAACAGTATCCCCATTATTAGAATAAGACTGAATAATACATTCAATAATGTTAAGAGGTTTTCGTGCCCAATATGGATGAATTAATCCAGCCGGATAATCATGCTCAGGTTCTAGGTTGTCTATTGTATGTTTAAAATTTTTCATTTGATAATAAAAACAAGTATTCAGTTACTTTTTTATGTCTTGCTTGACCTTGACCAGAATGCACAAGATCAAACTCCAAAGTCTTAATGTAAAGATTTTTTGATTGAGCTAACTTATGAATATCCTCATACGATACAAGTGAAGAACTTGCATAGCTAATAGCTAATTTACTTCCATATTTAATACATGAATCACAAAGATCATCAAATGCTTTATGAACAAGGCTTTTTTTACCAAAATCAGACACTATTCTATTGTCTCTATATCTTCCTACTGTTGTTTGTTGCATACGTTTATTATAAGTCAATTCAGGGTAGTCATATAGCACAAAAGTATCTAATACATGATAATAACGAGAATAATGTTCTTTAAAATAAGGTGGATCAGCATAAATTACACATGATTTATCTAAAGGTAGTTTATCTAATGCTATTTTAAAATCTAAATTAAGAGTTTCACCATCTTTTGGTCTATGCATATGTGTAAGTAATTTTAATTTTTCTATTACTAAATCTATAACACTCAAACTTCTTCGTTTCAAAAGGTTAGTAGCATTACGCTCTGATGATGGTTTAAGGTATTGTGCTAAATGGGTTGTACTTGACACACAATATGTCATAGATGATATGACACATGCTTCAAGATGAGTTTGCATGTTTATATCTAGTTGATTACTTAATTCTTTCAAATAATCAATTTCGGCACATTGTTTAACACCAAAATATGTATTTCTATAATAAAATAGATATAAATTCCAACTTTCATGTTGTTTTATTTTGATTACATCTTCTTTAAATCCACTGAATAAAATAGTACCATCACAAAAATCTTTATAATTTGTCCAAATAAAATTTCCATTTTCCATATCTGAAATATATTATTTTTCAGATAAGTAATCATCAAAAAAACTTTCTCTAAAATTTGAAAAAAGTTGCTTATCTTTTACTTTATTTAGTATGTTAATAATATCATCAATACCAGCAGTTGAACATTTCAATAAGGAATTTAAAACTGTTGAAGAATAAGGTTGAATGTCGTTTGCAAATACTGTGTATCCTCTTTGTTGTGCATAATAAGATACTACACCAGAACCCGCGAACAAGTCAATAAAGCTTGGTAACACTCCAAAGTTGCTTTTTATGCCTTCAAGAATTTCATTAACAATTCGACCCTTTCCCCCTAAATACTGCATTGCGAGAGGAGTCTTATTCGATAAATATATGTTTTTACTTCGAACTGTCATATTTATTAATTTTTTTCCTATTTATATTTTACTTTATTTTAGCATTTTAACTATGTCATTGAGTTGAATGTAACTCATTAAATTTTTTTGGTACTTTCTTTATTTTTAGACAGCTGAAAAATACATTAATTTTTCCAAACTTTAACTCCAGCCCAGTAAACTTGGTGTTGCCATTTTTTTATTTTTAAAAATTTTTGTCTTTAACTGCATAACTATCTATTATGTCCTAAAATGGATGTATAAAACTCGTGACATCATAAAATCTGCTCTTTTATTTACCATCACAATAGTATTTAAAGTACAAATTCAGAAAAACAATAGTTCATAAACTTTCTAAATACATCCAAAATATAAAGCATGTAAATAACTAAAAGACACCTTATAAAAAAGCCCTCGGCAGGAGCCAGTAAAGACATACTCCGTTGGCTTTGTAAAACTGGTTTTGATTTGCCCACGCAGGTAACTCAAAATTATCACTGATTTAGTGTTGCACTTTTTGATTTATTATTAAAACTACTTGGAAAAAGACATTAAAAGCTTGTGAGACCTATCTATCATACAAGGCACTCATTTGCTACTATGATGATAGAGAATGACGGGAATAAATTTGGGTGTCGAGTATGTTAGGTCATACAAGCATATCAATGACACTTGATAAATATACTCACAAAGAAGATAAAAAAAGAGGTCAGTTCTTAAAAGCAGGACTTGCACCGAATGACACCGAAATTGGCACCAAGTTATTAGAAATAGCTTAGAAAGTCAAGTTTTAGGGGTTTAAGTTTAAAATGGCTCCGGATACTGGATTCGAACCAGTGACCAAGTGATTAACAGTCACCTACTCTACCGCTGAGCTAATCCGGAATATGATAAGTTTTTCTTAAAAGTGGCTCCGGATATTGGATTCGAACCAATGACCAAGTGATTAACAGTCACCTACTCTACCGCTGAGCTAATCCGGAATGTTTTTAAGAGGTGAAATAATATCGCAATAGTGCTAATAAGTCAAGATTTTAGGCAGTAAAAATGTACATTATCATCTGCATTAATATAAACTTCGTTTTTTACCACTAATTCATCTAATCTAGCCTTAGAATCGTCATCAAAAAGTGTATCTATGTCACCTTTTGTTAGTGGTCTTTTAGAAAGAGTTTGTAGTATCTCTTCACTTGAATAGCTATCTTCAATTTTCTCACCCTTATGTCTACTTGCAATGTGTATATTTAGGCTTGAATCAAACTTTCTTGCAATCTCTAAAAGCTTTTCATAACTTATAGACTTTACATCAAAGGCTGGCGGACGGTCTATTGTCCCAATATCAACTCTTGTTGTATTTATCTGATTTAGTGTCTCATTTAATAGCTCTATCTCTTCATCTTTATCATTAATATTTTCAACAAAAAGAACTTCAATAAGGAGTGTGCCTTTGTACTTTTTAGAAAACTCTTTCATTGATTCTTTTAGAGCTATTAGGTTTATAGATTTATCTACTCTATCTAATCTTTTAAAACATTTTTCGCTAATGCAATCAAGAGATAGTTTTACCTGATCTAATAACATTAATGATTCTTGTACCTCTAAACTTGCAATTGTTGAGCCATTTGAGAGTATTAATGTTTGAGTATTTTCTTTAAAATTATTGATTAACTCTATTAACTCTTTTAAATGCGGATAGAGCGTTGGTTCACCATTAGCAGTTATTGTTATAACATCTATGTTTTTATGCTTCTTTAGCGCCTCTTTTAGCTGTAAGACAATATCTTCAGGCTTTGCAACATCTTCATAGCTATCCATAGTTTTTGCAGGCGTAAGCTCACAATATAGACAATCAAAGTTACACTGTTTTTTATTTGGACTTAAATCTATTCCAAGAGACAATCCAAACCTGCGCGACTGCACAGGTCCAAAGATATAGTTATTCATAAATTAACGAGCAGAGCGAGTTTGTACTTCTGTAACTAGATACTGAGCCATTTCTGGCTTGAAATCAGGAAGCATTCCGTGACCTAAGTTAAATATATGTCCAGCTTTGTTTCCCATTGTATTTAGAATCTTATCGATTCCCTCATCTGTAGCTTCTTTGCTATATAATCTTGTTGGCTCCATATTCCCTTGAAGAACATATTTATCACCAAGTTTTTCTTTGGCAAGCTCTATAGGCGTTGACCAATCAACACCAAATACATCAAAATTACCATGAATTCTATCTAAGAATCCAGCTATTCCTTTAGGGAACATCATTACAGGAGTTTCAGGGTATTTAGCTTTAATTGCATCTGCAATCTGTACCATATAGTCCCAACTAAATTCAAAGTACTTATCCTCTTCGAGCGCTGCTGCCCATGAATCAAACACCATCACTGCATTTACACCAACTTCAATCTGACGAGAAAGATACTCAATAATCACATCTGTAAGTTTTTGAAGTAACAGATGCATAAGTTTAGGATCTGAATATACAATCTTCTTAACAAGTGAGTATGTCTTTGTTCCTTGTCCTTCAATCATATACGTTGAAAGTGTCCAAGGGCTTCCTGTGAAACCGATTAGCGCCTTATCTTCAGCGAGTTCTGCTCTAACTTTTTCAATTGTCTCATAAACATATGTTAGCTTATCTGCAGCACTCATATCTAATGATTCAATATCTTCTACTCTCTTAAGAGGTGTATCAAACTTAGGACCCTCACCTTTTATGAAGTCTAGTTTCATTCCCATCTCATTTGGAACGACTAAAATGTCGCTAAACAAAATTGCAGCGTCCATTCCAAAACGTCTTACTGGTTGAAGTGTAACTTCAGCAGCTAAATCAGGTGCGTGACAAAGGTTTAGAAAGTTTCCAGCCTCAGCTCTTACTTCCATGTACTCAGGTAGATAACGACCAGCTTGACGCATCATCCAGATTGGGGTGTAGGGTGTCTCTTTTCTAAGACAGGCATCAACAAAAATCAATGTTCGCCTCCTTTATGTAAATAATATAGTGCAAATGCTAACGCAAAAATTGAGCCAGCGAAATAGAGCATCTCTAGTGCGCTACTATAGTCAGTTCGAAGTACACGTTGAAAAAAGCTTACAATTAAAACCATTACGATTACTTTTGCAAGTTTGTCTTTTAATTGATCTAATGAATGAATTGCTAAAACTTTTGAAGCACTATTATTTTTGGCTACATCAATTTCAGAGATAAAAAGCTCATAAATACCAAAACTAAACAAAAGCATTACAACAGCGATTAGGTACAAGTCAATTGCACCAATAATATCTCCAACAATTACCTCATGGAAATCTTTAGGATGAGCATGAGATATCAATATATTAAACGTATACGTTGCTACATGCCAAATATCAAGTGACGCAATTAAAAATAGAACCGCAGCGCCAATAAGGCTGAATACTACTGGTAAAAAAGTAAGTAATCTGCTACTCCAAAGTACCTTTTTGAACATTTTTATGCTTCGTCCATTTCAATCCACTTTTGAGCGATTCTAACAGCATTTGTAGCTGCACCCACACGTAAGTTATCTGCAACTACCCATAAATGAAGAACATTACTTTTATATAAATCTGCTCTTATTCTTCCAACAAAAGTCTCATTTCTATCTACACAACCCGCTGGCATTGGGTAGTGACTCTCACTTGGTGTATCCATAACGACAATATTAGGAGCAACTTTTAAAATCTTTCTAGCTTCTACTGCATCTACATCACCATCAAAAGTTAGAGTAATAGATTCAGCATGACCACGTAGAGTAGGAACACGAACACAAGTTGCAGCAACTTCAATCTCTTTGTGCATGATTTTACTAGTCTCTTGCACCATTTTCATCTCCTCTTTTGTGAAATCATTTTCCATGAAAACATCAATTTGAGGGATAACATTAACTGCAATTTGGTGTTTGAAAGCTTTATGATCGCTATCATCTAACTTAAATGCAAAAAAGTCTTTCATTTGGTCTACTAACTCTTCCATCCCACTCTTACCAGCACCACTTGTTGCTTGGTAAGTACTAACATCAACACGCAATAAATCAAAAGCATCATCAAGAGGTTTAAGAGCTTGAACCATCTGAATAGTTGAACAGTTTGGATTTGCGATAATTCCTTGACTCTTCCAAAGAGCTACATCTTCAGGATTAACCTCAGGAACAACTAAAGGAACCTCATCAACCATTCTAAAATGGCTAGTGTTATCAATAACAACCGCGCCAGACTTTGCAGCTAGTGGAGCAAAATGAGCAGATACTGAACCACCAGCACTAAATAGTGCAATGTCTACATCTAACTCTTCAAAAACTGTATCTGTAAGTTCTATTGTCGTAATGTCACTATTGTTAAAACGAACCTCTTGCCCTGCGCTTCTGCTTGATGTTAAAGGAAAAAGTTTCTTAACTGGAAAATTAAGCTCTTCTAAAACACGTAGTATCTCTTCACCAACAGCTCCTGTTGCACCAACAACTGCCAAATTATATTGTTTCATTAAATAAACCCCTTATAAAAAATGAAATTATACCTCAAAAACTTCTGCTATCTCAAACTCTTCATTTAAGCAATTTATTTTCATCTTATCTTCTACGTTAAAGCCTCTAACATAAAAATATTTACCATCAATCAGTTCATATTTATCTATAATTTTAAGAGATGTATCAACAATGAAATACTCTTTAATTCCACTACGCTCATAAATCTCTTTTTTAACACCTTTGTCTTTTTGAGCCGTAGAATCAGAAAGCACCTCAAAAACTGCGCAAAGCTCATCCTCTTCGCAAAAAAGCATGACATCAGGTTGAACTATATTTATTTTGTTTTCAAAAGTTAGTTTAATGTCAAACGGAGCAATTCTCACAAAACACTCACCACCTTTTGAAATATTTTTTAAAATATAAAATATATTTCCAACAGCATCTTGATGTTCAGCACTAGCACCAGCCATCATGTAAATTTTTCCATCAATCAACTCAACGCGTTCACTTGTGCTTTTATCAATATCTAAATAATCTTGGTAACTATAGTTTTCTAACTGGGTTGCTTCATCCATAATTTGCTCCTAGTGGCACTATTATATCATTTATTCATCTTATAAACATACGCTAAAACCTCAGCTACTGCTTGGTACAGCTGTTCTGGAATCGGGTGGTCTAGTTCGACCTCTTTATAGAGTGAGCGTGCTAGTGGTGGGTTTTGTAGTACATGTACTCCATTTTCACGTGCAATCTCTTTTATTTTAAGAGCAACTTCATTCATCCCCTTTGCGACAATAGTTGGAGCGTTATCTAGCCCCTCTTTGTAGCGAATGGCCACAGCGTAATGAGTTGGATTTGTAACAACAACATCAGCAGATGGTACTTCGCTCATCATACGTTTTTTTGACATCTGCATTTGACGTTGACGGATTTGCTGTTTTATGAGAGGATCCCCATCCATATTTTTCATCTCATCTTTTATCTCCTGTTTACTCATTTTGAGATTTTTAAAATATTGATATCGTACAATCAGCAAATCTGCAAGGGCAAAAACAAACGTAACAAGTAACATAGCAAGAGCAATAACAAGTGCTTTATCTTTTAGCCATTTTAATTGATCAGTAAGTCCAAAAAGTTCTACTGTTGGAAGTTCTTCTATAAAAGCCCAGAAAAAGAAAAAACCAACACCTAATGATATAAAAGATTTTAGTGTTGTCTTTATTGCCTCAATAAACTTTTTCATTGAAAAAAGATTACCAAGACCCTTAATTGGATCTAACTTCTTTAAATCTGGAATCAAAGGTTTAACGGTAAATAAAAATCCTATTTGAGCCACTGTTCCTAGTACCCCAGCGATTGCAACAATAGTTGCTAAAGGTATTACCATCAATAAAAATTCACGTGAGATTATAATAACAAGGTCAACTAAGTCTTTTTGCTCAAACCCAGTTTTAATATAACCAAATACATGTCTAAAAAGGTTTTGCATATGTTCTGACATAAAGTCAAAAAGAATTAAAAAAGCTAGTATCGCTACAAAAAGTGTAAAAAGACCAGCAAAATCCATGCTCCTTGGGACGTTTCCGTCCTTTCTGGCATCTTCTATCTTTTTGGAGGTGGGTTCTTCGGTCTTCTCTTGGTCATCAGCCATTAGTTATGAATCAATCCATCTTCATTGATAAATCTATCCACCTTGATTGATGAATTAAACTTCCACTACTGATAGCATCAACACCACTTTGAGCGTAAATTTCAATTGTATCTAGTGTTATATTTCCACTAGCTTCAAGTAAAATATGTGTACAAAATTGATTTCTATAATCAACAACTTCTTTTAATTGTGCGGGAGTCATATTGTCACACATAACAATATCAGCACCAGCGTGCATTGCCTCTTTTGCGGATTCAAATGTCTCACATTCAACCTCTATTTTTGCCATAAAAGGTATTTTCTTGCGAGCTTCTTGCATAAAAAGTGCTAAATTGTCAATAGTTTTTAGATGTGTATCTTTAAGCATAAGCGCATCATCAAGACCCATTCTATGATTAACCGCCCCACCTGTTCTAGTTGCATACTTTTCTAGATGACGCAAAAGTGGACGAGTTTTTCTAGTGTCAAGAAGTTTTACGTTGTAGCCTTCAATGACTTTAACAAACTTATTTGTATAAGTTGCAATTGAACTTGCATGATGCAAAGTATTTAGTAGTACTCTCTCAATTGAAAGAAGAGTGTGAGAATCACCTTTAAGGCGCAAAATTACATCGCCATACTTAAAATATTCTCCATCTTTCAATACCCACTCAACATCAAACTCTTCTAGGCTTGCAAGCTCGTTAATGTAAAGTTCTCCACAAACAATACCCTCACTTTTAGCAATAACTTTTGCAGATACAGGCTCTGGTGGAAAAATCTGAGAGAACAGATCCCCTCGCCCAATATCTTCATCTAAAGCATTTTTCATAAAATCTTGGATTATCATATAGCTAACATTCTTTCAAGTGCAACTTTAGCCCACTTTGTTGTTTTTTCATCGACTTGAACTTCACCCTCAATTTTATCTTCATCAATCATTTTAAGAGTATCATATAGATTCTCTAATGTTGTCTCATTCATAGTCGGACATTCAGGCTTAGTTGAAGACAATATATAAGTATTACTCTCACGCAAACGATTAACCATGTTGTACTCAGTTCCAACTGCCACTTTTTGCTCAGCCGGCAACTCTTTTATATATTTAATTAACTGGCTAGTTGAACCTACAAAATCAGATGCTTGAACAACTTCTGGTGTACATTCTGGATGAGTCGCGATTAAAATTCCAGGGTATTTTTTACGGTAAAACTCAATGTCATCTATATCAAAAAGTTGATGCACTGAACAAAATCCATCAAAACAGATAATATCTGACTCTTTAGGATCAGTTCCATCACCAATAACAGAAGACTTTAGACTCATCATATGTGCAATATTTTGACCTAAACATCTATCTGGAACAAAAAGAATCTTCTTATTCTCTTTTAATGCTCGTTCTATTATCGTTTTAGCGTTAGAGCTGGTACAAACCATACCGCCCATTTCACCAACTTTAGCTTTAATATCTGCACTTGAATTTATATAAGTAATAGGTAAAATATTCTCTTTTGAGATGCCATTATCTTCTAAATATTTAACAGACTTCTCATAGTAAGTCGCATCAATCATTCTAGCCATTGCACAACATGCCTGACGTGGCATTAGTACTCTTTTCTCTGGACTTAAAACCTTAACACTCTCGCCCATAAAACCAACACCACAAAAAACGACGAACTCACTCTCATCATCCATAGTACGTTTTGCTAATTCTAAACTATCACCTGTAATATCAGCCATTTCATAGACCTCATCACGCTGGTAAAAATGTGCAACCACTGTTACACTAAGACGCTTTTTAAGCTCTTTTATCTCTTTAACTAACTCTGCGCGTTCCAATGCAACCTCCGCATTAATTTAAGATTGTAAATATAGCATAATATACTTGTAGCTATATTAGCCTTTTATCAATTAACTTTTAAATTAAATAGATAATATATTGTAATTATTAAATATGAATAAAATTGATTTATTAATAAATAATATATATAATTTTTTTTAACACTTTAAGATACATTATTAATACTTATCTTTGTACTGTTGAAAGGTTTTTATTATGTCAAATTATAAAAGTATAAAAACTATTTTCTTAATAAACTACATTATACTTTTTTCTGGTATAGGTTTTAGCCTCTATTATGCCTATAACCTATTTATAGAACTTAAAGAAAATTCTGCTAAAAAAAATCTTATTACTATTAATAAACTTGCTACTAAAAATGTAAATGACCACCTAAAGCATATATCTAATAGTGTAATAACACTTGGTAACAGTTATAAGAAACTTTATGAAAAGAAATATGAATATATACAGAGCAAACCAATTTACAAACACAGATATATAAAAAATGATAAAATAGTTTTTTATAATGATAATATTAATCAACCAGACTATGCATTTAAGTCAAATCATGTATCTATGGTTCGTTCAAATTTAAAACAAAACAGAGAAATAATTGCTAAAGAACTTAATATTTTTCATCAAATAACCCCAGCGCTTGCATCAATTCATAACTCCTTTAATTTTTCATGGGTTTATATTACAACAGTAAATAATTTTGTAATTATCTATCCATATCTCCCATATATAAATGCAAATGAAGCATACAAACCCACAGAACAACATTTTTATAAAGCAGCAAACTTTAAAGATAAACAAGTTGGATGGGAAGAACCATACAAAGACCTTATTGGTGAGGGAATCCTAATAACTGCATCTTACCCAATTTATAGTGATGACAATGTTCTTTTAGGAGTAGCTTCACATGATATAACTGTTGATAAGATAGCATCATCTATTCTAAATAAAACAACAACATATAAAGGAAGCATTACATTTTTATTATCAAAGCAAGGAAAAATCATTTCATCAACTGATTTAGAACGTATACATGAGATTGAAAATCAATTAAAAAACGAGTATAGAGGGAACTTCTATTACAGAACACTTACAAATGCACATAGTGATGGATTAGATAATATTTTCATCTCATCTTATAATTATCTTAATGAATTAGGAGATGAAATTATCGCATTTCTTAAACATACAAAAAATATAGACACTCAAATATGGAATAGTGAAATACCATTTTTCAATGATAAATTACTTGTAGTATCAAGTGTCAAATCAACTGGTTGGATATTAGTATCGTATGTTCCTAAAGAGACTATCATAGGTGAAACCGAAACTATTTTCTATCGTACATTATTAATTCTATCAATTTTTATTACAATACTCTTTGCTGTTAGTGGTTTTTTAACTATGAAGCACCTAATTATACCTTTGGAGATAATAAATAGAGCTTCCAAAAAGTTTGGTGATGGATTCTCCGATGTAAAAGTTCATTACTCTATGAAAAATCTATTGAGTAACCTCTTTAATACTTTTAATATAATGGTTGATAAAATAGAGTTAAATAATAAATTACTTGAACAAAAAGTGGATGAAAGAACAAAAAAACTTCAAGAAGAGATAGGTTTAAGAAAAAAAGTTGAAGAGCAACTTCGTCTCATTTCGCGTACAGACTCATTAACAGGTATTTGGAATAGAGGTTATTTTTGTGAAATGCTTGAAAGAGAAGTTAACCGCTCACATCGTTTTGGACTAAATATGTCTATTTTAATGATTGATATAGATTTTTTTAAAAAGATAAATGACACTTGGGGACACTCTGTGGGTGATGATGCTATTAATCATCTTGTTAAGGTAGTAAATGCGAACATACGTAAGGAAAATATATTTGGACGACTGGGTGGTGAAGAGTTTGGCATAGTTTTAATTGAGACTAAAGAGCCTGACACGCCTTTAAAAATTGCACAAAGAATTAGAAAAAGTGTCCAAGAGAATCCATTTATGATTGATAATAAACCATCATGTATAACAATAAGTGTCGGTATAGCAAATATTAATAGTGAAGACAGTTCTACTACACTATATAATCGATCCGATAAGGCACTTTATCTAGCTAAAGAAAATGGTCGTAATAGAGTGGAAGAGATATTATAAAATATAATTTAGATTACCATTTTGTCAAATGTTGATTCAATATTTGCCTGAATTTCATTAGGATTCCTATCTGCACACTCCATAATGACTTTTTTTAGAGGTAATTCAATCACTCTTTTTGCTTCGGACGTTGAATCTTTACGCTCTGATGAGAGGGGCGTATACTCTTTTAACGCATTAGATAAAGTCTCTAAATTTTCAATGCATGAAAGTATAACAAACCTATTTTTTCCTGGATTTGCTAAAAACACATCATCACCTAAGTCAAGTTTATCCACAAATTCAAGTAATGAGTGTGCGACATTAGCTTCTGCGCTTTGTGATGCTTCTGCCCCATGCCAACGAATGATTGCATCAAATGTTTTAATACTAAGTAAAATTGCTAAGACTCTACAATTTTTCTTAACAAAATCTTGAATACTTTTTGCTAAATATATGGAGTTTGGTAAAGCAGTAATGTGATTGTACATTCCTTGTTGCTCGAATAAAGTAATATCTTTTAAGTTAATTACATATCGCTTAGTATCATTTATAGCATTTGCACTAAATAAAAATACTCTATCACCCGCTTCATTACTACCCATCAATTTATAATTACGTTTTCCACCCTCTTTTGCTTTTTCTATCAATTCTAAAATATTTGGTGCATAAAGATAACCTTGTGCATCCATTAAAAAATGGCTCAAATCATCAAATAATTTTTGTATGTGAACTAAATGCGCTACCCCTAAAAGTTTGTATGCTCTTTCATTTGCATGATATACACTCTCCTCATTGATTCTAACTACACCTTGATCAATCAAATCAAGGATAGCCTCAATCTCACTGTTTTTGATATTTATCTCATTTTCAAGACGCGCTTTTTCTCTGAGTGCATCAATCGCCCCGCATACTTTAGATAACACTGCTAAGAAAATCTTTACATCAAAAGGTTTTAAAATAAAACGATCAACGCCAATATTTATAAGGGGAATAGTATATTCAGGTTTATCATGTGATGACATAACAATAATATTTTGATTATCGTTTATAGACTTTATAGCCTTAATCATCTCAATGCCATTCATTTGAGGCATAGTTATATCAGTTATTATTATGTCATATTCTCTATCTTTAAATTTCAGTAGACCATCTTCACCATTTAGTGCAACATCTACATGAGAAAATAGTTTCAAGAGAAAATCTCTAATCTGCCCCATAATCACTTTATCATCTTCAACATAAAGCACACTCATATTTTTGGTTATCTCTTTTAACTGCTGTAAGTTCATACTATCTCCCGCTAGAGTTCATCCTAAACTGAAAGTTTAGGAAAAAATATATACTAAGTTTTTAAAAATATCTAATAACTCCAAAGCTCATACTTTTCCCATACATTTTTAGCCTCTACGTTACCACCATAATAACTATCATGGCACAGTTTTTTTGCTTTTGTCATATTTTTATCTACAGCGTAAGCATTTATATACATTAATGCCAAATTAACTTGAGCGTCACTATCTCCAAGAATTGCACTTCTTGAGTAATATTCATAGGCTTTTTTTAAATTTTTCAGAACATATTCACCTTTAAAATACATAGTTCCTAAAAAGAATGAAGCTTTTTCAATATCTAGTCTATCTGCTTGCTTAAAGTATTCATACGCTTTTTTATAGTTTTGCGTTCGTCCTAACCCGTAGTAATTAAAATAACCCAAAGCATATATAGAACCGCCATTACCTAAACTTGCAGATTTTTCATACCATGTGTAAGCTAAACTATAATTTTTTTTTACACCATAACCATACTGATACATAAAAGCAACACTAAACTGACCATTTGCATCATTACTTTTAGAGAGTCTGCTAAATATATCATACGCGCCTTTATCATCACCTTTGATGTAAGCACGCATTCCATCTTTAAAACCTGCATTAATCCCAGCTTCTAAAAAATTGCAGATGAGGGCAAGCCATAACCATCTTAACAAAACTACTCCTGTGTTGTTACAATATACAACTGTTCAAAACCACGCTTTTTTAACAAACTCATTATAGAAACAAAATAGTTAAATTCACTTCGCTTATCTCCACGTAAAACAATTGTATCTTTTACATTAAATTGTTTCAATTTTGCTTTAAGCGCATCAAGTGAGACCTTCTCTTTATTTAAATAATAGGTACCATCTTTAGCTATGGTAATGCTATGTTCAGTTACTTCGCTTTGCTGAACTTGTGCATCTGCTTGTGGCAATTCAACAGATATTAAACCTTTTGCGATGAATGTAGCTGTTGTTAAAACAATAACTAAAAGAACAAGCATAATATCAATAAATGGTATTACATTTATCGTGTCAAATCGTTTAGCTGCCATACTTTATTGTCCAACGAGTTAATAATACTTCCATTTTTCGTACAAGTATATTGTAAAAAACAATTGATGGTATTGCAACTAAGAGCCCCATTGCTGTTGCTTTAAGGGCAAGTGCTAAACCTGTCATTATAGATTTTGTATCAATACTTGAGCTCTCACCTAAACTATAGAATGTAAGCATAATCCCAAAAACAGTCCCTAGAAGCCCAATATATGGTGCATTTGATCCAATAGTAGCAATTGCTGACATATTGTCACCAAGTGCTAACTCCAACTCGTCTTTGGTAGAAAAAGCTGCCAAATCAATACCTGAATAGAACATTATTCTCTCTATAAAAAAGTAAAGCGTCAAAAACCCCATAAGCCCTAAAACACCAATGATTCCATAATCAACAACTAATTTTAACTCTTCCATCTACTACCTTTTTACGTGTGCTAATTTTAAACTTACAACTGTTCCTTGATTCTTTTTAGAATCTATTGAAATTGCAATTTTTTCTTTATCGCAGTACCTTTTAACTAAAGATAATCCAATACCCATACCAGTTTTTTTATTATCAGCTTGATAATAACGTTCATATAAATGAAGTAGTTCAAACTCATCCATACCTATACCACTATCTGAAATACTTAATTTTTCATTATCTAACGTAACTAAAATTTCAGAATTTTTAGGACTGTATTTTACCGCATTTGAGAGTAAATTATCTATAACCCTTGAAAAGCCACGTTTATCTGCATTAATTGTAATTGGTATTAAATTGTAATTAAATATATAACCATCAAACAGCTCTTTATAGCGTTCAATCTGCCTCATAAGAAGTTCATTTATCGAAAAATTCTCTTTTTCAATATTATCAAATTCAGCTTTTAGAGTATATTCAACCTCTTCATAACGCTCTCTCAACATTAAAGATGCTGTATTAATTCTATCTAATCTTTTTAAATTTTTTTTATCTGTTATATTCTTATTTAACATTGATATATTAGCATCAATAGATGAGAGTGGCATATTTAATTCATGTAAATTATCTCGTACTAAATCTTTCATAGCTTGCGCACTTTTAGTAAGTGGTTCATTGGCGTGTCGCGCTAAAAGCCAAGAGACACCCAAAATTGCTGCAAAAACAAAAAATAGCCATGCACCAAGACCAAAATATAAAATAGATAAAAGAACACCACCAACGAGTGCACCAATTAGTACAAAATTAAAAAAAAGAGCTGTTAAAAAATGCTCATTAAACTCTCTCATAAAACGAGTCTATAACCTGTCCCACGAATATTTTCAATAGAATCTTGACCTAAAATCTTCTTTAAACTACTTACATAAACACGCAGTGCTCCACTGCTAATCTCTTCACTACTATCCCATAAGTAATCTTCTATGTCATCTTTAACTACAATATTTCCTCTTCTTTGTAAGAGTAATTCTAGAAGTTTTGACTCTTTTGGTTTTAGTTCATATGTATCTTTTGAATCTGATATTTTATTGTTCTTAGCCTCAAAAGAGTATTCACCCAATAAAATAGTTTCTGAAATACCAACACGTCTCATCAACGCATTCATTCTAAGTAAAAGTTCATCTAAATCAAATGGTTTTTTCAAATAATCGTCAGCGCCACTTTTAAAACCCTCTTTTAAGTCCTCTTTATCTCTTCTAGATGTCAAATATATTGCCGGTGTTTCATCACCACTCTCTCGTAACTCATGTAAAAGTTCATAACCACTCATATGAGGAACGTTTACATCTAAAAGATATATGTCATATCTATTTTTAAAACTAAGTTCTAACATATGTTCTGAATTATGAACTACATCAACTACGAAACCACAATCATCTAAAAAATCTTCTAAAGTATTTGCAAATAGAGTATCATCCTCTAAAAGCAAAACGTTAGGCAATCGACCACTCCAAACTTTCACCTGCAAACATTGGGATAACTTCACCATATCTCTCTGGCACAATAAATTTCTCTTTTTTCAAAGTTATTGTTTTTGGTTCTGGTTCAATCTCATAAATTCTTCTAGCATTATCGCTAACAAAAGCCTGTAAATTATCAAGAGAATGATGTTTCTCAAAAAGACCAGCTAAAGCTTGCAATGCAATAGGTGCTGTAAATATTCCAGCTGCACAACCACATGACTCTTTCTTACTTTTTGGATGAGGAGCTGAATCACTTCCAAACATTAACTTTGGATTCGCACCTAACGCTGCTCGTAAAAGTGCATCTCTATCTTCAGGTCTTTTTGCAATTGGTTTACAAAATAGATGTGGATGTAGCATTCCGCCTGCTAAATCATCTAAAGTAATCATAAGATGGTGCAAAGTTACAGTCGCATATAAATTATCATACTGCTCTAGAATGTTTAAAGCTCGCTCAGTTGTAATGTGTTCCATAATAACTTTTAAATCAGGAAAAGTAGAAGCAATGTTTTCATATATTGGCATAAAGTTAGATTCTCTATCTAAGACAAAACCCTCAGCCTCACCATGAACACTTAAAACAATTCCTAAATCATTCATAATCTCTAAAACTGGCATTATGGAATCTAAATCACTAACGCCCATATCGCTATTTGTTGTCATTCCAGCAGGGTATAACTTTATAGCCAATATCTTATCTTTTATAGATTTTAGAAAATCATATGTATAATCATCTCTAAAAAACAGAGTCATGTATGGTGTGAAGGGGTGAACCAAAGCATTTTTAACATCTTCTGTATATTTAGCTAAAAGTTCCTCAGTTGTTACAGGCTCATTTAAATTTGGCATAATCATAGCACCAGCAAAACTTTCTGAACTAAGTGGTGCAACAAGGTTTAACATTTCACCCTCTCTTAGGTGTAGATGCATATCTAATGGCGAATGTACTCTTATAGTTTTACTTTTCATGTTACAGCTCCTTCATAACTTCATTTATCATTTTGTTCAAACTCTCTTGAATTAATTCCATATTTTCTTTTGACGATGCTTCAAAACGTGTCACAAGCACTGGTGTTGTATTACTAGCTCTAACCAAGCCCCAGCCATCTTCAAAAACAACTCGTACACCATCTATGTCAATAATATCTCTAATTTTTGGAAAATATTCTGGTGGATTTTTTAGCCTTAGAGATAATTTTTTCATTATTTTAAATTTATCATCTTCTGTTGTTTTAACTTTTAACTCATCTGTTGAGTATAGTTTTGGTAATTTTTCTAAATATTCATCAGGGTCAATTCCATCATTAACCAATTCTAAAAAACGCAAAGTCGCATAAGTTGCATCATCAAAACCAAAGTATCTATCATTAAAAAAGATATGCCCACTAACTTCAGCAGCAAGGTCTGCATCTAACTCTCTAATTTTAACTTTTAAGTTGCTGTGCCCAGTTTTATACATCACCCCTTTAGCACCCATTTTTTCTAATTCATCATACATCAATTGTGAACATTTAACCTCACCAATTACTATTGGTTTATCCATTTTTTGTGCATATAAAAGCGCTAACATATCACCTTTAATATTGCCTTTTGGAGTAAGTACCGCTACTCTATCAGCATCTCCATCATATGCAAAAGCAAAGTCATACCCTTGTGCTAATTTATCTTTAACATCTAATAGATTCTCTTCAACACTAGGATCAGGATGATGATTTGGAAAATTACCATCTGGATTTGTAAATATTCCTGTTGCATCAATTTCTAAACATCTAAAGATTCCACCGAGGACAACATCTGCTACACCATTTCCACAATCATATACAATCTTCTTTTTCAAACCTTTTAAATGCGCAAATTGATTAACCATATAATCAACATATTTGCTTTTCATATCAACTTCTATTGCATCAAAGTTATCTAAAACAACCTCTTTGCTATTTAAAACTTCTTCTCCTAAAGAGTATAAGTCTTTAGAAAAAAATGGCTCATAATTTAACGTAATTTTAAATCCATTATACTCACTTGGATTATGAGAACCAGTAATCATAATTGTAGCAGCTGGTTTTACTCCATCAAACTCTTGGTAATGTGAAAAGTAGACAATAGGTGTAGTAACCATACCAAGACCATATACTTTTACATCAGCAGCATTTAATCCACTAACTAGATAATTAAAAAGTGTTTTAGAGTGAGTTCTTGCGTCATATCCTATTGCTACATGTTTACCAAATTTTACAATTTTTTGACCTAAATGAAAACCTATTAATTTAACAGTTTTTTCATTTAGCTCCTCTTCATAAATTCCACGAATATCATACTCTCTAAAAATTGTATTCATTATCTCTCCAAGATGAATTTTAAAGGCACCTGTATGGTAACAGCTTTTTCTACTTTTTCAAAGTCACGTGATGCTCTCATTAAGGTTTTTTTTGCAGCCTTTAATAAAATAGATGGGGCATCTCCAACTATTATGACCTCTATGACATCTCTGTTTGGTAAAAACTTAAACTCTAACTCAACTACAGCTTCTAAACCCATTCTACGGGCTGCCTTTGGATAATAGATATGTTTACGCAGAGCTTTTTCAATACTCTGAATAAGACCTTCACCAACACTATAGTTTTGAACTATCTGCTCCTGTTCAATCTGTTTTTCAGATACCTCTTCTTCTAAAGTTCCATTCACAACTTCTTCTTTAGTTGCTTCATCCTCTTTTTCTACCTCTTCAATTTTCTCTATCTCTTTTTCAATAACCTCTTCTTTGACAATCTCTTTTTTAGTCTCTTCTATTTTTACTTTTTTATCCCTAAGAATAACAACTTTTTTAATAATCTTTGGTTTAGATTTTGGTGTAACTATTTTTTTTTCTATTTTTTTAATTTTAGCTACTTTTTTCAGAGGCTTTTTTTCACATAACTTTAAAAGAACAAGTTGTTCACTTTTATATGAACTCTTTGGTTCATTTTTTACTGACGAGTAAACAACTAATAATAAAAGAATCACATAAATAAATATAGATAGCAAAAAAGCGCGATTTCGGTGGGAACTACTGTACTTAAACATAAGTAGTATTGTATCAAAAATACACACTTTAAGAAAATTTTATCAATATTTTATTCATGAATTAATATTTTAATTATATATACTCCTAATATTATCTTATACTAACGTCAATAAAGTAAGTTAAAAGATAAAGGATTTTGATGCAACTAGTTACAACTGAATGGGCGGAAGCGTATAAAGGCGTTTGGAATGGTGATGAAAAATTAAGAAAGAAGTTAAAAAGATTTGATTCAGTATTCAAATATGCAATAAGCGATAGAGAAGATCTCTCTCCCATGATTTTTGTAGTAGAAAAAGGTGAAGTAACATATGCAGGAGCTGATAATGAAGAGCAAAAAGTTGAGTTCGACATGTGGGCAGATTCAACAAACTGGCAAAGAGTATTCAGCAAAGATATAAGTGTTAAAAGAGCAATGATGAGTAGCGGTTTCAATTTTAAGGGACCAAAGCTAAAAGCAATGAGTAATATGAGAAGTTTCGAGCGTAGCATTGAGCTAATGATTGAAATGCCAGATATGACAATATAATAACAAGGAAAATATGTGCAATTTTTAAGTGAAGAATGGGCAAAAGCGTATACTGAGAAGTGGAATAGTAATGAAGATTTAAAAAATGGTCTTAAAAAATTTAATGGAATTTTTCAATACCAAGTGAGTGAAAGTGATGTTACTCCACTTCAAATAGAAGTTAAAAATGGAGAAGTTGTAAAATATGGAGCGCCTGATGATGGTGCTAAAATTGAATTTGACATGTGGGCATCACTTGATGGCTGGAGACAAGTTATTCAAGGTGAAAAAAGTGTTAAAATGGCTATGATGAGCCCAGGTTTTGGATTTAAAGGTTCAAAAATCAAAGCTGCAATGCACATGGGCTCATTTGAAAAAAGTATCCAAATGATGGGTGAAATCGATACATCATTCTAATCAAAATCAAATAATCTACTAAACCAACCTTTTTTAGGCTCTGGTTTAGCCTCTTTTTTGCGTTCATCTTTAAACTTCTTATCTGCTTGCATCAATTTTTTATTATAATCAACATGATGATGTTCATGCACAAAATGACTCTTACCCGATTTTGTTCCACTAACTCCTAATGACATACGCATGATAAACTCCTTGCAATATATCATTATATTAACATTTTATAGAGAATTTTACAAATTTGAGAGAATATAGCGGGAAACCCACTATAAAATTAGAGTTAGGTTATACCTTACTTTGAATAAAATCAGGATATGCTTCTAATGCACATTCGCTAACATCTAAACCAATCTGCTCTTCATCTTTAGTTGGTCTAAAAGCTGAAATTGCATTAATTATCTTAAGTAACACAAATGCAGCTGAAAATGAAAATAGACCAACAACTACTATGCCTTTTATTTGAGGCCAAAAAGATATATCACTAAAAATAGCAACTGCAATTGTTCCCCAAATTCCATTTACTAAATGAACAGAAAGAGCACCAACAGGATCATCAATTTTAATTTTATCAAAAAAGGAAACAGCAAATATTACTAAAAGACCACCAATAGCACCTATGAAAATTGGTTCAACAAGGCCAACCACATCAGCACCTGCTGTAATTGCAACAAGTCCACCAAGTGCGCCATTTAGTATCATAGTAATATCTAGTTTTTTATAACGAATATATAAAAGAGCAGCTGAAGATATAGCACCAGCTAATCCTGCTGTATTAGTATTGACAATAACTTTTGCAACTAAATCTGCATTAGCAATACTATCAAATGCTAAAACACTCCCACCATTAAAACCAAACCAACCAATCCAAAGTAAAAATGCACCTAATGTTACAAGAGGAATATTTGAAGCTGGAACTGCTCTAATGGTACCATTTGCTAAATATCGTCCATGTCTAGGGCCAATAATAAGTAAAGCAGCAAGAAGAACCCAACCGCCAACTGAATGAATTATTGTAGAACCCGCTAAATCATGCATGTCACTTAAAAAACCACCACCCCATGTCCATGCACCAATAGTAGGATAAATAAGTCCACTCACAACAATAGCAAGCATCATAAATGGAATTAAGCGAATACGTTCACTAACACCACCACTAACAATTGATACAGTTTTACTAACAAATGCCATTTGAAAGAAGAACAGAGCATAAAAGCTCATATTAGTACTTTCAACACCACTTAATAAAAAGCCACTTGGTCCAAACATATAGTTATAACCCCAAAGCAAATATACCATTGATGTTACAGCGTAAAGCATAACATTACCAGTAAGTACAGTAACGACATTTTTAGTACGTACAATTCCAGCTTCTAGCATAGCAAAGCCAGGTGCCATTAAAATAATCAATATAGAAGAAAAAAGAATGAAGAATGTGTTAAAAAGAAAAGTAATTTGCGAATCCAATAGGCACCACCTTTAAATAATAGTGCAATTGTACTCAATCAATGTTTAAAATTTAATCAACTTCTAATAGTGACTCTGAGAAATAGAATCTTTGGTATTCATCAACATATCAAAATAATCTCAGAGTGTACATATTTAGCAGGAAGTCTATTAATTTTAATCTTGATGTTATCGTTTCCTCATTATCTTTCACATAGAGTACTTTTAGTAGTGAACTAATTTTTTAAGGGCTTTTAAATCCATAACGACCACCTAAAACTAAGAACCTGTTTGGGAAGAATCTAAACACATTTGCGTAAAGTTGTCCCCAACATAGCAATTCTAACCATATTTTTTTTGTTGAGGCATATCATTCATAATCTTTAGACAAGCGTCTATAGTTTCCAATCCAAGAAAATGTTCTCTCAACTATCCACCTGATTGGAAGAACGGCAAATGTATCTGGGCACCTCTAAAAACCCAACCAAAATAAAATTAAAACCAATAATCCAGTAAAATTCAAAAACTAAACTTGAAAAAGAGCGCCAATGCGTGGACAATTTGACTATGAGTATCAATTATAGGAAATTAATAAAGTCATTAACTGGGAAATATTTCGCGAACCAATTGAAGAAGCACTATATGTTGAACCAAAGGGTGCAGGAGGAAGACCTCCGTACGATAAACTAATGATGTTTAAAATTGTAATACTCCAACGCTACTACAACCTCTCAGATGAACAAACAGAATTTCAAATAAAAGATAGGCTCTCTTCTATGCAATTTCTGGGACTTCAAATTGGTGATAGTATTCCTGATGACGTGGTGCCCCTTGAGGGTAAAAAATAGTATGGCTCTTCAAAGAACAACTCAAAGAAAAAAAGCTCGCAAAAAGAATGTTCGATTTATTTACTGCACAACTTGTAAACGAATGTTCTTTATGCAGATAGTGCATACCGAAGTAAAGATATAGAACAACATCTTAAAGATAAACAATGTAAGAGTCATGTCCATGAAAAAGGCTACAGAAACAAGTCATTAGATACTCAGCAAAAAATGACCAATAGTATCAAATCAAATTAGAGCCAGAGTAGAACATATTTTTGGCTTTATGACAAACTCAATGAATAATGCTCTTTATATGCGCAGTATTGGTAAAGAGAGAATTGAATCAAATATAGGGTTTCTCAATTTAACCTACAATCTCTTTAGATATGAACAGTTAGTAAGGCTTCAAAAGTTACAAATGACGTAATGAAGTGAAGGATTGAGTGAATTTTACTAAAATATACAAGAAAATTCATTCAATGGTAAATTTAGACTACTAAAGTAGTGGTTTTCAGAGGTGCCCCTTATTAATAAATAACAATGAAATTTTAGTAGTTTTGTTTGAAATAATTAAAAATGAAAGAGTGTCAAACGGGTATAACCCGATTGACATATAGATTTAGATAGCTTCTCTGTCTGTTTCACCAGTACGGATACGAATAATTCTATCTATGTCACTAACGAAAATTTTACCATCACCAATTTTACCAGTACGTGCAGATTCTACAATTGTATTAACTGTTTGTTCAACAGATTCTGCAGAAACTACTAGTTCAATTTTAATTTTTGGTAAAAAATCAACAACATATTCAGCACCACGATATAATTCGCTATGCCCTTGCTGACGACCATAACCTTTTACTTCACTAACAGTCATACCAGTTACAC
>Ga0316202_10000242_pt1 | contig 75020 bp, 70 predicted proteins | sample 3monrhotite_MG_FD_204934 | JGI IMG/M metagenome (GOLD analysis project Ga0316202, IMG submission 204934) | Microbial mat bacterial communities from mineral coupon in-situ incubated in ocean water Damariscotta River, Maine, United States -... | ecosystem: Environmental > Aquatic > Marine >...
GTTGTTGTTGCTGTGGCTGCTGATACCAGTAAAAAAGCACTATTTAGTCTCGATGAGCGAATTGATCTATGCCAACGTGTGCTATCTGATGTTAAAGGGATTGAAGTTGTCGGGTTCCACGGCTTATTGGCTGATTACGCGATGAAGCGAGGCGCAAAAGGATTACTACGTGGGCTTCGAGCGGTATCTGATTTTGAGTATGAGTTTCAATTGGCTAATATGAACCGAAGATTGGCTCCAGAAATAGAAAGCTTGTTTCTAACACCTGCAGAACAGTATTCGTTTATCTCATCAAGTCTGGTACGTGAGATCGCTGCTTTGGGCGGTGACGTAAGTGAATTCGTTGATAAGATTGTTGTTGATGCATTAAAAGAAAAAAATAATAATTAAACATTTTATTCTGTTTCATCATTATTCCAATACAGAGTATAAAATTGTTACGACTCATTGTCTGCATAGCCTCTAAGAACTACGTCAGATGCTAAAAGCCTTCTCAAAGGACGGCTTTTAGCCAACAGCAGACCTTTGCTTCGCATATTAGTTGTTCAAGACTGCTTAGAGCGAGAAGCAGACCGTTAAGTTTGTATTTTCGTATGGCGGCTTCAAGGAATTTCTAAATTAAACTCAGTCTAAAGTCTTTAAGGCAAAAAACATCAAACAATTGTAAAAATACGTTCGAATAGGCCCATTTGGACGACTCACTCTCTAAATTACGGTAATTTTCATATCAAACTTATTATTTAAAAAGAGAAGTGCTATGAAATTTTTTGACTGGGACGGTGACCGTAAAAACTTATTACCCTTTCTATGGATATTTTTAACCGTGAATTATATCTATTGTGATGTATTTATTTTGCATGATGCTAGATATTTAGAAGCGTTTTTATCTGGCGATGTTGGTGGTATGAAAATCACCGAGAACTTTCTATTGGCTTTTTCTGCTGTGATGCAGATACCTATGATCATGATTGTTTTATCTAGGTTCTTAGCGAATATGTTAAATAAATATTTCAATATAATCGCGGGTATTATTACGACTACAGTACAGTCATTTACTGTGGCTATGGGCGGTAGCACAATTTATTTTAAATTCTTTAGTTTTTTCGAGATAGGCACGGGGTTACTGATTATTTATTTTGCGATCACTTGGAAGCAAGAAGTAAAGGCTAATTTATAAGAATACCAAATCAGCCAAAATCATGATCGTGCAAGGCAGCATACGGTTATCTAGATTATAAGAATATTTCTATTTATAATTATTAAGTGTCATAAGCATGAATATTTTTGGTAATTATATGGTTAACGTTTTCCCGACAGTGATATATTCCTGCATGATAGGAATGGTAATACTCGCTTTATTAGAGGCTTTTAAAAGACCAGCGCAAAGACAAAACTTTTTTCTTAAAAGTTTATTGGTGTTATTGCTGGTGCATTTAGCTGGTGAATTGTTTATATATTCAGGCGCATATGAGTATGCTCCGGCTTTAGCTGGCATACAGTTTCCGTTTCGGGTTTTGCTTGGGCCAGCACTCTACTTTTATGCACATGCAACTATGTCACCTGAGAAAGTTATCGATAAGCGAATGTCGTTGTTAGCTTTATCAGGGCCTATTTTAGTGTTATTGGTGATGCTGCCGTTTATTTTTATGATAAGCCCAATTGAAAAGTTAGCTTTGGCTGACCCAACAACGCGTGACCCACAACTTTGGCAAATAGCTTTAGCCACATGCTTTTCAGCAACTTTTATTTTTCTGGTCTTTACCGCTTTATTTCTAGTGGCGGCGTTTCAACTACACAATACTCACCGACAACAATTAATGGAGCGATTTTCAGAAATAGAACAACGTTCATTAGATTGGCTTGTACCTGTTTTAGTGATTTGGGGCGCAGCATGGTTTATGTATGCCGTTGAATTCTCATTAGGTGCGCTTGGCGTACATTGGTTTGGCGCTGGAAAATTACTACCCGTTGTTGAAGCCATAGCGCTAGCTATTTTCATTCAAAAAGCGCTGAGTCAAAAAATACTGAAAGCATCAGAAAAGGGCATACCTCTTACCACTCAAAAGCGAGGTTATATCCTTAGTGATGAAAAAATGCAGACTATTGCGTCGAAACTTGAACTTGCAATGAAAGAAGATAAGTTGTTTTTGCAGGATAATCTATCACTCAATAATTTGTCAGAATCTATTGCTGAATCTGAAAATCATATTTCTGAAACGCTTTCTCAGTTTTTACATACAAAGTTCTTTCAATTTGTTAATGGTTTTAGAATTGAAGAAGCGAAAAGAGAATTACAAGATAGCGATAAGTTAATCACCAATATAGCTTTTGACGTAGGGTTTAATTCTAAATCGACCTTTAATACCGCATTTAAAAAGATTGTCGGTGATAGCCCATCGGCTTATCGTAATTCACTACCTGAAAATAAATAGCGTTGATTAAAAATCTACGCTTTTTAAGGTCTTGTTTAGAGAAAAGTATCAGCCTTAGCTATACCAATGCACTGTAAACTTTTAGTAGGCTTATGTTATTGGCTCATTATAAAAAAGCCTGAATATCACTATTCAGGCTTCGTTTAAATGGTTAGAGCTAAAGTTATAGATTTAACATCTATTACATCATACCGCCCATGCCACCCATACCACCCATGCCGCCCATATCAGGCATTGCAGGTGCTGCAGATTCATCAGCAGGCATATCAGCAACCATACATTCAGTTGTGATCATCATGCCTGAAACAGACGCCGCGTGCTGAAGTGCCGTACGTGTTACTTTAGTTGGGTCAAGAATACCCATCTCGATCATATCACCATACTCACCAGTAGCTGCATTGTAACCGTAGTTGCCTGAACCGGATTTAACCTTATCAACAACAACAGAAGCTTCTTCACCAGCATTGGTAACGATTTGACGTAGTGGGCCCTCAATGGCGCGTAACGTCATGGTAATACCAGCGTCTTGGTCGTTGTTATCACCCTTAACCTGTGCAACTGCTTCAATCGCACGAACTAGAGCAACACCACCGCCAGGAACAACACCTTCTTCAACTGCTGCGCGAGTTGAGTGAAGTGCATCTTCTACACGGGCTTTCTTTTCTTTCATTTCTAATTCTGTTGCTGCACCAACCTTAATTACTGCAACACCGCCAGCTAGCTTAGCAACACGTTCTTGTAGCTTCTCACGGTCATAGTCTGAAGAAGTTTCTTCGATTTGAGCTCGTAGTTGCTTAACGCGTGCTTCTATTGTGTCATTAGTGCCAGCACCATCTACAATGGTTGTATTTTCTTTAGTAACTGTAATGCGCTTAGCAGAACCAAGATCTTCTAAAGTTGAGCTTTCTAGCGATAGTCCCACTTCTTCAGAAATTACTGTAGCACCAGTTAGAATAGCAATGTCTTCAAGCATGGCTTTACGACGGTCACCAAAACCAGGCGCTTTAACTGCAGTTACTTTGACGATTCCGCGCATGTTGTTAACTACTAGAGTAGCTAATGCTTCACCTTCAACATCTTCAGCGATTATTAGTAGACTCTTGCCTGCTTTAGCAACACCTTCTAATACCGGAAGAAGTTCGCGGATGTTTGAAATTTTCTTATCAACTAATAAAATAGCTGGACCTTCAAGATCGGCACACATATTGTCTTGGTTGTTGATGAAGTAAGGCGATAGGTAACCACGGTCGAATTCCATGCCTTCTACAACATCCAGTTCATTATCTAAGGCATTGCCTTCTTCAACAGTGATGACCCCTTCTTTGCCTACTTTACCCATTGCTTCTGCAATGATGTTTCCAACACTGGTATCAGAGTTAGCAGAGATGCTACCAACCTGTGCAATGGCTTTATCGTCTTCACAAGGGATTGAAAGCTCGGTAATGGCTTCAATAGCTGCAATTACTGCTTTATCAATACCACGCTTTAAATCCATGGGGTTCATACCAGCAGCAACTGACTTCATACCTTCAATCAGAATAGATTGAGCTAGCACAGTAGCAGTGGTTGTTCCGTCACCGGCGATATCAGAAGTTTGAGAAGCAACTTCTTTAACCATCTGTGCGCCCATATTTTCGAATTTATCGGTTAGTTCAATTTCTTTGGCAACTGATACACCATCTTTAGTGATGGTTGGTGCGCCAAAGCTCTTATCTAGAACCGCGTTACGGCCTTTAGGGCCCAGTGTTACTTTAACCGCGTTCGCTAGAACATTTACGCCAGCGATCATGCGGCTTCTGGCTTCATCACCAAATAGTACTTCTTTTGCAGACATGAGAGATATTCCTCTTAATTTGTTACTTTAGATTAGTCGTAAGGTTATTCAATAACGGCCATGATGTCTTCTTCGCGCATGACGAGAAGCTCTTCACCATCTACCTTAACCTCATTACCAGAAAACTTGCCGAAAAGTACTTGGTCGCCGACTTTAACATCAAGGGCGCGTGCTTCTCCGTTATCCATAATTTTTCCATTACCAGTGGCAATGATTTCGCCTTTGCTAGGCTTTTCTGTTGCGCTGCCTGGAATGACAATTCCGCCAGCTGAAGTGCGTTCTTCTTCCATTCTACGGACTATAACGCGATCATGTAATGGGCGTAAGCTCATCAGATCATCTCCTAAAGTTTAAGTTAATTGTTGGTAAAAATTACCTTACCCCTTAATTGTATTGAGAGGCTTGGCGCTTAAATGATTTCAGTAATATGGGGACGTTAAACAGGCTCACAAGGTTTTTTAGCCTAAATTCTTACTTTTTTTGTGGTTATTAAGGGAATCTGACTAAACTCGACTAATAATAGACTTTTAATCCTCATCCTTCTGTTTAAATTCACCCTCGATGGTACGGCTGCTTTCAGTGTAATAGGTTTGACTCTGTTGGCCAGCTGTAATGTTTCCCATTCTTAATATCCATAGCTTTCTCAACGGGGGTATTAGTAATAAAAAGCCAATGCTATCGGTGAAAAAACCTGGAGTGATGAGCAATACACCTGCAATAGCCAATAAAAATCCTTCAATCATTTCAATGGCAGGGACTTCACCACTTTGCATTTTTTGTTGGGCTCGAAAGAGCGTTTCAATCCCTTGTTGACGAATTAGAGTGACACCAATTACTGCAGTCACCAGAATCAACAATAATGTGGTACCTGTGCCCAGCCAGCTACCTGCTTGAATAAATACAGCAATCTCGATAATCGGGATAATAATGAAAAGAGCAAAGATAAATCTCATAGGCCGTTAGATTTTTTATCAAGTTAACTGTAAATATGGGGATGATTTGTACGGAATCAAGCAATTTGGCTGGCTTGAATCTAGGTGAGATTGGATGCATTTATCTGGTACACTGAGCGCTGCATAAGTTACTCAGGTTATATAACAGAATGGATGACACAAGAATAGCAATACAGGCATTAATTGATCAGCTAGAACCGTTGCAAGATGATGACCTGTCTCATGAGCTCAAAAAACAACTATTTCTTGATATTCACGAGCTTAAAACAGACAGCAGAAGAAAAGAATTTATCGCTGTTCGGGATGAGTTAATTGCTCTAGAGCAAAGCTTGGGATTTGGCAAAGAGTCTGTAGAGCCAGACTATGACCAAATTATGGAACATCAGCTACGATTAATAGAACTATTTGAATCTCCAAATTTAGACGGCCAAAAACTTAATTCAGACGATTTAGAAGAGCAACGAGAAGAACCTGAAGCAGAATCTGTGCATGAATCGACAGAAATTGAGATTGAAGAGGATCATACTATTGATTCTCAGAAAGTTGATGAGGCTGATTCAGAGCAGAGTATTGTTGATGAGGATGCTGTTAATGATCCACCAAAGTTTGTGCTTATTGATGATTTAGATGAGCAGGCTGATGCTGATGAGTTAATTGAAGAAGAGGGCATTACTCAGGTTATTGAAACAAAAGAAACCTTAAGTGATGAAGTTTATGATCATAGCTTAGCATTAGAACAGGATAAAATTGTCGATAATTCTGAGCAATATTCTCCCGATGAGAATCACCGAAATAAAGTGGCGATAAACTTAATTATTTGTAATTGTCCCAATCGCGATGAGGCAAGAGATATTGCCCGAGCTCTGGTAGAGCAAAGACTTGCAGCCTGTATCAATGTCATTGCAAATATTGGAGCCATCTATATTTGGGAAGGTGAAATACATGATAAGGCCGAGTGTCAATTGCAGATCAAAACCAACCCGGATCAGCATCAGGATGTGATTGAATTTATAAAACAAAGGCACAGCAATGAGGTGCCAGAAATTATCATTGTGCCAATTAGTCAGGGCAATGAAGACTACTTTGACTGGGTAGTGAAGGAGACAACTTAAAAATGATTCGAAATTTAACCATAGTGCTTTTATTGAGCGTTACCAGCTTCCTCTATGCTGATGATGCTGAACTCGATAAAATATTGAAGCAAGCGGAACAACAGGAATTTCTTGAAGTCGACCAAGCTTTTGAGATCAGTTCCGACATGGTTGGTGGTGAGGTGTTAGTCCGATGGAAAATTGCACCGGGTTATTATTTATATAGACACCGACTGGCATTTCAGACAGAAGGTGCTAATCAAGGCGAGGCATTTATTCCCGATGGAAAAGCAAAGGTAGATCCATACTTTGGTGATGTTGAAGTGTATTACAAGCACCTCGAAGTCAGTGTTCCAGTTCAAGATCTCAGCGATAATATTAAACTCACTTTTGAATACCAAGGCTGTGCAGATGCAGGACTTTGTTATACACCTGAAGAACGGATGGTTGAGTTCGCGAAAGGCATAGACGATACCTATGCAATGGTAGGTGCGGTTCAAAAGCCTGAAAAGAAACGTTCAAAAAATAAGTCCTCAAAAACACAGAAATCGACTCAGGAAAATTTTAAAGGTGAACGCCAGTTACTTTCAGAAATACTCAGTGAAGGCGATTTAATCTGGATTGCATTGGCGTTTTTTGGTGCAGGACTTTTGTTAACGTTTACGCCCTGTGTGTTACCAATGGTGCCGATTCTTTCCAGTATCATTGCCGGTCAGGGTAAGGATGTAACCACTGCAAAGGCATTTAAACTGTCCTTTGTTTATGTTCAGTCTATGGCAATCACCTACGCAGTATTTGGTGTTCTAGTGGCACAGGCCGGCAGTTCCTTGAGTGGATTTTTGCAGTCGCCGATGGTGTTAACCGTTGTGGCAATCATATTTATAGCTCTAGCACTCTCCATGTTCGGTTTATATGAGTTGCAATTACCACAATCAATTCAGGATAAATTACAATCGGCTAATTCAAAGCAAAAAGGTGGTCAATATCTGTCTGTGGCCTTGATGGGGATTTTATCAACTTTGGTCGTATCTCCCTGTACCTCAGCGCCACTCACAGCCGCATTATTATTAATTGCTCAAAAGGGTAGTGTATTAACCGGCGGATTCTCATTGTATATGCTCGGCATAGGTATGGGTCTTCCATTATTGGCTATTGGTGTCAGTGGCGGGAAATGGTTGCCCAAAGCAGGTACTTGGATGGATTCCGTTAAGGCCTTCTTTGGCTATATGATGCTAGGTTTGGCGTTATATATTGTGGGGCATTTATTACCTGGTTTTGTATATCTCGGTCTATGGGCTGTACTGTTTTTCCATGCCGGATATCGTTTTGGCGCTTTTCGTTCTGCCAAAGGCTTTGTGCAGACGATTCGCCAAGTACTGTCTTTATTATTAATTGTTTTTGGTTTGATATATGCATTCGGTGCATTGCTGGGCAACAGCCGATTGTTAAATCCTTTAGAGGGGTTGATTGGTGAATCTCATCTTAGCCAGCAACATCTTGAGTTCAAGCAATTCAGTGGTAATGAACAATTGCAAGCTGAGTTGGAAAAAGCTAAGCAACAAGGCAAACCGGTAATGATTGATTTCTTTGCCGACTGGTGCGTTGCTTGTTATGAATTTGAGGACTTTACTTTTAAAGATAAAAGAGTACAGGATTATCTATCAAATACGGATGTGCTGTTATTGCAGGCAGACGTTACTGAAAATAATGCTCAGGACAGAGCTTTGATGACCCAATATAAGGTGCTCGGTTTGCCAACAATATTATTTATCGATGCTAAGGGTACTGAATTGACTAATCTGCGTGCTACTGGATTTGAAGATGCACCGGTGTTTCTCAAGCGGCTTCAAGCAGCCTTTTCATCTACTAAATAAGTAATTATTTTTAGCAAAAAAAAAGCTCTGCCTTGGCAGAGCTTTTCACGTTTTAATAACAGCTATCAACCTGCTGGGTAGGTGTAACTTGATTGTAAACCTAGTGGAAATCCTACGAAGGTATATAACAGTAAGAAAATAGTCCAAACGATGATGAAGCTTATAGAGTATGGCAACATTAAAGCAGTTAATGTTCCAATTCCTGTATTCTTCACATAACGCTGGCAGTAGACAACAACTAGAGGGAAATATGGCATCAATGGGGTAATGATGTTAGTACTTGAGTCCCCAACACGATAAGCGGCTTGAGTAAGGTCAGGAGAAATTCCTAACTGCATCAGCATTGGAATAAAGATCGGAGCTAATAAGCCCCACTTACCGCTGGCAGAACCAACAAAGAGATTAATAAAGCCAGTAAGTATCACAATGCCTACGATAGTGAAATAGGTTGGCATAGCTAATGCTTTTAAACCCGCAGCCCCTTCAAGTGCCAATAGCACGCCAAGATTTGATTGGCCGAATGCATAGACAAACTGAGCAATGAAAAACATGATCACTAGATAATACGCCATTTGGTGCATCGCCTTAGTCATGCCTTCAATCATATCTTTAGAGCTAGTCATGGTGCCTGCAGCAATGCCGTATACAACACCTGGCAACAGGAACATAAAGAAAATTAAGGACACGATTGAGCGCATCATTGGCGCTGAACCCGTGCCTAAAGAGCCATCAGCGGCACGCCAAGCTGAATCAGCTGGCATAGCGGTGAAGAACAATATTGCCGCGCCAATGGCGAAGGCGATACCTGCGATCTTTAACCCACGGCGTTCTTTATCGCCCATTTCTTCCATTTTAGGTAAGTCATCCTTGTCCCCATCAATTTCAGTATTGGCCAGTCTAGGTTCAATTATTTTGTCGGTGATGTACCAACCGAGACAGACAATGACTATTGACGATGCGGTTGTAAAAAAGTAGTTATTTAACGGATTGAGAACTATCGTTGGATCAATAATTTGTGCTCCGGCCTGTGACAAACCTTGCAACATCGGATCTAATGATGAGGGTACAAAGTTGGCGGAAAAGCCTCCTGAAACACCAGCGAATGCTGCCGCAATACCTGCTAAAGGGTGGCGCCCAGCGGTATAGAAAATAACTCCACCTAATGGAATAACCAATACATATCCAGCATCAGCAGCTGAGTGACTAACAATACCTACTAACACAACCATGGGCGTTAAAAGCCATTTTGCTGTAACACTCAACAATGCCTTCAAACCGGCATTAATAAAGCCAGTATGTTCTGCCACGCCAATACCTAACATAGCAACCAGAACAACACCAACAGGATGAAAGTGCGAGAAGTTATTCACCATCACCGAAAAGAACTCAGTCAGTGCTGGCCCAGAAAGCAGATTCTTTACTACTACTGGCGAGTTTGTTCTTGGATCAATTAGATCGAAAGTGACATATGATAATAGCCAAGAGAGTAACCATACGATAAATAATAGTGCGATAAATAAAACAGCGGGGTCGGGAAGTTTATTTCCAACACGCTCTACTGTTTCAAGAAATTTATTGCCTGTAGAGTTATTTGATTGTGTATTCATTCAGTGCTCCTTTTGAACAGAGCATGAGTATAAAGTATCTCTAGGGGTTGAGTAAAATTAGCAGTTCATCATATACCAATTGAAACGTTGCTATGATGAACGAAGCCTAGAAGTTGAATCGCGTTTATTACGTTGGCGTTTTTTACGTACTTCAAAGCGAAGAATTGCTTTTACAATGTCTGCATATGGAAACTTATCGAGGTTTAAATAATGCTGCTCTGCTTTTTCTAGGCAACCGTTAATATTCACAATCGCCTTTTGTTGTTCGTTAAACCGTTGGTTGTAATCGTCCAGTGGTTCTATATTGATAGGATCGGAATTTTCTAACAGTTGTTGTAAACCAAATAATCCGCCAGCCTGTACCTTAACTTCTTTGGAGTGTGGTAACTGTTCGTCAGCTTGAGTTTGCCCAAGAGCAAAGCGTGCATTTTGTCGAGTAACATCAAGAAATTTCTGGCAACGAAATTGGCAAGCCTCAGAGCTGCAGTTAACTGCTTCACGTTCTGCGAGTAATCGCTTCTCAGCATGATCACATTGAGCGAACTGCAGTAATATAGTTTTTTCATAGACACATTTAGTGCCTATTACTCGTTGATATACGTCTTTATATTCGTCTTCATTCATTTTAGATAGACCTTTCGAAACCGAACAACAGTATCGCCTTAGAAACAACTATACAGGTCCATGGCTTTATTTCGTAGCTTTCGATAGTCGAGTTAATAGTAGCAATCATTTTTATGCTCCAGTTATCGATGACTTAGCAAGCTTCGATAAATAATCTTTTTCAGTCAACTCAAAGAATAGGGAGTCTGATCTGTTTGGGTCAAGACATTGTTGTAATTGTTTAGCTCCCAACTTTAGAACGGCTTTCATTGAGCGATGGTTATTGGCTCCGATACAGAAGTGGACCCTTTGAAAACTATTGTACGCATGTCCCAACATGAGGCTTTTCATTTCAGCATTTGCTGTTCCACCCCAATATTTTCGCGCCAGAAATGTCCAACCTATTTCGACAGAATTCGACTCAAAATCAGGCATGTTGTAACGAGAACTGCCAATAATAGTGCCATTCGACTTGTCTATGACTACATAAGCAAGTCCAGATTGAACAGCTGAATCAAAGAATTCTTGAAAAACTGCTTTTTTAAATCGGTCCCAGGCTGGGTGTTGGGACCAAATTTCTTTGTCTGAAGCCACCATAAATAATGCTTCAAAGTCGGGATCTTCAATGGGGCGAATTATGAGGCTTGTTCCTACCATTGGTTCAGTTGTTATAAAGACTAAAGACCTAGGCCGATAAGTCATTTCAATTTTATGCATTCCTTCATCATAACCATTTTTGGTTTCTGATACGACGTGAAAACCTCGGTGCTTGTAAAACTCGACAGTAAGTTGTGATGTATCTAAATTAATGACACTATTTGGATATAGGCTTTTGATGCTTTTTAGCCGTTGGTCAGTTAGAAAAGTACCAATGCCAGAGCCGTGTCTTTCGCGTTTAACCATGCCCCAGGTAAAGCGTACAGTTTGATCGGTACAAAGAGAAAAACCACCAGCGGCCACAAACTGTTTATTATCCTTTACAACAAAGTAATGGTCTTGCTCAGAGAGTTTATTTAAATAGTTCTGATAAGCCGCTTTTTCCGAATCTATAAAGTAGGGTGCAAGATTAGAATCAAAGAGCGCCATGCACTCATCAAACATAGATGCTTGGTAGTTTATAAATTCCATTGTTACTTTAACTCAGGTTTGAATATATTGTTAATAGTAGTGTATGGTCTAGAGCGTTTAGTTTCCAATAATTGTGATCAAAAATTTTTCAGTGAGGCCTAAATTGAAAAAAATAATAGAACTTAGCCATGTGATAAAAAATGGCAAAGAAACCTATCCTGGCCTTCCTGCACCTCATATCTGTGATTTTTGGACTAGGAAACAATCTGCTCAAAAATATTCAGATGGCGAAACATTCCATATCGGTCAGATTACCATGGTTGCTAATACTGGCACTTACATCGACGCGCCATTCCATCGTTATCAAGAGGGCGCAGATATTTCACAGTTAAAGCCTGAGAATTTTGCAGATCTTAGGGGGCACTGTATTGCAATACCAAAGGGTGTTCAATCGATAGGCAAAGAATATTTGACCGATATACCAAATGATACTGAAGCCGTGCTTTTTTATACGGGTTGGGATAAGCATTGGTCGACGCCAGAATATAAGGACCAACACCCTTACTTATCGGTGGCAGCGGCTGAATCATTACAGCATTTATCTATCAAGTTGGTGGGTATTGATAGTATAAACATTGATAACATTCATAATGATACCCGCCCAATCCATAGCCTGTTATTAGCAGAAGGTATCTTAATTGTTGAACATTTAACCGGATTGTCCAGTCTTAATAACCAATCATTTGTGTTTCATGCTGCGCCAGCACCAGTTGAAGGCATGGGTACCTTTCCGGTAAGGGCATATGCCATCCTTGATTGACCAACAAAATTGACTGAAATATTAGAAAAATCTTATAAAACACGCTAATTTGTTGCTATCTGTCACAAAGTCGTCAAGAATCATGGCTTCATGCCAATTTTTATAGACTTTAACAATTATTGCTGTCAAAATTGCGGCTTGAATGTATTTTTGACTCGTTTTTAAGTTTTTTCTAGAAGATAGATGCATAATGGCGACAATATTGCTGGTCAATGGTCCTAATTTAAACCTCCTCGGTGTTCGCGAGACGTCAATCTATGGCTCGCATACTCTAGACTCTATCAATCAGACGGTTGCTGATCTTGTTGAGAGTCAGGGTCATCGGTTTGAGAGCTTTCAAACAAATCATGAAGGCGAAATTATTGATCGACTGCACTTGGCAAGAGAGCAGGGTGTTGATTTTATCCTAATTAATCCTGCTGGCTTTACTCATACAAGTGTTGCTATTCGTGACGCCATGTTGGCTGTATCTATTCCATTTATGGAAATTCATTTAAGTGAACCAAAACAGCGCGAGTCATTCAGACATCATTCCTATTTTTCAGACATAGCTGTCGAAGTTTTTAGCGGCCACGGGCCAGACAGTTATACATTGGCTGCCAAGGCAGCAATTAAACGACTAAACCACTAAATCCAAGAGGCATATAATGGATATACGTAAAGTAAAAAAACTAATAGAGCTACTTGAAGAATCAGGTATTGCCGAAATAGAAATTAAAGAAGGTGAAGAGTCTGTTCGCATTAGTCGCAGCGCATCCGTTGTCGCTGCAGCACCAATGATGGCTCCTCAGCCTATGGCAGCACCGGCAGTTGCGCCTGCAACTGCTCCAGAAGCAGTGGCGGCTCCAACAGCTCCGGCTGGACATTCCGTGAACTCACCGATGGTTGGTACCTTCTATCGAGCGCCGACACCTGGCGCTAAGAATTTCGTTGAGGTCGGTGATAAAGTTGCTGAGGGCGATACATTATGTATTGTTGAAGCAATGAAGATGATGAATCAAATTGAAGCTGATAAAGCGGGAACTATCAAAGCAATATTGGTAGATGATGCTAGTCCGATTGAGTTTGACGAACCCCTATTCATTATCGAATAACTGGAGGTAAGCCGTTATGTTAGACAAGGTGCTTATAGCCAATCGCGGTGAAATTGCTCTGCGTATATTACGAGCATGTCATGAGTTAGGAATTAAAACAGTTGCCGTTCATTCGACAGCTGATGAAAACTTAATGCATGTGCGCTTGGCTGATGAATCTATCTGTATTGGACCTCCTTCAGCTTTAGACAGCTATTTAAATATTCCGTCGATTATTGCTGCTGCTGAAATAACTGACTCAGTGGCCATACATCCTGGTTATGGATTCCTAGCAGAGAGCGCTGATTTTTCTGAAAAAGTCGAGAAAAGCGGATTTATATTTATTGGCCCAAAGGCGGATACTATTAATCTGATGGGTGACAAGGTGTCAGCCATTGCCGCGATGAAGAAAGCTGGTGTTCCATGTGTCCCTGGTTCAGATGGACCATTGGGTGATAATGCAAAAGAGAATCTCGCCATTGCAAAACGTATTGCCTATCCAATTATCATCAAAGCCTCTGGTGGTGGTGGCGGAAAAGGAATGCGTGTCGTTCATGAGGAAAGCCAGCTACTTAAGTCAATCGAGTTGACCAAAGCTGAAGCTAAGGCGGCATTTAATAATGATGTTGTTTACATGGAGAAGTTTTTAGAAAACCCACGTCATATTGAAATCCAAGTATTAAGTGATACTCATGGTAATGCCATTCATCTTGGTGAACGTGATTGCTCGATGCAACGACGACACCAAAAGGTTGTTGAAGAAGCACCTGCACCTGGAATCACTCAAGAGCTAAGAAAGTTTATTGGTGAACGTTGTACAAGAGCCTGCCAAGAAATAGGCTATCGTGGAGCCGGTACTTTTGAGTTCCTTTATGAGAAAGGTGAATTCTATTTTATTGAGATGAATACTCGAGTACAGGTAGAGCATCCAGTATCAGAGTTGATTAGTGGCGTTGATATTATAAAAGAGCAATTAAGAATTGCTGAAGGCCAGCCATTATCCTTTAAGCAAAACGATATTGTACTTCGCGGTCATTCCATCGAATGTCGAATTAATGCTGAGGATCCCAATACCTTTATTCCTTCTCCTGGTGTGATTTCACGATTTCATGCCCCAGGTGGTCCTGGTGTTCGGCTAGATTCACATATTTATAATGGCTATAGAGTGCCTCCTTACTATGATTCAATGATTGGTAAGTTAATTACTTATGGCGAGAATAGAGACGTAGCTATTGCCAGAATGCAATTGGCGCTTGAGGAAGTTGTGATCGATGGTATTAAGTCTAACATTCCGTTACAGCGCGATATTATTGCTGATCCGAACTTTCATCGAGGCGGAACCAATATTCATTACTTGGAAGAAAAACTAGCAGCCAAATTGGCTGAAGATTCTTAAGCCTATTCTCTCATGAACTGGATTCAATGGCGGCTAAATGTAGCAGAACAAAATCTCGAGCTACTTGAGCAGTCGCTGTTGGATTCAGGCGCTGCATCCATTACATATCAAAATGCAGGTGAACATTCAGTCTTAGAGCCAGACCCAGGTGAATTTCGACTATGGGATGATCTTACACTGATTGCTTTATTTGACGGCACAGTTGATACCAAGGCGATAGAAAAAAATATCAGTTCATTAGACGTCTGGAGTATTGTTAAATCAAGCAAATGGGAATTGCTTGAGGATAAAGACTGGGTTCGTGCATGGATGGATGATTATCATCCGATGCAATTTGGTAGAAATCTTTGGATCTGTCCTACCGGCCAACAACCACCACAACCAGATGCAACCAATCTTTTTCTCGATCCTGGTCTAGCCTTTGGTACAGGAACCCACCCAACGACCGCACTTTGTCTGGAATTTTTGGATGGAGCCATAGTGGGCGGTGAAACAATCATTGATTATGGCTGTGGCTCTGGTGTTTTGGCACTGGCTGCAGCGAAATTAGGTGCGAAAGAGATAATTGGCGTGGATCATGATTCACAGGCAGTTATAGCGACAAATGAAAATGCCAAAAGAAACCATCTTGATAGAGGGCATATCAAGGTATTTACACCTGAGGAGTTCCAACCTTTTGCAGCTGATGGCGTGTTAGCGAACATTCTTGCCGCAACATTAAAGCAATTAGCGCCAGAAATTGTGAAATTGGTCAAGTCTGGAGGTTGGATTGCGCTCTCAGGTATCTTAGAATCACAGATAGAATCAGTACTTGCAGCATATCAACCTTGGTTTGATATGTCAGAGCCCATTTTGATGGATGAATGGGTGCTATTAACTGGAACAAAATATTAATGACTCAATACACTCAATGTCCACATTGTGATACTGCCTTTATGGTATCTGATGATTTGCTAGCAATTGCTGCTGGCAAGGTCCGTTGTGGTCAATGCAAATCCATTTTCGTTGCCACAGATCATTTTGTTGAGAGTGAACAGGAAAAAGTAGTAGATAAGAATCTAGCAATAGATGAACCTGATGACTCGATTGTAGTGGATGAGCAATTTAATTCTGAATTGATAGAATCTGCAGATCTGGAAGTTAATGAAGTAATAGATAATGAATCCGACGACGAGTTGAATGAAGAGTCTGATAAAGCATCCGATGAAGCATCTGATGAAGCATCTGATGAAGAGTCTGATGAGGCATCCGATGAAGAGTCCGATGAAGAATCCGATGAAGCATCCGATGAAGCATCCGATGAAGAATCCGATGAAGAATCCGATGAAGAATCCGATGAAGAATCCGATGAAGAATCCGATGAAGAATCCGATGAAGAATCCGATGATGAGTCCGATGAAGCATCCGATGAAGAATCCGATGAAGAATCCGATGAAGCATCCGATGAAGAATCCGATGAAGAATCCGATGAAGAATCCGATGAAGAATCCGATGAAGAATCCGATGAAGAATCCGATGAAGAATCCGATGAAGAATCCGATGAAGAGTCTGATGAAGAATCTGATGAAGAATCTGATGAAGAATCTGATGATGAGTCCGATGAAGAATCCGATGATGAGTCCGATGATGAGTCCGATGATGAGTCCGATGATGAGTCCGATGAATTAGCAGAAGAGGAAGCTGAGCTTCTTAATATTCCGATGCTGATGAACACCTGCTTGGATATCGATCAGAATTTTGATCGTCCAGGTAATATTAAGTTAAAAACTCGAGCAGAATTGGCCGATCAAGAGTCGTCTGATGAACAACAAAATGACAATGTAAGCCGAATTTTTGAGCCTCATTCATCAGAGACTGTGCAAGATAGCTCAGGAAATAAAGCTTCTGTTCAGGTCTCGGTGACTGCAGCTGCGGAATATCATCAATCTCATGAAGCACAGCTGAAGATTGAGAAATCAGAGCAAGAGCAATTTATAGACTCTCTTGGCCAAATAGGATTAACTGAAGCTGATCCCGATAAAAGATCAGCATCTGTTGATGACTTTGTTGATCAAAAGAAGAGTTCGAAAGGTTTAATTAGAACATTAGTGCTAATGTCGCTCTCAGTTATTATTCTATTTGCAGTAGTTGCTACGATATTTTGGATTAAGCGGTTAGAATTTGCAGCCGATCCCAATTGGCGTCCATTGGTAGAGCGCATTTGCAATACGGTTGATTGTGGCATACCTGTTCAGAGAGACATATCGAAGATCGAATTAAGATCTCGTGAAGTAACGCTTGGAGATAATTCGGTTACTGTTAATATGATTTTGATCAACCGAGCCAGATTTATACAGCAATACCCTAGGATAAAGATCGAATTTTCTGATTTAGATGGCAATACGCTTGCCAGTCGAGTGGTCTTGCCAGCTGAATACCTTAGAGCAGATCTAAGGGATACATCGATGCCAATTTCTGTTCCATTACATATTGAATACAGTCTAACACTAGAAACTAAGGACGTGGTTGGCTACGTATTCGACTTTTTGTGAAAATAATCATTTTTCTACTTTAACTACCCCCTTTAAAAAGGTATTATCCCTCGCCGTAAACTGTTCATTTTTCCAACAACTAGCGATCCTATAAAAAATGCGCCTAGGCTCTGTTCAAATAGACACTCCTATAATTTTAGCTCCTATGGCGGGTGTTTCAGACGAGCCATTCAGAAATATATGTTTGAACCATGGTGCCGACCTTGCAGTACATGAAATGGTATCGGCTAAATCAGATTTAAGAAGCAGTCGAAAAAGTACTCAAAGATTAAAATCAACCAATCATGACGCCATACGTTGGGTCCAAATAGTGGGCGCTGATCCTGAGACAATGGCTGATGGAGCTCAGTTTAATGAGCATCAAGGTGCTGATATTATTGATATCAACATGGGTTGTCCGGCCAAAAAGGTTTGTAGAAAAGCCGCTGGATCGGCATTACTTTCTGACCCTGGCTTGGTTGAAGATATCTTAGTAGCAACAGTCGAGGCAGTTCAGGTGCCGGTTACTTTAAAGATTAGAACCGGCGTTGATGCAGACAGTATAAATGCCCCTCAGATAGCAAAAATTGCACAACGTGTTGGAATCCAAAGCCTCAGTGTTCATGGTCGAACTCGTTCCGATAAATTTAAAGGCGATGCAGAATATAAGACCATCCGAGAAGTACGCCAGGCTGTTGATATTAACATTATCGCCAATGGTGATATTGATAGCCCTGAAAAAGCGAAGCATGTATTGAATGTAACGGAGGCAAATGGGCTCATGTTGGGTCGTGCAGCCTACGGTAATCCTTGGATATTTGAACAGATAAAATCATATTTAAATTGCGGCAGCTATCGTTCTGAACCCGACTATAATCAGGCAATAATAAGTATCCAGTCACATATAAAAGAAATCCATAGGCACTATGGCGATATCTTGGGTGTTCGTATTGCGCGTAAACATATTGGCTGGTACCTAGAACGCTTTGTCCTAAGTCAATTCAGAAAGCAAATTAATAAGATAGAATCAGGCGAGATGCAATTGCTTGAGCTAAACAGAATTTTTTCAGATTTTGCCTTACAAAAGGCGAGTTAATATTAAAACTAAGTGGAATCAAACTAATGACAGTAGCAGTAGAAAAGCAAGATATTGAAGACGGTGGCATGAAGTTGAATCAGCAGACGATGTGTCTGCGTGATTGCGTTGCCCAGGCAATGAGTAATTACTTTGAACAGCTCGATGGACAAGAAGTAATTGAACTGTACGAGATGGTATTGAGCGAAGTAGAAGCGCCTATGATGGAAGCAGTTATGGAGTATACAGGCGGTAATCAAACCAAAGCTTCTAAAGCAACGGGCCTTAATCGTGGTACTTTACGCAAGAAACTTAAAAAGTACGGCATGCTTTAAGTCCTAATCAGTAAATAGCTAAATTAGACTAATACAATAGAAGTTCATTCGAGGACAGTCAATCATGTCAAATATCAAACCAATTAAACGGGCATTGATCAGTGTTTCAGATAAGACTGGAGTTGTGGAATTTGCCAAGCAGCTTTCAGACTTTGGGGTTGAGATACTTTCAACGGGTGGTACAGAAAAGTTGCTCACCGATAATAACGTCCCTGTAAAAGGTGTTTCTAGTTTTACCGGTTTTCCAGAAATGATGGATGGCCGCATAAAGACCCTACACCCACGCATTCATGGCGGCTTATTAGGCCGACGAGGAACTGATGAAGATGTAATGGCCGAACACGGTATTGCAGCAATTGATCTATTGGTAGTTAATCTTTATCCCTTTGAGGCGACTATTAGTAGAGAGGCTTGCGACCTAGCTTTAGCCATTGAAAACATTGATATTGGCGGTCCTGCCATGCTACGTGCTGGTGCCAAGAATCATAATGATGTCACTGTAATTGTTGATAGCAATGATTATGGACGTGTGATTGACTCAATAAAATCAGATCAGGGTACTGACTACCCATTGCGATTTGAATTTGCTACCAAGGTATATGCTCATACCGGACGTTATGATGGTTTAATTGCGAACTACCTTGGCAAGCAGTTAGTTAAAAATCAGCAACAAGAAACAGAATTCGGTCCTACATTAAGTATGCAGTTTGAGAAGGTTCAGGATATGCGCTATGGGGAAAATCCTCATCAAAGTGCGGCATTCTATAAGGAAGCTAATCAAACAGAAGCCTGTATCTCTACAGCAAAGCAAATTCAAGGCAAGGCACTTTCGTATAATAATATTGCTGATACGGATGCGGCGCTAGAGTGTGTTAAAGGATTTGAGCAAACGGCTTGCGTTATCGTTAAACATGCAAATCCATGTGGTGTTGCAATGGCAGATAATCAGTTAGCAGCTTATGACAAAGCTTTTCAAACCGATCCAACATCAGCCTTTGGCGGCATTATTGCATTTAATACCGATCTTGAAGCTGACGTCGCCCAGGCAATCGTCGATAGACAGTTTGTTGAAGTAATTATAGCTCCAGCAATCAGTGAAGCGGCGAAAGCCATTGTAGCAAGTAAGAAAAATGTTCGCCTCCTTGAGACTGGCCAGTGGGATAAGCAACTAGCTGGAGCCGAGTACAAGCGAGTCAATGGTGGTCTGTTAGTACAAGACAGAGATTTAGGTCAGGTAGCTGAGACAGATTTAAAAATTGTTTCAAAATTACAACCTACTGCTGAGCAAATGCAAGATTTGTTATTCTGTTGGAAGGTCGCTAAGTACGTAAAATCTAATGCCATTGTTTATGCTAAAGATGGTCAGACTATTGGTGTCGGGGCTGGTCAAATGAGCCGTGTATATTCCGCAAAAATTGCAGGTATTAAGGCGGCAGATGAAGGCCTAGTTGTTGAGGGGTCTGTTATGGCATCTGATGCATTCTTCCCATTTCGCGATGGCATCGATGCAGCAGCTGAGGCCGGAATTACAGCCGTGATCCAGCCGGGTGGTTCTATGCGTGATGCAGAGGTTATTGCAGCAGCAGATGAGCATGGTATTGCAATGGTGTTTACTGGAATGAGACATTTCAGACATTAAGCGTTGATAGGGAGAGAGTGAATGCAGGTTTTAGTTATAGGTAGTGGTGGTAGAGAGCATGCTTTGGCATGGCAGATAGCACAGTCCGAAAATATAAAGCGTGTCTTTGTCGCTCCTGGGAATGCTGGTTCAGGCCAGGAAGAAAAGCTTGAAAATGTGCCTATTGCCGCAGATGACTATGACAAACTATTGGCTTTTGCGCAGGGTAACTCAATAGAGCTAACCGTAGTTGGTCCGGAAGCGCCTTTGGTCGATGGTCTGGTTGATATATTTGAAGATAATGGCCTGGCATGTTTTGGACCTTCAGCTGGTGCAGCACAGCTCGAAGGTTCAAAAGCATTTACAAAGGACTTTCTTGCTCGGCACAATATACCTACAGCGGCCTATGAAAACTTTACTGAGATTGAACCTGCTAAGGCCTATGTTCGAAACAACCCACTGCCTATTGTAATTAAGGCCGATGGTTTGGCAGCTGGAAAGGGCGTTATCATTGCTGAAACACTTGAGCAGGCTGATGCAGCAATTGAAGATATGTTGGAAGGTAATCGTTTTGGCGATGCCGGAAGCAGAGTGGTTGTTGAAGAGTTTCTAACGGGTGAAGAAGCCAGTTTTATTGTTATGGTTGATGGTGAAAATATTTTACCGTTGGCAACTTCTCAAGATCACAAAGCAAGAGACAATGGTGATAAAGGTCCAAACACTGGTGGTATGGGTGCTTATTCACCAGCACCAGTAGTGACTGATGAAGTTTACCGCAAAGCCATGCAGCAGGTGATTGAACCAACGGTTAAAGGCATGGCCTCTGAGGGTAATTCATATAGCGGCTTTTTATATGCGGGTTTAATGGTCGATGCCAACCAAGACATAAAGGTGCTTGAGTACAATTGTCGTTTTGGAGATCCTGAAACTCAACCCATAATGATGCGTCTTAAAACACCGCTATCTGAACTTTGTTTTGCAGCACTTCAAGGTCGATTAAATGAGGTTGAAGCCGAATGGGATCCGAGAGCTGCAGTCGGTATTGTTTTGGCAGCCGGCGGATATCCTGATGCGTATGAGAAAGGAAAAGTAATATCATTTCCCAAATCAGTGCCATCAAACAGCAAAATTTTTCATGCTGGTACAGCTACTGGTTCAGACGATACTGTGGTGACATCGGGCGGTCGTGTGCTTTGTGTCGTTGCATTGGCCGATACAGTGACCGATGCGCAGCAACAGGCCTATGATGTGGTGAGTACTATTAATTGGGATGAAATTTACTATCGAAACGATATTGCTCATCGCGCAATTAGTAGAGAAAAAGCCAACTGAATTCAGCCCTATGGAGAAGGTGATTCATTTCACCATTGATTGTATTTCGATAATGTCTAAGTGAACGATTTAACCGGTTTGTACCTGTTTTCCACTCATGGCAGAAATCATCGCCTGGCAGTTTTCTTCCGCAAGACCAATGGCCTGGTCTAACTGTTCTTGAACGATACCTGTTAATGGCCATACATCTATTTTAATCGCTTCACCAAAATCAAAACCAATCTCAGGATGGTATTCAATTTGGCTCGCAACGCGACTCGCAATATGAATCAGTGATGCTGAACGAGGATCGGTTGAGCTCTTAGGTTCATGTTGCATTGCAACCATATCTAACATATTGGTTGGCATATTCCATTCTTTTAAAAGTGCTTCGCCTACCTCAGCAAAAGTATATTCAAGCACCGATTTCTCAACTTCCCAGGGAGCAGTCTCTGTATTTAGTTTAGACTCTATCTCAATATATTGTTCAGGAAATTGTTCTAAAATAACCAATTTGCCTAGGTTGTGAAATAAGCCTGCGAGGAAAAAGGTTTCTGGATTTCGAATATCGATATTTTTGGCGAGATTACGACTAACCAAGCCAGTTATTACAGAATGTCGCCAGTACTTATCAATATCTATGTTCTCATTGTTGTTAACGGCATTAAAACTTTCTGGGGTGCTGGCCGCCATGGCTAGAGAATATAAGTCCTGAGTTCCAATAAGGTTAATGGCTCTGTTTAACGAATCAACCTGAGAAGGAAAACTATAGTATGAGCTGTTGGCAATTTTAAGTAATCGAGCAGATAAAGATGGATCAATAGAAATTAGCTGGGCAATATCTGACATTGAACTATTAGGATCATAAATTAGATCCTGCAATTTAATGCAAATTTCAGGCAGGCTGAACAATTTACTTGCAGATTTAGCGACAAATTCCAGATTCATGTTTTAACCCTTATCATATTGCTCGTTAGTATAACCGACTAACAGCTGAAAACGAATGCTAATAAAGCGATAACATTCTGACTTATATCAACTGATTTAGCGTTCACTACATTGGGTAGGGAGGAGCATAGTGCTATAATCTGGCTCGAATACGATATCTTGGAGTTTTAAAAATGTCTGTACAGCCGCGTGAGTTTAATATCGCCGATGGTTTCATCAATATGATTGATACTGGTTTAAGAACCCTGTTGAACAATCCTGCTGTCACCGGTAGAGCAAACCCTGCTGATTCACATGATGATATTGAAATGGATGATGCCCAGAAAAAACATATTGCTGGTTTAATGCGTATAAACCACTGTGGCGAAGTCTGTGCTCAAGGTCTATACCAAGGCCAAGCATTAACAGCCAAGCTACCGGAAGTTCGTGAAAAGATGGAAGAATCTGCTGCTGAAGAAAATGACCACCTTGCTTGGACCGCTGGCCGAGTTGAAGAAATGGGCGGTAAGCTTAGTATATTAAATCCAATCTTCTATGTTGGCTCAGTTGCCATCGGTGCTGCTGCTGGCTTAGCAGGAGATAAATGGAGCCTAGGTTTTGTTGCAGAAACTGAGTATCAGGTAGTCAAGCATCTAGATGGCCATCTAGAACAAATTCCAGAGCAAGATAAAAAGAGTCGAAGTATTTTAAAGCTTATGAAGGATGATGAACTCAATCATGCAACAAAGGCAATTGAACATGGTGCTGAAGACTTGCCAGCAGGTATCAAACACCTGATGAATTTGACTTCAAAGCTTATGACTAGAACAACCTACCACATTTAATAATTAACCAATGTGTTAGATAGTGCAATTGAGCAGTATGTACAGAAGTACAGCAAATATAATCTGACTTATTTACCAGCTCTAATCGAATTAATCGGGTGACTTAACGCTATAAGTCCAGGTGATTTCAGCTTTTTCTCTTAGCATAACTGATGCTGAACAGTATTTATCAAAAGATAATCCTACGGCACGTTCTACCTGCTTGTCAGGAATATTGTTACCAGTGATGGTGAAGTGAACATTTATCTTAGTAAAGTAGGCAGGTGTACCGTCATGTCTTTCAGCCGTTGCTTCAGCTTCGCAATCAATCATATCCTGTCTGGACTTTTTTAGAATAGAGACAACATCAATCGAAGAACATCCGGCTAAACCCATTAATAGTAGCTCCATCGGGCGTAAGCAATTATCTTTACCACCATTGGCCGCACCGGAACTTAATAATACAGCATGTCCAGAGGGCGATTCTGCCATAAATGTTTGGTCTTCAATCCACTTTATTCTTGTGCGCATAATTGTTATTCCTGAAGTTAGATTAGATAATTCTAATAATACATTATGATTATCATGAATTATTGAGCAAAATCAAGGTTAGTGTATACTGGCTATACTTTAAGCGAGCAAACAGATTCTATAACTATGAGCGGACCATTTCATATTTCACGTGAGCCATTATTACAATGGTTTCTAACCAATTGTCATGTACGTAAGATGCCAGCAAAGAATATTCTGATCCATGCTGGGGATATTGCTGATTCTCTGTATTTTGTTGTATCAGGCTCTGTTTCTGTTTATATCGAAGATGACGATGGTAAAGAGCTTGTTTTGAGCTATTTAAATCCAGGTGATTTCTTCGGCGAGATGGGGTTCTTTGAAGAACAGGAAGTACGTAGCGCTTGGGTTCGCACCAAGGAAATTTCTGAAGTCGCAGAAATCAGTTATGTGAAGTTTAAGCAACTTTGTTTAGAGAAGCCTGAATTATTAATGAAACTCTCAGGCCAGATGGCTACACGTCTTAATAAAACCAGTCGAAAAGTTGGCGATCTTGCTTTCCTTGATGTGACTGGTCGAGTGGCCGGTGCGTTAATTGAACTTGCTGGACAGCCTGCTGCAATGAGTCATCCCGATGGAATGCAGGTTAAAGTGACCCGTCAAGAATTAGGCAGAATCGTAGGCTGTTCAAGAGAAATGGTCGGCAGGGTTCTTAAGTCACTAGAAGAGCAAGAACTGATCGATGTCAGTGGCAAAACCATGGTTATCCACGGCGCAAGATAATATCAATAACCCTATTCAGTAGGGCTATTGATGATTGCGTTGTAGTCTTCTTCGGATAGATGCAGCGGTGTATAGGTTACACCAAGTGTATCAAGGTTCTTTACAAAGGCTCGCAAATGATTCCGAGAGCCCTTTCTTAACATGGAGTAGACCCAGTCTATATCTTGGTTATCCGAGTTTTCTTCGCGAATGACGAGATCGATAATATCTATTTCTTCTATTTCTGCACCAACCAAAAGCGCATCGATTTCTGAATTACTGCTAATTGCATCTAGATAGTTATATAAGGCCTGTAGGTCAAAGTCATTGAACACTCCAACGGCATTATCTTTTGCATCATCCTCAATAGAATATCGTGCGTAGAGTTCAAGTAAGGCATCAATATGCTGCTGTTCTGAGCTCGCTATATTGTTAAAAATAATCATGTTCCAGCTTTGAAAAGAGACAGTATAGTTATCGCGTGCTAACTTTTCTTCTTCTCGCATAAATTTAAGATCGGCTAGTTCCAAGTCGGATATGCTTTCTAAAGGAAAGTTACTTAATTGGTTTCCTGTTGGTTCAGGACCCAGTTGATACAAAGTTCTAGCTGCAGGTTCATTATCTGTCGAGCTGGCCTTACAACCGATAAAGGTCATAGAGAATATGCTAAGCGCAATAATTAGTAAGATTTTCATAGTGCATACCGTATAACATTAGAAACATCTAATATTGTATGGCGTTTGAAAATACCAATCAATGTGACACATTGTCGCAGGTAAGTTAACTTATTGATTTATGGAGTTAATTTAAGTTTCAATAAGTCTATTCTGATGAGCCGCCTAGGTTAATCCTGTGTGGTATCGTGTTTTATAATTAAGCCGTACTGCTCAATGTCTGCATTACCGACCAATTCAGGTATTTGAATATTAACCTGCCAACCTGATCCGGGTGCGACTTCAATATCTTCTCCACCTGTAGTTTTCATATCAGCAAGGCGAAAGTTGAAGTTTCCTTTTGGTGTCATTAATTCTAGATGCTCACCAACTACAAAACGGTTTTTAACATCAAGTTCCATAACTCCGGTCAGTGAATCCCAGCTCGTCATTTCTGCTACATACTGCTGGTTATTATTTATAGAGTTACCCGTTTCATAGCTCTGGTATTCAGATGGTACGTGGCGTCTATAAAAGCCTTCGGTATATCCACGGTTAGCTAGTGAGCCGAGTTCATCCATCATCGACATATCAAATGGAATACCGGCACTCGCATTGTCGATGGCTTTACGATAAACCTGGGCTGTTCTAGCAACATAGTAATGAGATTTTGTACGGCCTTCGATTTTTAATGAGTGAATGCCCATCTTAACGAGGCGCTCCACATGTTGCACAGCTCGGAGATCTTTTGAATTCATGATATAGGTGCCATGCTCATCTTCGTAAGCAGGCATGTATTCACCAGGTCGCCCACGTTCCTGTAACAACACCGGTTCTACTTCTTCTGGCATCTGGATTTGAACATCTGTATCTGATACTTGCTCGTTTACTGCGATTAAATCACCGGTTTCGTCTTCCTTGGCTTCATGTACATTGTACTGCCATCGACAAGAATTGGTGCAGGCGCCTTGATTTGGATCTCTATGGGTCATATAGCCTGAAAGTAAGCAGCGTCCAGAGTAGGCAATACAAAGAGCACCGTGCACGAAGACTTCAATTTCAATTTCGGGGCATTGCTGGCGAATCTCTTCTATTTCATTTAGAGAAAGTTCTCGTGAAAGGATAACGCGGCTAATTCCTTGCCGATGCCAAAATTTGACACTGGCCCAGTTCACAGCATTGGCTTGCACCGACAGATGTACCGTTTGTTCTGGCCATTTATCCTTTACCATCATTATTAAACCAGGATCGGACATAATAAGCGCATCAGGATTCATCTCAATGATCGGAACAATATCCCGCATATAGGTTTTGACCTTGTCATTATGCGCAGCGATGTTGCTTGCTAGATAGAATTTTTTATCAATACTATGCGCTTCTTCAATGGCTTGGGCCATTATGTCCATTTTGTTGAATTCATTATTGCGAACCCTCAAGCTATAACGAGGTTGGCCCGCATAGACTGCATCGGCACCATAGGCGAAAGCATAGCGCATATTTTTTAAGCTACCGGCAGGGGATAATAATTCAGTTTTCATAATGGTATGTCCAGATTTAGCTGATCTTTTGCAGCGCATTATACGCTTAAAGCTAGTAACTACACCATCCTAGGGCTCAGGCGTACTAAATTGGTATTCTTCCCAAGGATCAAGATCTAAGAATCCCTGTAAGCTAAGATCCTCTTTATTAAGTGCCATGATGATACTTTGAGTTGTTGTTCCTTCGATGATAAAGAGTAATTGTTGCTCTGAGTTAAATTTATTTTTAAATGATTCAAGCCGTTCTTGGCCTTGTTTTGTTTTTGGATTTAACTGTTCAATATTAAGCGCCTTTGACTCTAATTTTTGTCGATAAGACTCAAGTGGGCGATAGCGCTCAGGCATTTTCTGATATTGGGTATTATTCAAAACAAAATCAGCCAGTTCATCTTCAGATTGAGCAGGCATGGCATAGGTAAGAAACGGATAGGTTTGATGCTTTGCTTCAAACTGTTGTTGGTCTAATTTACTGCTATCATACTTAGAGGCTGGGACTACCTCGAAACGGTCACCAACAAATACGATGACTTCTGGTCGTTGTCCATAAATGGTCTGTGCGCCATAAGCAAGTGCAGAAATCTGAATTAGGACAATGATCACTAGGTCGGCGATGAGATATTTCTTACCGGGTACAAAAATGGCTAATGTTAGTAACGGCCCAAGAATTGCGTCAACTGGAACTAGAATTTGCAGACCTTGCCATACGTCTTCAAATTGGAACAATTGGCCAGGAAACCAATGCTGAGTTACGAACCACATAAATATACCAATAAGGGTGGCACTGAATAAAAGATGAATACTAAAAGCTATTAATTTAGCCCGCCAAAGTTTATTCATATGTGGTTCTCATTCGATTATTAGCTAATTGCTTGCTTCATTGCATCAATGGTTGCTTTATAGTCGCTAGCATTGAAAATTGCAGAGCCGGCTACAAAGGTATCTGCACCTGCAGCAGCAATTTTAGCAATATTATCAACCTTAACGCCACCATCTATTTCGAGACGAATATCTCGACCAGAATCATCAATAATTTTTCTGGCTTGCTGTAGCTTGACTAAGGTTTGATCAATGAACTTTTGGCCACCAAAACCTGGGTTTACAGACATTAATAGGATCATATCCAGTTTATCCATCACATGCTCTACAACCGATAGTGGTGTTGCTGGATTTAGTACCAAACCAGCTTTGAGGCCAGCTTCTTTTATCAAGCCCAGAGAGCGATCGACATGTTCCGAGGCTTCTGGGTGGAAGGTTATGTAGTCAGCGCCAGCATCAATGAAGTCACCAATAAGTCGATCTACAGGTTTAACCATAAGATGCACATCAATGGTTGCTTTAATGCCATAGTTTCTTAAGGCTTTACAGATCTCAGGACCAAATGTCAGATTTGGGACATAATGGTTATCCATTACATCGAAGTGAACCCAGTCTGCTCCTGCTTCTATAACAGCAGCTACATCATCGCCAAGTCTGGCTAGATCGGCAGAAAGTATTGAGGGCGCTATCATTGGTGCTTTCATTTTAGTCTCCTGCTTATATGAGATTTATCTTATATATGACATTTGATTATAGGCTGATGTTTAATGCATTGCCAGTGTACGATTTTTAGTCGCTAATTGTTCAACCTGATACATGGCCCAACCAATAGCGGCAACAACCAATGTGTCAGTAATGTCTGGTCTTGCATCACCTAGGTATTTTTGCAGTAGAGTAAATGACAAGATTATCGCCATACATAGGTATGTCGCACCACCCCAGCCAAACCATCGATTGCGGAGTAATAGTATTAAACTACCCATTAAATAGAGCTTTAAGATGACTATTTCAGCATTCAACCATGGATTACCCTTTAGCATAACTGCGAAGGGTAGCCAGCTTATATTTTGTACCGATTGTGCAAATTCAAAGGGATAAAGCCATGTCAGACCAATGGCGAGCGTTACACTCCAAAGCAACATATTTTGAATGGAGCGACTATCTATCGAGGCAAAGAGGGCAAAGGCACCTAATGCAGCAAGGAGGTCGTTTACAGTCAGCTCATTAGACGCTATAAATACTTCGAGACCGATAATATAAAAGGCGATCTTTAATACTCTGAAGCGTGGTAATTTATCAAAGGGTGGCTGTGTACAAAGGGTGTAGAATAAAAGCCAGCCAATACCATCACGAATAATGACTACTAGATCAAGTTCAGGCTGGTTGATTAGCGGTTTCAGTCCATTGATGATCGACTCTGTTGATACCAAGGGAATAAATGGAAACCAGCGCCAGCATACCCAGAGTAAGGCGAGTAACAGTGGTAAAGTGACTTGAGACCATGAAAGTCGCGTTCGAATATCCGTGGGTATGTGATTATGAGAATACTGCATTAGAAGATGCGACAAAATTAATCCAACCATAATGCCGAGACTATTAAATAGGGCGTCTCCAGAGCTTGGCACTCTGGCGGGTAAGTAAAACTGCATGTATTGAATAATAAAAGCCCAAATGGCCCCCCCAATAAGGTAATAAAAGGCTGTTTTAAGTTGGTTACGATGATTATTGATACACATTCTGGCTGTAAAGCCATAGGGAACGAAGAGTAGTATATTGGCAATAATATCTGACTTTGTAGTATGTAGCCCAAAGTTCAGAAGCCATTCAATGGTCTGCCCTAAGCCTAAAGCCTGTCCAGAAAACTTAAATGGATACAGAGAGCCGTAGGTGATTAATACTATAAAAAGCGCCAGAATAAAGTGCATAGAATCAATAAGGTTATATTATTAAAGTAATGTTAGTCTGTTTCAGAGTACGCATCAAGCAGGCATCCAGCAACTATTTAGTCGCCAAGTCGATGCTTATCCTTTATAGCTGTTTAAGGTTATAATAGGTACAATATTAAAAACTTTTGGAATATAGGTAGCATGTCTACGTTAACCAATCGCCTTAAGCGTATTAGTTTTAGAAGTGTGCGCTGGCCAGTTAAGGCGCTTGCCAAGCCTTCAGTATTACCGGCTAATCCGGTAGAGGATCTGCAGTTAGATCTTCAGCAGCCGATCTATTACGTTCTGAGTCATTATTCAGCGACGGATTTAAACCTACTCGAGCAAGAATGCGCGCGTCTAAAGATGCCATTACCGCTTGCGCCAGGCAATAAGACCGGCTACATCTTTATTCACAAAAAAAAGCATTTCTGGAATAAGAACTCTTACTATAGCCGTCATCATGACAAAATAAACACCTTACTCGATAGGCAAATATTATCTGATAAGATTAATATACAGATGGTACCTGTAACCGTTCGTTGGGGTAGAAACCCAGGAAAGGAAAAATCATTAATACGATTGTTTTTCTCAGGAACGGCTCGAAGTCTTGGTTTTATCCAAAAGTTTTTTGTCCTGTTGTTTTTTGGCAGAGCTTCGCTAGTTACCTTTGGTAAACCAATACAACTGACGCCTTACCTCGAACATGAAGGCAGTAAAGCGCATCGAGTACTTACCTTTGCTAGACAATTAAGAATCTATTTCCATAATCAAAAGACCGCCTCTTTAGGACCTAATCTTTATGATCGCAAACAACTCATTCGAGAGTTGATTGAAACGCCTCAAATAGAAAAGGCAATTAAAAGGCATGCCGAGAAAAAGAAAATATCTGAAGCAAAAGCCAGAAAGTTAGCGTCCAGTTATGCATTTGAAATCTCAGGCAACTATTCCTATTTTGTAATGCGCGCCTTAGAAAAATTATTAGGCTTAATCTTACGTAAAATTTATGATGGATTGATTGTCAGTCATGGTGAGCGACTTAGAGAGCTAGCTCGTGATAATGAATTGGTTTATGTTCCTTGTCACAGAAGCCATATGGATTACTTATTAGTTTCATACGTCCTATTTCATCAGGGTTTGGTTCCACCGCATATTGCAGCGGGCATTAATTTAAATTTTTGGCCTGCTGGTCCCATTCTTAGAAAAGGCGGGGCATTTTTCCTAAGACGTTCTTTCAGTGGTAATAAGCTCTATAGCGCGGTATTTAATGAATACCTTAACACCTTGTTTAATCGTGGCTATTCAATGGAATATTTTCCTGAGGGTGGGCGTTCTAGAACAGGACGGTTACTGGCACCAAAAACTGGCATGTTGTCCATGACATTAGAGAATGTAATCCGAGGCAGGAAGAAGCCTCTGTTGTTTGTTCCCGTTTATTTGGGTTATGACAAGATTATGGAAGGTAACAGCTACCTAGGTGAATTAAGGGGTGGTAGTAAAAAGAGCGAATCAATTGGTCAGTTGCTCGGTGCCCGTAAAACATTAAAGCAAGACTACGGTATGGTAAATGTTAACTTTGGTGAGCCGATCTGCATTGCTAGCTGGTTAGATAAGCGTCAAGCAGAATGGCGGGAAATCCCGAGTGACTACGAAGAAAGGCCTGCCTGGTTCCCAGCTGAAGTTAAGGCATTTGCTGATCATTTAATGCGAGGCATTAATAGTGCAGCAGCAGTTAGTCCCGTGACTTTGGTGTCATTGGTTGTTTTAGCAACACCACGCTGTGCGATAGATAAACAAGAATTATTACGCCAGCTTAATCTGTATCTCGAAATACTAAGGGAAATACCTTATTCAGACAGTATTGTTGTGCCAGAGGGTGATGCCGAAGCTATTTTAGGGATAGCAGTTGGCCTAAATGCAGTGCAAATTGCCAAACAGCAAATGGGTGATATTGTCTTTATTGGCGATGAGTCGGCTGTACTCATGACTTATTACCGAAATAATATTCTGCATCTTTTTGCATTGCCAGGTCTGGTGGCTAGTTGCTTTAGATATACTCGAAATATGGGCAGAGGCAAGCTTCTAAACTATTGCGCCATGATATTTCCCTATCTTCGTAATGAGCTGTTCCTACATTGGAATAAATCACAGTTTGAAGCAGCGGTAAACAAGTGCATAGATTTTATGCTCGAACGAGATTTGTTGCGAATAGAGGATGACATTCTATATCGACCAGAAAAACAAACCCATGAGTTGCGAGAGTTTATTTTATTAAGTGAAATACTGCAAAATATGCTGAAACGGTTTTCAATCGTTTTGACGCTACTTATTGGTAATAGCCATTGTGTTAATTGTTTTACACGCAAAGAGCTTGAGACCAATAGCCAGAAGCTCGCAGAGCGTCTGGCCATTCTGTATGACATTAATGCTCCGGAGGCATTTGATAAGAATGTATTTTCTAGCCTGGTGTCTATTCTTCGTGAGCGCGGTGCCATTACTACCACAGAAGAAGGAAAGTTGGAGATGGGTGAACAGGTGAGAATACTCCATACAACTATCTTGGCTCTACTTCCTTATTCTGTAGAGCAACAACTTCAACAGTTTATGCAAGTCAAAGACGATCTAGAATCTTAATTCATCACTAATAAGAGTCTTGTTGGTACAAGCTAGGCTAATAGTGCTTTAATGAGAGACTATTATGTTATATAGTTAGTTAGCCTAACTAACTATATTTTGATTCAAATAAATAAATATGCCGGATTTAAAACAAATAATGGACAACCTGATGCTGATATCGAGTGCTATGCGTGATATCAATACTCAATTAACAGCGAGTCGATTTGATACATTAAAGCTATTAAAGACACAGGGAGCCATGAACTTAAGCCAGCTAGCAAAACAGCGCAAAGTTAAAATGTCCAGTATGAGTGTTATGATGGATCAATTGCTTAAGGATGGTTCAGTCATTAAGGCGCGCTCAAAATCGGATAGAAGACAACATGTTTATATTATCAATCGTAAAGGTACTACATTATTATCAGAAGATATCGCTCAGATGCAGACTCGACTAGAATCAATTCTTAGTGATTACGATCATCAACAACTGGCACAATTTGACGACCTCGTGCAATCCATTAGTTCAAAACTCATAAAAGGTATAGCAACAAATGGTTGATCTCTTCTCGCCAAACGACTTACAAGCATTCTGGTTAACTTTAAAGTTAGCCGCTGTCACTTCAATTTTATTGCTGATACTCTGTTTTCCTCTAGCTTGGGCTTTAAGCAGAATGACCAGTCGTATGAAAGTGTTGTTAGAAGCACTAATTGCTTTGCCGTTAGTCTTACCGCCTACAGTGCTGGGATTTTATTTATTGATAGCGTTTGCTCCTGATTCACCCTTGGGTGTCTTATGGTATTCATTATTCGATAGCCGCCTGGCATTTAGCTTTGAAGCACTAGTTATTGGTTCTATGATCTACTCATTACCCTTTGTTGTTCAACCAATGCAACAGTCATTCTCAAAAATATCAACCCATCAATTAGATGTATATCGATCCATGGGTCTGAGTTACTGGCAACGATTACTAAGGGTTGTTATTCCAATGTCTAAGGCGAGTATAGTGGCGGCGGTTACCCTAGGTTTTGCTCACAGTATTGGTGAGTTTGGTGTGGTGCTTATGATTGGTGGCAATATACCGGGTGAGACACAATTAATATCAATTGCACTCTATGAGCACGTCGAATCGCTTAACTATGCTGATGCGCATAAAATTTCATTAGGCCTAATCATTTTTTCTTTAATTATTTTGATCATCACCTATTTAAAAATCGGTAATCCACTTAGGTTAGATGGTTCAGAGGCGCGATCATGATTAGTTGTAAAATTGATGGACTTGATATCGAGTTGCCTAGTTCAGGTATTAGTGTTTTATTCGGACCAACAGGTGTGGGTAAAAGTACCTTGCTTAGAAAGTTATGTGGTCATGTACCTTTTAAAGGTGAACACATTTTTAATGATCAAATAATAGCAAATTCTAAAACAACTATAGCCGTAGAAAAAAGAAATTTTGGCTATTTAAGTCAACACAATACTTTAGTAGTTAGTTTAACAGTAAAGCAGAATTTACAAATTGCTGTCGATTTTAGTTCTGAATATGTGGCGGATGAATATTATCAACAAATAATATCGATGTGTTCATTAGATAAGTTGTTAGGTCGTAATTGCAGAAACTTATCTGGTGGCGAAACACAGCTAGTTAGTTTTGCCTGTATGTTACTTCTGCGGCCGAAATGGTTGTTACTCGATGAACCCTTTTCAGCGTTAGATATGTCTTTAAAACATCGTTTGTTAAATAAGTTTAAAGCCTGGTTGGAAGAACATGAAACACCTGTACTGTATGTGAGTCATGATGTGAATGAAGTTGCTTTGATTGCTGACAATATAGTAATCCTTAATAAGGCTAGCAAGGCTGTTGTGCAATCATATGATGATTTAATAAAAGATGTTGATTCAGAATTTGTGACTCAGAATTTGTTACTAAATACGCTTGTTGCTGAACCTATTTTGGTTGGTGAAGAACTGTTACAACTGGGTTTGATAGATAGTGAGATTGAGCGGTTGATTTGGGTACAGGCAAATGATGTAGAAATTTCTTCTAAATTAATGATTGAAGTTCCTGTGGCTGATATCAGTATAAGTCTGTCACCGCTTGAGCGATCGAGCATATTAAATCAATTACAAGGTATAGTAGAAGTAATTGGTGAAGAAGTGCTTGGCTACCAATATTTGTCCATCGCTTTGGGTACACAGTCAGTGACAGCAAGGTTGACCAAAAAGTCAGTAGGCGACCTAGATTTACAGGTTGGAAAAGGCTGCTATGTTTGTTTTAAAACGCCAAGATTACGTGCCTAATTGAAGATTAAACGCTGCTATTTAAATAAAGAGATTTTGTTTTTTTAGTCGAACAAATACCACGCCCAATACAATAGCTCTCAATATCATAAATAGATGGAATGATAACCATAGTCCATGATTTCCTAGATCCTGTAAAAAGTACCAAGCAGGGAAAAATCCAAAGGCCGTTGCGAATAGCATACTATTGCGCATATCCCTGGCTCGAGTAGCGCCAATAAAAACACCATCTAATAAGTAACTCCAAACACCATTAATGGGTAGAAAAACTAGCCATATCAAATATTCACTGGCAGTTTGTTTGACCGAATCAATATTGGTAAGTAGTGAAATAATCCAGTCTCCAGCAATCAGAAACAGGACTAAGTAACCTAGACTCATAATGATGGACCAAATACCCGCAACTGATATTGAAGCATTAAAGTGATACTTATCCTTTGCTCCAATTGCCCTTCCAACCATTGCTTCTATAGCCTGAGCCAAACCATCTAAACCATTGGCAATTAGGAATAAAAAATTCAATAGTACGGCATTAGCAGCGAGTATTGCGGTACCCATTGCTGCACCAGCTGCGGCCATGTAAAAGAATACGGCCTGTAATGCCAGTGTGCGAATGAAAATATCCCCATTTACTACGAACATTTCCGCCATAGCATCGGTATTAAAAACGGAATCTTTTTTACTATGTGCTGGATGTTTCTGAAGTTCCTTGATAACAAAATAGATAGCAAGCACTATGCTACTGTACTCACTAATAAGCGAAGCTAGGGCGGCTCCCTCAACATTCCAGCCAAAGCCTAGAACAAAGATGACATCGAGAATCATATTTAGGCCATTAGTAAAGACCAAAAGTATTAAAGGGACCTTGGTATTATGTAGGCCTAAAAACCAACCAACAATAGCAAAATTAGCTATGGACGCGGGCAAACCCCAGATCCGAATGTCATAATAGGCCCGAGCCAATAATTTAATATCTTCGGTGCCTTCAATAAAATAAAAAGCGACTTGAGCATAGTAGTCCTGAAGAACTAATAGCATTAAAGCGATGGCCTGAGCCATAATAATAGAACGCCATAAAATGGCATGAATTTCAGGCTTGTCTTCTCGTCCTAAGGCTTGCGAAGTGAAGCCTGTGGTTCCCATACGGAGAAAATTACATGCCCAAATGGTTGCTCCAATAATAACAGAGCCGACAGCCACTGCACCCATGTATAGAGCGCTATCTAAATGACCCAATACCGCTGTGTCTACCAAGCCTAGAAGTGGTACAGTGATATTGGATAAGATCATTGGCCAAGCAAGTCGCCAGACTTTTGTGTGTAGGGCTTTATCTTGCCAATGCAACTTGAGTTCGGCTAGTTTGAACATCTAATGGGCTTATATTAATTATTATTAGTTTGAAAAGGATTCTAACTTTGTTGTTGCGCTACAACCAGCAGTTTAGTGCTTTATTATGGTTTATATGTCGTTTATACAAGCATTGTTGTAGTTATGACGCAGTGATAATTATTAGTACTGGTGATAATATGAATGAGATAATCATATAGATCTAATTTAATTAGATTGGAGCATAAATGCCTGTCGGTTTAATAACACATTCTGATTGTCTTTTACATGATATGGGCGATGAACACATTGAGTCACCAGCACGTATTAAGAGTATTCAGGAGCTCTTAGACAGTAGTGGTTTAGGTTATAGTGTTAAACATATTGAAGCTATAAAGGCGACAAAAGATCAGTTAAGGCTGGCTCACGATGAGCGTTATATAGAAAGTATTTTCGACGCAAGTCCTGAGTCGGGAATTGTAATACTTGACCCAGATACGAGTCTCAACCCACACAGTCTAAATGCGGCACTCTATGCTGCGGGAGCAGGAATACAGGCTGTAGATCAAATAATGAGTGATGAACTTAGTTCAGCATTTTGCCTTACTAGGCCACCAGGCCATCATGCAGAATATGACAGAGCTATGGGTTTTTGTATTTTCAATAATATTAGCATCGCCGCCTGTTATGCAAAACAAAAATATAAGTTAGAGCGAATAGCGATTGTTGATTTTGATGTTCATCATGGTAATGGGACGGAGAATATTGTTAAGAACCAGGAAGGGATTACATTTTTCTCTTTGTTCCAACATCCTTATTATCCATTCTCAGGCGCAGAATCAAGCGCAAGCAATATCATTAATTCACCCATGGACGCAGGTTCAGGTAGCCAACCTTTTAGAGATATCATTAGCAATGTTTGGGTTACTAAGTTAAATGAATTAAAACCACAGCTGATTCTAGTTTCCGCAGGTTTTGATGCACATGCTCAAGATGGAATTTCTGAGATAAAACTTAAAGATGAAGACTATCGCTGGGTGACTGAGGAACTGTCGTATATAGCAAAAAAATACGCCAAAGGACGAATTATCTCTACCCTTGAGGGCGGCTATCACCTTGACTCTTTAGCTCGAAGTGTCGTAGCACACATTAATGTACTAATAGTAAACCAAGCCTAGAAATTAATTTATTAACCATTATTAGTACCAAATAGAGGTATAGATATTTATGCCATCGGGTTGGTGATCTAGACAGCTACAATAAGAGTCTATATTCTAGGTTGGCTCAAGCCTATTTAAAACCATCTGATTTCATTATCTTAATCTCAAGGTTAGGCTACTTTATTGTGTTTTCTTTTAATGGAGATAAGTATGAAATTTGCTCGTCTAGCTATTAAGGTTCTGATCTTAACTAGCATTGTTTTTATAGCCAATCATAATCTTTTTGCTGTACCAAAGTCTGAATCAATAACCATTGATCATTTAATGAAGCTCAAAAAAATTAAAGATGTGCAAGTTAGCCCTGATGGGAAATGGGTTGCTTATAAGGTCTCGCGTAATGATGAGAAAAAAGATAAAGGTTTTAGTCAGATCTGGATGTCTTCAGTTGATGGTAAAGAGCAGATACCACTGACAGCTTCCTATGCTAATGCCTCAAATCCACGTTGGAATCCCGATGGTTCAAGTATTGCATTTATTGGTAAGAGAGGGGCTGATAAGAAAGCAAAAAGCCAAGTCTGGATATTAAACAGAAATGGTGGCGAAGCACAGCAGTACACAAAGGTGAAGCAGGGCGTATCAGAATTTGAGTGGGCGCCAGATGGTAAGAGTATGTTGCTGGTGCTACAGGATCCTAAGCCAGAGAAGAAAAATAAAAACAATGGTAAGGCGTCTGATGATGAAGACAAGCCAGAGCCAATTGTCATTGACCGATTGCAGTTTAAACAAGACTACATCGGTTACCTCGATCGTCGACGTGAGCATATTTATTTATTTGATGGAATAAATATCCCGACCCAGATTACTTCTGGAGATTTCGATGATGGTTCTGCAGTTTGGAGTCCCGATGGCAGCAAAATAGCCTTTGTTTCGAAGCGAGAAGGTGATCCTGATGGCAATGATAATTCTGATATCTGGATAGTAAATGCAGATCCGAAAGCTAAGAAACATCCGCTAATACAGGTAACCAAGAATAAAGGCCGCGACAGTAATCCTAGTTGGTCACCCAATGGAACAATGATTGCCTATACCACCACTAGAAAACCTAAAATGCTCTGGTATGAGAATAGTAAAATTGCTATTACTAAAGCAGGTACAGGTGGACAAGAGCGAATTATAAATAGTGATTATGATCAAACAAGTTACCAGGTTCGATTTGGTCATAAAGGGAAGAATATTTACTTTATTCCTGACGATAATGGCAATAACCACTTATCTAAAATCAATATAATAAGTGGCGAAATATCTCAGGTAACTCAAGGCGAACTGGTTGTAGAGAACTATGACATATCCGGTCAAGGCGTGATCGCAGCTATACTAAGTAGTCATTATAATGCTGTTGAGGTTTATCGGGTTAAAGGAAACAAACTCAATAGAATATCAAACATTAATGATAAGGCTTTAGAGAAAGTAAAATTGGCTAAGGTAAAGCGTTTAACTGTTGCTGGTTGGAATAATGAGCCGGTGGAAAGTTTCGTCTATTATCCGCTAGAGTATAAAAAAGGTCGCGCACTACCGACGGTATTCTTAATTCATGGTGGGCCAACAGCACAACATGATACGGCCTTTAATGATTGGGCTCAGTTATTTGCCGCGCAAGGGTATCTGGTTGTACTTCCAAATCCACACGGTTCAACTGGATATGGTGAAGCCTTTAGTTATGCACTTAATGCCCAATGGGGGGTTCCAGACTTTGAAGACATTGATAAGATAGCCGATCATCTGGTAAAACAAGGATTGTCCGATGCCGATAAGCTTGCGGTCAGCGGATGGTCCTATGGCGGGATATTAACGAATTATGTCATTACCAAGTCGACACGATTTGCTGCAGCTATTTCAGGTGCTAGCGAATTAAATCATCGGGCTAATTATGGCCATGACCACTATCAACATTATTGGGAAGTCGAGCTTGGACTGCCTTGGGAAAATACCAAAGCATGGGAAGCCATCAATGCATTTAATGATATCGGTAAAGTAACAACACCGACCTTGGTAATGGGTGGGCAGATGGATTGGAATGTCCCAATTCAAAATTCGGAACAGTTGTATCAAGCCTTAAAACGTCTAGGCATTGATACTCAGCTTATTGTATATCCTAATGAAGGACATGGTTTTAAGCGACCAAGTTTTAAAAGAGACAGAATAGAACGCTGGTTAGATTGGTTTAGTCGTTATCTTAAGGAGCACAAAAAAGATATGAGCTAAAACTTTAATAGCAGGTAGCTGAGGGAGCAATCAGCTTTGCTCTCTGTCAATCTATCTTTAGAAAATAGATTAGTAGTGGCGGACGATCTGAATTAAATCCTGAGTAATTACATCTACATTGACTGAGCCAGGTATTTGCTCATCATCAGCAAAAATTCCAAATCTTCGACCTTGAGGATCAACAATAAATAATCGACCAGTGTGTTGCATCTGGTAGGTATCACCAAGGGGCATTTTCATATAAACCGCTCCAACACTTTTCGATAAGATTTGAATTTGATCATCCGTGCCCGTGGTGCCAATAAAATCAGCATGATAGAACGGTACATAGGCTGCTAATCGAGCAACATCATCCCGTTCTGGATCAACGCTTACGAAAATATATTGCACCTTAGATGCAACATCTGCGGGAATTTGTTGTGCAACCTGTGAAAGTGCCGCCAGAGTAGTTGGGCAAATATCTGGACAGTAGGTATAGCCAAAAAACATAATCGACCACTTACCTAATAACTGGTCTTGAGTAAATGTTTGGTTATTGTGATCGGTTAACTGAAACTTAGGAAGTTGCTTCGGCTTTGGATAAATCATTGCCTGAACTTCGGGCGCTGCTGTGCTTTGTTTGATTTTATATACAAAGCCACCGAGAAATAAGGCAATCAAGCCAAAAACAACAAGTACGGTCTTAGATTTTCCAGTCATTATTAGGAACCTATTGGATTATATAAAAAGTAGTGGTCAACCAACATTAAAACGAATAGTAGCATCAGGTAGGTAATCGACCAACCAAATGTTTTGATAGCCTGTTTCGGCTTGTCGGTATATTTTAATTCAATGGCGTACTTTAAGAATACAGCGCCCAATATCAGAGCGCCGATTACGTAAAGCGAGCCACTCATGCCAACTAACCAAGGGAGCACTGTAGTAACGATCAGCAACACTGTATAGAGAAGAATACAGGTCTTGGTGAACTCAATTCCATGGGTTACCGGTAACATCGGTATTTCAGCTTTGGCATAGTCATCACGTCTATGTATGGCCAGAGCCCAGAAATGTGGTGGAGTCCAGGTATAGATAATCAGAACCAACAAAAGTGCATGAGCAGGAATTTCACCATTTCCGCCGGTAACTGCAGTCCAGCCTAATAGCGGAGGAATAGCGCCGGAGATACCACCGATGACAATATTCTGAGGTGTCGCACGTTTCAAATACATGGTGTAAACAAAGGCGTAGCCAACAAGCCCAGTTAGGGTTAGCCAAGCAGTTAATGGATTCACTAGTTGATGTAAAATTAACATGGCAACTAAACTCATCACAGCAGCAAAAATTATCGCCTGTTTAGGAGCTACTTTACCTTTTGGAATAGGGCGAGTATCGGTGCGCAACATGATGGCATCAATACGTCTATCCACGACGTGGTTAATTACTGCAGCAGCGCCTGCGGCCATTCCAATACCCAGGGTGCCAAAGATTAGAATATCCCAGTCCACCATATAAGGTGTGGCGAGAAACATGCCGATAACAGCGGTGAGCAATAGCAGTGCGACCACCTTCGGCTTGGTCATTTCAAAATAGTCGCGCCAAGTAGCATTTCCCTCGGTCATACTAGCCACGCCTTTTATGTGCCCACAGTGCAAAGTTGATTGCAACAAGGGAAATCAATAATAATGCAGCGACACCATTATGGGCGACTGCTATAGGTAACGGTAATCCGAATAAAACATTACTAAAGCCTAGAACAACCTGTACTGAAAGTATAATGGCAATTAATGTGCCTAAATCCTCAAGTAAACGATTCGATGCTTTTCTCAATTTCCAAGCAAACCATAACAGATAGGCTAGGGTAATATACGCGCCGATACGATGCATTGCATGGATGGTAATTCTAGCATCCTGCCCGAGTACACCAAATTCATAATGCCCGTCAGGGTGGGCTTCTAGTCCAAAGAACTGGTAGGCTTCTGCAAGATTAAAGGCAGCAAGCCAATCAGCTTGGCAGACAGGTAAACTACCCAGGCCTGTACACACAGTTGCGGCATAATTGGCGCTGGTCCATCCACCAAGCATGATCTGTAGGCCAAGTACTACCAGACCCCCTATAGCCCAAGGTTGCAACTCCTTGACGGTTACTTTTTTAATCCGAAACGGTTGATGTGCTTTTGAGAGCCTAATACTCATTGTGAAACATAGCGCAAAGGTGGTGAAGCCACCCAATAAGTGCAACATGACAATGGTTGGGTTAAGTTTCATTGTGACGGTCCACATACCGAGAGCCGCTTGGAAAATCACTAATAGTAGCAACCAGCTAGCTAGTTTAACTGGGTGGCGTTTCTTTTTGCGCTGCATCCAAGCCATGATGGTCATGGCTCCGATCACTAGACCGAGTGAGCCGGCAAAGTAGCGGTGGATCATCTCAGCCCAGGCTTTCGGTTTTTCTAAAGCACGTTCTTGATAAAGTGAATTGTTGCTATCGATGTTTTCTTGACTGGTAGGGACTGTCATATGTCCATAACAGCCAGGCCAGTCTGGGCACCCAAGGCCGGCATCTTCTAAACGGGTGTAAGCACCTAGCAAAATCACTACAAAAGCCAATACTGTGGCAATCAAAGCCAATCTTCTAGTTTGAGCAAACTTCATTAACCAATCCTCGACAGTTTAAGCATTTTTTTAAGATCTTTTAGAATTTCTTTGCCTTTAAGAAAGGCATCTTCCTTTTTGGTTACATGGGGATAACGAAGCATAATATTGCCGATAGGGTCTGCAATATAAATAAAGTTTGGGTTAAGACCAACAGCGGATATATCTTCACCAGATACGACTTCTAGATCAACAAATCGTTTCTGTATTTCCGTTATTTGATTCTGAGATAAATTCAGAGAACCGGTATAGAGCACACGTTTTACACGATCTTGTTCTTTACCTAGCGCTTGATGCACCTGTCCCATGATGTAAATATCAAGGATACAGCCATCTACTTCTTCTGAAAGCAGACAGCTTGAATCGTTTATTGGCAATATAATGCGCCATGGCTCACCCGCATCGAAAATGAAGGCCTCACCATCAGAATTAATCGGTTTAGCCTTGGTTAAATCGATAACTGGGGTAATCAACTCACCTTTATTTACTGTAATTGAACTATTAAACCAACCATTAAAGTAGGCGCTATAAGCAACAATTACGGGAAGTGTAAAAATGGCTAATAGTGCGATGATGGTAAGCCGGTTATTTTTTTTATGTTCGGCCTGTGACAAGTTACTTCTCCTTACCTCTTGTTAGCACGGCAATATAGATGATAATGAGTGCAAAGGCTAGTCCAAACCATGTTACGGCGTAGCTTATATGTCGTTCAGGAGGCATATTATGGTATTGCCATTCTCGCTGATAAAACACTTCATTATCTGCATCCTGCCTTAACACCCAAGGCTCTATATGTTTATTTACTTGCTTGTACAATGATGTCAGTTTGTCCATATCCAAGGATTGGATCAATATTGGCCATTGTTGTGCATTAAGCTGATCTTCTTTTAGCACAATGGCTTCAGTTGGCTCATAAACTATCCCTGTAATCGCTTGGATACCCTCAATCAGTGGAATAGCTGGTAACTGGCGTCTATCTCTAGGCAGTGGAATCCAACCTCTGTTTACCAGGATGGTTCTGCTACCGTCTTGAATAGGCTGGATTACTTCAAAGCCAGGTCGGCCCTTTAAAATACGATTGTCTAATAGCAGATAATGCTTGTTATCGTACTCACCTTTGAACCTAAGATGAAAATAATTTTTAGCTGTCTGTTTATCGAGCTGTATCAAATTTATTGGCTGCATTGTTTGCCGCTCATTGATCTGATTTATGATGGCTTCTTTCTCTTCTGCCCTTGTCAATTGCCATTGGCCAAGACTCAGCAATATTGACAGCCCAATAATAACGATCAGGCTAGCAATCACTGGAATACGAAATTGTCCTATTTTAATGGTCATTATGATTTACGCTGTCAGTCATTCTGCTAGAATGTCATACCCACCTAAAGAGAAGCGACTATGTTAACAAAAATTGTCATTGTACTGATGCTATTTATCATTATTTTTGTGTTATTTCGAGGTCTTTACTTTTTAGTCAAAGGCAAGGGCAATCCAGAACAAACTGTAAAGTCATTAACTTGGCGTATTAGCCTATCAGTTGTGCTCATTATTTTGCTTATTATTGCAGTCTTATCAGGCTATGTTGAGCCGCATGGTGTGAACCCTAACGTTCAAACTTAAGAATATAGCCTTTAAATTCTTTATTTAAATAATCGGTATGTTCAGGCTTGAAATGCGTTGATGTAAAGCCTAATTTAATCAATTCTTTACTCAGCTTGTTTTTTCGGCCACGGCCGGGATCAACAAGTACAACCTCACAGCGTTCATTGGAGTGGTTGTTTATAAAGTTGGCGAGCAATTGAATATGTTCATCTTCGTACAGCAGATCACTGCCAATAATCAGATCAAAAAGCCCTAAACTATCAGTAGGATCTGACCAGTCGACACGTTCAAAATTAATATCACTATCGACATTCAGCAGGGTATTTCTTTGTAGGAACTTTTGAACTTCTGGGTGATGGTCAGTTGCAGTGATATCTGAATTTTTCTTGTTAAGTAGTAGACTTGTCAGGGCAATGCCACAACCGACCTCTAAAATTCTTTTGCTTTGAGTATCAAAATCAGCCATGTAGTGAGCAAGTACCAAGCTAGACGGCCAAACAACTCCAAAAATAGGCCAAGATGCAGAGGATATACCCAGTTTATCAGCTACGCCTTCGGGATCATCAAACTCTTGTTTGTTGCGTAATGTGCATAGGTGAATTTCCGTGTTTCCAAACTCGATGGTTTGGTAACTGAGTCGTAACTTGGGCATATGGCTCCTTAAAATGGACGCTCAGCCAGCAAGTAAGAATAAATGACAAAACGAAGTTATTCATCAAGGATATAGAAGATAATTACAACCTGCAACACATCTATATCCAGGCGACAAAGATAAGATATTTAGTCTATACTAACAGTATTGTTTGCATTAAATTTAAAAGAACAATCGTGTAGTCAGGAGTTGTCGTGCTATCTAGAAATCTTCTAATAATCACTTTATTGAGCAGTTTACTTAGCAGTACATTTATTTACGCCAAAACTGTGACTGTGACTGTGATGAATATAAATAATAATCCAGTCAGCGATTTAGTAGTTTTTCTCGAACCTCTAGAAAATCAGAAGCTCGACTCACTGAGTGTAGATCCTTTAATCATAAATCAAGAAGATAAGAAGTTTGCTCCTTATATTTCAGTTATTCAAAAAGGACTGCCGTTAACCTTCTTAAATAAAGATTCAATAACACATCATATATACTCAGCATCATCAAAAAATCGGTTCTCGTTCAGATTAAAAAGCAAAGACGAGAAGCTTGTCGAAGATATTATGGTTGCTGGAAAAGTTGTCATGGGCTGTAATATTCATGATTGGATGAGTGGCTATCTTCTGGTTGTTGATACCCCCATATACTCAAAGACTAATTCTCAGGGCAAAGTTTCATTTGAGGTGCCTGAAGCAGGCCGTTATCAATTGAAAGTTTGGCACCCACAATTAATGGAAAAAAATCAGGAGATTTCACGCGAACTAAACACCTCTGAAATTAATACTGTTGAGCTTAGGTTAACCAAAAAAATGGCCAAAATACAGATCCAGGAAAATCCTGACAATTTTGACTTCTTAGAAGATTATTAGGGTTCCCATGTTGAATCATCTGCGATTAAAAAGTTTAAAGGGCCGAATGTTCTTCTTTTTTGTTGTGTTGCTTCTAATAGTGCAAATGATTACTTTTTGGGCACTTCGTTTAACATTGAAAGAACAAGAGCAACAACGACTTGAGTCAGAGGTAACTTCAGCAGCGACTATCTTCATGACAATTTTCACTCGTAGTCATCAAACACTCAATGATTTAAATCATATGAGTAATCGAATTCTAGCGGAGAACTTTGATGACGACACTCGAAGTTTCCTACGAGCACTGGAAACGTTTCGAAATCGGATTGATGCTGATTTAGCTATGAGTATCGATCTGGATGGTTTGGTTAACGCTCAAATTATCCGCAACAAATTATCAGACGGCAGTACCAAACAAACAATTGGTGAACAACAAGGTAAACAATTTCCATATTCACTTGAATGGTTATCCACGGAAGAAGAAAGTAAGTTTTATCAATTAAATGATCAAATATTTCAATACAGTGTTTCTGCAGTAACTGTAGCTCAGGTAGAAACACTTGGTTGGATTGGTTTTGGGAATCGAATCGATAATTTCTTAGCGGCTGAATTTTTTAATCTGACAGGGTTCCACATTAACTACGTGCTTAATAGCACAACTGATTGCTCTGTACTGGCTACTTCTCAAGAAATAAATACTACTACGCAAAAACAGTGCGCTTCTGTTTCTGATGACTTTGTTAAGAGCAAACCGATTACATTAGGCTCTGTGGGCGATAATAGTCTACAAGTAATTATTTTTGGTTCACGTGAAGATTTACTTTCATCAATCCAAACAAATTGGCTTCTATTTACAGTTTTAGCGACATTCACACTAATATTCTCATTGATTGGCGCATACATTATTGCAGCCTCAATCAGTCGACCAGTTAAGCAACTTGTTGAACAGGCTAAGCATATTGCGCGAGGACATTATGATAGTTCAGTTTCTCTGCAAGACTCGAGTGAGTTTGGACAGCTTGCCAATGAATTCAATTTGATGCAGAAAGCAGTTGTGGAGCGAGAAAGAGAGATCATTCATAACGCCTACCATGATCCGCTTACCAATTTACCCAATAGAAACCGCTTGTTTAAAGTGCTCGCAGAATGGCCTAATCAAAACCATGTTGGCCACGCCGTATTCCTTATAAAGGTTAATCATATCAAGGCGATTAATGAATCTTTGGGTCATATCACTGGCGACTTGGTCATCAAAGAAGTCAGTGAGCGATTGGAATCAATTAAACAGGTCGATTTATTATCCCATTTGCGTTCAGATGAGTTTGTAATATTAGTCAGTAATGTTCAGAAATCTTCAATTATCACTTGGATCGATAAGATTACTAAAACCATAGAGCTACCCTATATATCTGATGAAATGACCTTGCATTTACAAACAAATATTGGGGTTGCGCTTAGTGATGGATCAGCTCAGAGTCCTGGTGACTTTTTGAGAATGGCTGATGCTGCGTTACAAATGGCGAGAAAGAAAAAGCAACCATTTACGCTTTATGATAAATCTCAAGATGCTGTCCAGGTAGAGCGGCTTAACTTGATGAATGAATTGCATAATGCGATAGCAAAGAAGCAATTGCGTTTATTTTATCAGCCCAAACTTGATTTAAAGGCCGGCAGAGTGCTGCATGTGGAAGCGCTAATTCGATGGATACATCCTGAATTAGGCTTTGTACCGCCAGATAAATTTATACCTATTGCTGAAAACACTGGGCAAATAGATATGATCAGCCTGTGGGTACTTGAAGAGGCGGCTCGGCAGCATTCAGTTTGGAATAAGCAAGGCCTCAACATTTCAATAGCTATTAATGTCTCGGCTGAAAACCTAAAAAATGAGAATTTTTTCTCATCACTTAAATTCACTCTAGAACAATATAATCTAGACATGAAGGCAATTCGGCTTGAGGTGACAGAAAGTGCGGTAGTTGAGGATCCTGAGTACACCATCGCGTTACTCTCCAAATTTAAACAAATTGGAATTCATCTTTCGATAGATGATTATGGCACAGGTTATTCATCATTGGCCCAATTAAAACAATTGCCTGTACACGAGCTAAAAATTGACATGTCCTTTATTAGGCGATTACCAGAAGATAAAGACGATAAGATTATAGTGAAATCTACCATCGATCTCGCTCACAGCATGGGCCTCTCAGTTGTTGCAGAAGGTGTTGAGAATGCAGCTGCACTACAATGGCTGGATGAGCAGGGTTGTGAGATAATTCAGGGCTATTACATTAGCAAGCCGTTACCTGCAGATGAGTTTAAAGACTGGTTGAATCAGAGTGAATATATTTAAGTCTAAATTTGCCATTACACTATTAATCGGTCTGTTCCTTCAGGGCGTCACTGTTCCGATCATGGCTAGCGAGCAATCATTGTCTGGCTTGTTGGACTTTCGATTAACATCTACGGATAGTAGTGATAGTTATCTTAGGGGTGGTTACGGAAAGTTTAGTAATTCGGATGGTGAGAATTTATCGCTGGGTCAATTGGCACTCAATTACCGCGTAGAATGGGAAAATAATATAAGCTTCCACATAATTACTAATGGTTTTAGTGATAATGAAAACGATGGTTTTGGCATTTCTGAAAGCTATCTTAAATACCGCGGTTTACCTACCGAGTCGGGATACAGATACCAGTTAAAAGCGGGCTTTATGTATCCGCACATTTCTATGGAAAATACTGCCACTGGCTGGTCTACACCCCATACCCTAACCAGTTCCACTTTAAATACTTGGATTGGTGAAGAAGTAAAGCATCTCGGATTAGAAGGGAGCATTAGCAGATTAGGGAAATTTTCTGACAGTCCCCATGACTTTAAATTAACCTTGGCACTGTTCACCCATAATGATACCAATGGTTCGGTGCTTTCTTGGCATGGTTGGACACAATCTTCTCGTCAATCGTATTGGAGTGAAGAGCTCAAGTTTCCGCCAGTACCCGCACTTGAACCTGGACAGATGTTAGCGAATCAAGCTGCTCATTCAGAACCTTTTTTGGAACTTGACTCAAGGGTTGGTTATCACCTCAATGGTCAGTGGAACTGGCGTGGTAATGGGCAGGTTCTAATCGGTTATTATGATAATAGAGGTGGTACAGACATAGTTGAACGAGGCCAGTATGCTTGGATTACTAGATTTTCACATTTTGGAGTTAAGTGGAAACTGGCTAAAGATTTTACCCTAACTGCTCAATTTATGGCTGGTGATACTCGAATGCGAGTCGTTAATAATTTTGATGTGGTGGCTGTAGATTTTTCTAATTTATTTGTCATGTTAAGCCAAAAGTGGAATGTACATCGCTTAACGGCACGAGTTGAGAAGTTTGATGTAGAAGACTTTGATCATATTGCATTGGATAATAACGATGAAGATGGTGAGGCAGTGACGTTAAGCTACGGTTACCAATGGAATAAGCAGATGTTTACCTTCCTTGAATATAACTGGATAGATTCAAACAGATTTTCAAGAAGTTACTTAAATCTTGATACGACTACAGTAGAAAGGCAGTATCAATTAGGACTGCGCTACTATTTCTAGTTTTCTATTCAAAGAGCTGTTTATTTATCCACACAGCGGAGAATAAAAAGTATATGACAGGTATAACCGATTTAGATAGATTGTTAAAATCTATGTCGCCTCAAATACAACCGAATGAATTTGTTTTTTGTACCGTATCAGGTGAGTTGACGGAATATGTTGGGTTAAAACCTCTTGCCAGTTTTAATGAGAATGAAGGACTGACGCTCGTTTTACCGTTACAAACTGCTGAGCGGGCGAATTTAACATTTCATGGCAAGTTTAAACAAATTACGCTTAGGGTTCACTCTAGTTTGGAGGCCGTCGGTTTGACTGCGGCAATTTCTAATAAGCTAACTGAACAAGACATCAGTGCTAATGTGGTTGCGGCCTATTATCATGACCACGTATTCGTGCCACATGATAAGGCCGAAATGGCATTAAAAGCACTTCAAAGTTTTGCGCAATAATTTGATTGGTTTAAGGATCTCAAAATGAACGAGCATGAAAAAATTAATTATGTAGAATTCCAAGTTAGTAAACTAGCGCAAACCAAGCAGTTTTTTGAAACCGTTTTTAATTGGGAGTTTACCGATTACGGTCCTGAGTACAGTGCATTTTCTGATCAGGGAATTCATGGTGGCTTTTACCAATCAGAATTATGTTCTACCACGGACACTGGTGGCGCCCTAGTAGTATTTTTTAGTAATGACTTAGAAGCGACGCTTGCTAATGTTGAAGCGGCTGGAGGTAAAGTTATAAAGCCAATTTTTTCTTTTCCAGGTGGTCGCCGCTTTCAATTCCTAGAGCCTAGCGGTAATGAGTTTGCTGTTTGGGCTGAATGATTGTTTGAGTGATGTCACCCAAAGGCAGTATGGGCGAGCTATTTAAAATCTGCTAATCTATATTCCAATAATAACTTCTAATTGATAATTAAGTGCGCTATGAAATTTAAACAATCCAGTCGTAATAAAGTCATTCGCGGTAAGAAAAAGGCCAGCTACGATAAAGAGCTAATCTATGGACTATTGGATCGTTGTGAGGTCTGTACCGTTGCTTTTACAATTGATGGCTTAGCACATGTTCAGCCGATTAATTTTGGACGTGCTGGTGATAAGTTATACTTACATGGTCACGTTAAAAATAGAATGACGACTGCACTCATTGAGCATGGTGAGGTATGTCTTAATACCATGTATCTAGACGCGTTAAAAATAACTCGATCGGCATTTAATAACTCCGTTCAATACCGTTCTGTGACTGTGTTTGGCAAAGTCAGAGAATTAATACCGCATGAAGAAAAGTTAGTTGGGCTAAAAGCAATTGTAAATCACTTTATGCCGGATCGCTGGGATCATTGTCGTGAACCAAATAAAAAAGAGCTGAATGCCACACGAGTTTTAGAGATTGAGATTGAGTCTGCGGCAGCAAAGATTGCTGATACGCCTCCCGAGGATAAGGAAGCTGATTATCAAACCGATTATTGGTCGGGTTTAATTCCAATCAAGACGATTGCTGAAAACCCAATTGACGATGAGCTATTAAAACAGGGTATAGATACTCCTCAGCATATTTTAGATTTTTGTGACAAGTATAAAGACGGTTTCTAGGCATTTTGTTTGAATGAGTTATTTAGAATAACTCAATGTCATCTACCTCCACCTGATGTTTAACAACTTTAACGTTGCATAACGCAAAACGGGGCCAGAGCATTAACTCTGACCCCGTTTCATTTTCGAAATATTTCTAAAGTATATATACGAAAATAAACAGTCCTAACCAAACCACATCTACAAAGTGCCAGTACCATGCAGTTGCTTCAAAAGCAAAGTGATTTTCCTTGGTAAAGTGTCCCTTAATAGCACGAAGCAACATGATAAATAACATGATGGTTCCGATGGTTACGTGCAATCCGTGGAAGCCTGTAAGCATAAAGAATGTTGAGCCATAAACACCTGAACCAAGTGTTAATCCAACATCCGTATACAGATGCATATATTCCACTACCTGGAAGTATAGGAAGGTAGCACCTAATGCAACGGTTGCAGCCAGTGCAATGATTAGCTTATTGCGCTTCTCTTCTATCACTGCATGATGTGCAATTGTGCAGGTAACCGATGAGGTTAAAAGCAAAATAGTATTTAATAGTGGCAATCCCCAAGGACCAATTGTTCCAGTTGTTTCTCCTGCTGGGGTGACCAGTAGAGGCCAGGCTGGAATAAAATCAGGCCAAAGCAGTGCGTGGGTCATGGCATTATTACTTGAGCCGCCAAGCCAAGGTACAATGAGCACTCTTATAAAGAATAGAGCACCAAAGAAGGCAGCGAAGAACATCACTTCTGAGGTGATGAACCACATCATACCTTGACGATACGATTTGCCAAGCTGATCAGAATTAAGACCGGCCAATGATTCTTTAATGGTATCTCTCCACCAGCTAAACATCATATAAAATATGATGGCCAAACCAATGCTCAGGATAACGCCCCCCATTGTGCCATCATTACCGTATTTTCCGGTTGATTGCTGAATGAAGTTTGCGCCACCTAAGGCAGTCAGTACTAAGCCAACCGCGCCAACTATAGGCCAAGGACTGGACTCTGGTACGTGATATCGTGGTGTTTGTTGTTGTTCTGACATTGTTTTCTCCGTTGCCACAAAGCTACTATTGAGCTGCAGCCTCTGTGGTTTTCTGTTTGTCGGAAATATTGTAAAGACTGTATGACAGCGTCAAAGTGTCTACATCGTCTGGAATATCCTCATCGATAAAGAACACCAAAGGCATCTCAATGCTTTGATGTGCTAATAACTTTTGCTCGTTAAAGCAAAAGCATTCGGTTTTGTTGAGATATAGTGCTGCGAGCCCTGGTGCAATACTTGGTATTGCTTGGCCAGTAATGTCTTCATTTGAGACATTCTTAGCGATAAAGGTCGTTTTATACATCTCACCCGGATAAACCTTCATTTCAGTTACAGTAGGTTTAAACTCCCAAGGCATGCCTCGCTTAATAACTGAGACAAACTGGATGGTTACTTGGCGTTCACGGTTGATTTCTTGGTTTTTATAGACAGCAACTTCATTGCGTGTCTTGCCGTTGATGCCTGTGATTTCACAGAAAACATCATACAAAGGAACCATTGCGAAGCCAAAGCCAAACATCGCTACTACTAATAATAGTAGTAGCTTAACTACCTTGCTGTTATCCGATTTTTGGGACATTACTTAATTACCGGAGGCTCATCAAACGTGTGATAAGGAGCCGGTGAGTCAACGGTCCATTCAAGACCTTCAGCACCTTCCCAAACCTGTGCATCAACTTTCTTGCCGTTTCTGTAACCATCCCAGATGTTATATGCAAACAGTAACTGAGTTAGTCCCAGACCAAATGCGCCAATGGTTGACCACATGTTGAAGTCAGCAAATTGCATCGCGTAGTCAGGAATACGACGAGGCATGCCTGCTAAACCAGAGAAGTGCATAGGGAAGAAGGTTAGATTAACAAATACGATTGATAGCCAGAATTGCACTTTCGCAAGTGACTCACTGTACATACGACCAGACCACTTAGGGAACCAGTAATATACCGCTGCAATGGTACCGAAAATAGCACCAGGGAACAGAACGTAGTGGAAGTGAGCAACAACGAAGTAGGTATCGTGGTACTGCATATCAATTGGAGCCATCGCCAGCATAACGCCAGAGAAACCACCAATAGTAAACAGAATCACAAATGCTAATGCATAAAGCATGGGCGTTTCGTATGTAATCGAACCTTGCCACATGGTTGCGATCCAGTTAAATACTTTCACACCGGTTGGTACGGCAATGAGTACCGTCGCATACATAAAGAACAGTTCAGCGACCACCGGCATGCCCACCGTGAACATGTGGTGTGCCCATACGATAAATGACAACAATGCGATACTTGCTGTTGCATAAACCATCGACGAATAACCAAACAATGGCTTTCGTGCGAAGGTTGGAATAATTGCAGAAGCAATACCAAAGGCCGGTAAAATCATGATGTAAACTTCAGGGTGACCAAAGAACCAGAAAATATGCTGGAACAAGACCGGGTCACCACCACCGGCTGCATCAAAGAATGCGGTGCCAAAATGGCGATCAGTTAGCATCATGGTAACAACACCAGCAAGTACTGGCATAACCATTACTAGTAAGAATGCTGTGATGAACCAGGTCCATACGAACAGAGGCATTTTCATATAAGTCATGCCAGGTGCACGCATGTTAACAACAGTAACAATTACGTTGATTGCACCCATGATTGATGAAATACCCATCATATGAACGCCAAGAATAAAGAAATCTGTACTTGGTGGTCCGTAGGTTGTTGATAGTGGTGCGTAGAATGTCCAACCGAAGTTTGGCGCGCCGCCTTCCATAAATAATGATGAAGCCAACAAAGTAAAAGCAAATGGAAGAATCCAGAAACTCATGTTGTTCATTCTTGGAAGCGCCATATCTGGAGCACCAATCATGAGTGGAATCATCCAGTTGGCCAGACCAACGGTAGCGGGCATTACTGCACCAAAAACCATAATCAAACCATGCATGGTTGTCATCTGGTTAAAAAATGCGGGTTCCACTAGTTGCATGCCAGGTTGGAATAGCTCCGCTCTAATAACTAGAGCCATGGCACCACCCAACAAGAACATAATGAATGAGAATATCAGATACATAGTACCGATATCCTTATGGTTGGTGGAGAATATCCACCGCTTTATACCTGACGGCGCATGATGATGATCATGGTCGTCATGGCTGTGCGTAGAATCAATAACTGCACTCATGTGTTATTCCCCTTAATTACTTTTGCTTGCTGCGACATCAGCGGGTTGAACGAGATCACCGGTGTTATTGCCCCAAGCATTACGCTCGTAGGTAACAACGGCAGCAATTTCAGCATCTGTTAGCTGAGCACCAAAGGCCTGCATCGCAGTTCCAGCTTTACCGTGAACCACAATTCCAATGTGGTCACTAACTGGACCGGTTACCATTGGGCTAGCAATCATTGCAGGGAAAACAGGAGGCATACCCGTTCCATCAGCCTTATGACAGGCTGCACAACGCGCATTGTAAACATCCATACCTAACTTCATCAGTTCATCCATTGTCCAAACCTTAGATGAGTCAGCCATAGCTGCTTTTTCAGCTTCAACCTTGGCTTGTTGCTGACCTTCTACCCAGCTAGCAAATTCAGACTGGGCCTTTACTTCAACAACAATTGGCATAAAGCCATGATCTTTACCGCAGAGCTCAGTACATTGGCCACGGAATACTCCGGGCTCATCTACACGAGTCCATGCTTCATTAATAAAGCCTGGTATCGCATCTTTCTTAACAGCGAAATCTGGTACCCACCATGAGTGAATAACATCATCTGAAGTTAATAGAATACGAACTTTTTTGCCTGTTGGGATAACTAGAGGATTATCAACATCCAGTAGATAGATATCGCCTTTATCTTTCTCAGCTTGGCCATCGTAATCCTCAATTAAGTCTCTTGAAGTAGTAAGGTGGCTGAAAAATTCAATATCTTTTTGCTCACCATCAAGATACTTGTAATGCCACTTCCACTGAGAGCCTGTCACTAATACAGTCATATCAGCATCAGTTTCTGTGTCTTCCATCAAAAGCAATGTTTTGGTGGCAGGTATTGCAAGTAGAATTAGGATTATTAGTGGAATAGCAGTCCAAATAATCTCAACTACGGTTGAGTGAGAAAATTTTGCTGGTTCCGGGTTAGCGGAACGTCGATGCGCCCACATGCTATAAAACATTACGCCAAAGGTTACGACACCAATTGCAAAGACGACATAGACAGCCATCATGTGTAGGTCGTAGGCCAAGTGGCTTACTTCAGTTGCACCTTTACGCATATTGTATTCGACTGCCAACAAGGATGTTGCTGGCAATAAAACCAATACAGCTATAAAGGCTTTTAGCTTACGAATCAAAGCCATTCTTCAATTCTCCAGTAGATGTTGAGTAATACCAATTAAGGTAGATTTAATTATTATTGTTTTTATATATATTGAGCCACTCAGAAGCGTGTTCTGTTAGGCCGTTTATTATATGTGAATATTCTAATATACTGATCTAGATCATTGCATAAGGCAAAATATTCACACTTGGATAGGGATTCTACTGAAAAAAACCATTCGATGCCAATGGATATTAGATAAAGGTGGCTTAATGATAACTATTCGCGTTGTAACTGTTGTTTGATTTTTAACCAAAGTGTTGTTAATTCTGGATTTTTGGATAGTTTTGGCTGCAATTCATTGAGTCTTTTCCAGCGTTTTTGAGCCATGTCTAATTGCTTCTCATCCAGTAATTTTTGTATTGCGTTGAGCTCCTTTTTTGCGCTTTCGGTGGTACTAAAAAATCCTTGCTGTTCTTCATAGCTTAGAACATGTTCTTCAACGGCGGGTGATTCTAGTAACGTCGTTTTAGATATCTTTTGTTTCGCTTTGTTCTTATTCTCTAGAATAACCTGTTGTTTTACAGTTTCCATATCTGCGCTTAGGATTCTAGAACCGGTTACAGTAATTTTTTGATCAGATTCAGAAGAGCCAACTAACTTAGACCGAGGGGTTAATTGCTCTGGTTTTAAGGTTTCTGATGCAGAGGCAACTATTGGGTTTGCGGCTCGTCTTTTGCTGGCTACATTTTTTTCGGTTGTTCGCTTTTTAGCAACCTCTTCAGCTTTAAGTGCAACTTCCTGCTCTTCTAAGTAACCTTGAACCGTTTCAATTTGAATGACTTCAACAGGAGGGTTTTGCAAGGTCGCTTGCTCAGAAGGGATTTGCTGTATGACAATACTGACAACCAAAGTCAAACTGGCAGCAGTCGCAAGCAGTGGCCGCCATGGAAACTTAGATTTAGCGTTAATAACATTACCTTGGTTCAGTTCATCCTTTGCCATTGCTAAGACAGATTGATCCAAATGTTCAGGTGGTTGTTCCTGACTATTTTTTTGATAAGTTTGTTTTAGATCATCAGGATTCATTGTGAACTCCTAGTACCGCTTTGAGTTTATTAACAGCATATCGAATCCGGCTCTTAACCGCTTCTTTATTGCTTTCAGTAATTTCAGCAATGGCTTCCATGGTTAATCCAGATTCGTAGTACAGTAAAAATGATTGTCTTTGAGGGAAGGGTAAATTTGCTACTTCACCCAATAATTGATTGCGCTGATCCTCAGAGCCTTCTATTTCGTCATCAGGGGTATTCTCTAGATGTTCATCTTCAAGTTGTAAATGCTGCTTGTGTTGTCTGTAATGGTCAACAATTTTATTTCTTGCTATCTGATATAGCCAGGTGGTGAATTTAGCTTTTACTTGGTAGGTAAGTCGCGATTTAATAATGGCTGACCAAATATCTTGGAATAACTCATCAGCCTGATCTTGGGCGATACCTTGGCGTAAGATATATCGATATACCGGTCCTTTATGTTGTTGGTAAAGGCGCTCAAATGCAGCATGACTGCCTTGCTGGTAATTTAGCATCAGTTTTTCATCACTGCCTTGAATCATTTTACTCAAGTATGAAGCCCAATTTATTGCTCTGGGTTTAATCATAGCATGACATGACAGAGACAGGTTGTAGCGAACGTGTCTCTGTACCTTGTGTTGAGCAAAGTGGCTGATTGACATGCTTATGAACCTAGCTTTAATGCCTCAGCTAATCGAACCAGACGTGCAAATTCAGCACGTATTCCACGCTCATCCTTTCCACGTCCCTTGAGCGCTAGGTTGGCTATATCGTTATAGCTAAAGTTTTGAATATACTTACCACCCTGTAATTGATCCGCCAAGGCAATAATTGCGGCACTAAACTGGCTATCAATGTTTGGCTGATTGGCCGAGTTTAATAATGTATTGTGATCCAGGGGTTGCTCAATAAGCTGGCTAGTTTTTTCGCCTGGTTGCTTATATCGAATGCGCATGAATGCTAGTTCATCAGAAAAGTTTTGATGGGCTTGGTCCGCTTTTTGATAGCGTAAGGGCTCTAGTGATCTTGATTTAGAATCGTTTAGGCTAATTTCGTATATGGCCGTTACTGTATGTCCAGCGCCTATCTCACCCGCATCTACTTTGTCATTATTAAAGTCTTCGCGATTAAGTACTCGATTTTCATACCCAACAAGGCGGTACTCTGCGACATACTGTGGGTTAAATTCAAGCTGTAACTTCACATCGGCAGCAACTGTAATTAACTGACTATCCAATTCTTCGACTAGTACTTTACGTGCCTCTAACAGATTGTCTATGTAGCTGTAACTTCCATTGCCCTTGTTGGCCAATTGCTCCATCATTTGGTCATTGTAATTACCACGTCCGAAACCGAGGGTTGATAAAGCTATGCCTTTTTCACGTTTGAGCTCGATTAGGCTAATTAAAGACTCGAGTGAAGTCTGACCGACATTAAAGTCGCCATCGGTGGCAATCATAATTCGATTGATACCGTCTTGAATAAAGGCTTTTTCTGCCATTTGATAGGCTAATTTAATGCCAGCCTCGCCATTGGTTGAACCGCCGGATCGTAATTTTGAAAGCGCCTGTTCGATGGCTAGATAATTGTTTCCAGAGGTAGGCTCTAACACAACACCCGAAGCGCCGGCATAGACTACAATAGAAATCTTATCTTCAGTACGCATTTGCTTAGACAACATGAGTAACGACTTCTTAAGCAGTGGTAATTTATCAGGTGCAGCCATTGAACCGGATACATCGACTAGGAAGACAAGGTTTGCACTAGGTCTTTGTGTTTGCTTTTCAGGTTCCCATGCTTTTATTCCTATTTGTAGCAGATGCTTATCTGAATCCCAGGGAGCGATCATCATAGAGCTATTTACTAGAAAGGGCTGCTCAAGATCACTGGGTGCTTGATAATCATAACTAAAATAATTGAGTAATTCTTCTGTTCGAACGGCTCCCTTGGGTGGTAAATCGCCCTGTTGCAGAATACGTCTGAGGTTGCTGTATGAACCGGTATCTACATCGATGCTAAAGGTTGAAACAGGGGTTTCAAGAACACTGAATACTGCGTTGAGTTCATGTTGTGCATAATTTTCTCCGGCAATGTCTTGATTATGCATAATGTAGGGGTGATGCAGTGCCCCTGGACTAGCTGCCATTGCCAGCATGGGAGTATTTGCTCTTTGTTTAAGCCGTGCACCTGTCACTCGTATTTTCTGCTTCTCATATTCTGCAGTTGCGACAATTTCTTTAAGCTCAACAGCATCAGTTTCAGGTTTATGTGCGTGGTGTTTGTTTGATTCTTCCTCAGTAGTAACGCAGGCGGTTAGCATGATTGCTCCAGCAAATAGAGCGCTTTTTTGTATTATATTATTCATTATTATTTCCTCAGTTTTGTGGTCTCTATTGCTATAAACGATAGAAATCCAAAAAAGGGTTAAATAAAATAAATATTTTTTAGGGCAGTTAATTTAAGTTGAGATTTGAAATTGATCGGAATCCATCCAGGCTGGAAATTTGTCTCTAAATTTTGCCAAGGCTTGGCCATCGAGTGCGGTTGTTTCTATACGGTCATCATTACCTAGATAACTGGTTTCTTGGCCTTTCATATCAATAACAGCAGAGTCTCCAGAATAATCAATATTATTATCATCGGTGCCAATTCTATTGACGCCACAGACATAACAGAGGTTTTCCATAGCTCGCGCCTTGAGTAAGGTTTGCCAAGGATAGCTTCGAACTGCAGGCCATGAAGCAACGAACAACATTAGATCGGTATCATTTTGATCTCGGCACCAGATTGGAAAGCGCAAGTCATAACAAACATAGAGCGCAATACGCCATCCTCGCCAAGTAATAGTTTTTCTTGTTTCCCCTGCGGCATAACGTTGTTGTTCGTTCGCCATCCGAAATAGGTGGCGTTTGTCATAATACTCAACTGTACCATCTGGCATTGCGAACAGCATGCGATTAAAGTGCTCGCCTTTTTCGCTAACCACGATACTGCCGGTTATTGCGGCATTTTGTTTTTTTGCTTCCGCGATCATCCACTGAACTGTTTCGCCATCCATGGTTTCAGCTACCTTTGTCGCGTCTAGAGTAAAACCAGAATTAAACATTTCTGGAAGTACGATTAGATCAGTGTCTTGAAGGTTCTCCAATCGCTTGCTAATTTGCTCACAATTGGCATTAGCCTGTTGCCAAACTAACTCAGTTTGCACCATGGTAACTTTGAGTTCAGTCGCTGGGGATTTTGATGACATATGATTCTGTTACGCCTTAGATGTTCACAAATAGCTTCGCTAAAGGTACTATGAATATTAGCCTATATCCATAGCCAATGGTTGTATTGATGTCTGATTATATAAAAAAACTAACTGTGCTGATGATGTTTTACATCTCGCCTATACTGATTGCTCAGGAACCAGCTGAAATGTCAGAACAGCCATCTGCGACACCAGAAGTCGTTATAAGCCAAGATAAAAAACGTGATTTGGCTCTAGAAAAACAAATAATTCAGGGTCAAGCCAAATGGTTAACTGATGGTAAAGACGATTTCTTAGCAATATATAATGCTAATGAGACAGCATCTGCTATAGGCGGGTTGTTGATTGTGACTGCACCTTCAGAAACTGTTCTTACATCAGGGGTGATTAAAACCTCTCGAGATTACTTTCCAAGCGTCGATTGGCATGTATTGGCGATTCATCCTGTGGACTTAGATTTCTCTGTTCCTATGTATCGTACGGATTTAACGGCTACCGATACAAAGGAAGCTGGAGCTGGAACCGAGAACAATGCAGAGAAGACAATTCCAGATACTGATACTTGGTACAAACAGCAGGCGGAGAACAACCGTGCACAGTTGCTAAAAAGACTACTTCCAGCAGAAAAAGAGTTATTAACTAAAGCAGAACGTTATGTACTGGTTGCTCGGTCTGTTTCAGCTGAACTGGCACTTGATGCGGTCATTAAACAGAACATCAAACCGATGGGTATTATTTTATTAAATATTGATCATCCGGTGGCGGGTCAAGAAAAAGCAATAGCAGAACAGCTTGCTAAAATAGATTTGCCGATCCTTGATATCTACGACACTAAATCAAGAGCCAAGGCTGAAAAACGCAAACGTATCATTAGAAAACCATACTATAGTCAAAAACAAATACCTGCTATGGACGGTAGTTTTCGGGGCGCAGAAACTTTAGTGACAAAAAGTATGCGGGCCTGGTTACAAAAGAATTTTAAGATGGCTTTAAACTAGCGGATATTTCTGTCCTTACGGATCATTTCCCAAGCAGCTTGGATTTCTTGGGTCTTCTCTTTTGCTACTTCCAGCATATCATCGGGCAATCCTTTGGCCGCCAATTTATCAGGATGATGTTGTGACATCATTTTACGGTAGGCTCTCTTTACATCCTTGTCAGAAGCTTCAGAGCTTACGCTAAGTGCCTGATAGGCATCTTTCAGTGTGGTTTGGCTTGCTTGTTGACTATGTTGTCCCTGTTGTTGGTGAAAGCGATGCTGTGCTTGAACAGAATTAATCAGTAAATTTAAATGCGTACTATTGAAGCCAAGTTGCTGTGCCAAATGCTCTAGGATGCTTCGTTCAGGGGTGCCTAGTGTACCATCGGCAAAGGATGCGGAGATTTGAATCTCAAGAAACATTTGCATCAGATTTCTATCTAATCCACAGTCTCTTTTGAGTTCTTCAAGGGCCGTTGCTAAATCAAATTCAGGTTGTTTACCTAGATTAAAATGTTCTATTGCAGTCTGGCGACGTTGCTCATTGAGCCGCATATGACTCATTACAGCTTTGGCCATTTCTATTTCATTGGAACTGACTTGACCATCAGCCTTGGCGATATGCCCCATGACTTTAAATAGGTTATTAAAAAAACTGAGTTGAGCCTGTTGCTGATTTGGAGCAAAGCCAAAATTATTAATGGTCACACCACTATCAAAACGACTCCCTAACCATAGACCAAGAATGGCGCCAGGAATATTAAACAGTAGAAATCCAAATACTGCCCCGAGCAGTTTACCCCAAATCATAGTGAACCCTTAAAAATACATCTTGTCATGTAATAGACAGGCTATTTTACCTGTCCTAGCGCATTTAACAATCTTAGATTGTAACGATGATTTACATATTATAAGACTGCAATTGCAGTCAAATCAGGTTAATATGCACAGAAGCTACAGATCCTAATAATTAAAAGCCTTTCGGCGTGAAATAATATAGATAATAGTGCAAATAATTAAGCCATTATTAAGTATCAAACTTAGCCTAGTCATTTTACTGGGGCTGCCTTCTATTGTTTTTTCAGAAGAGGGTGCTGGTAACAATGTTGTTGATGGATGGGATATGGATTTCTTTGTTAGAAAATGTCCTTCTATCCATGCCCGTGAACAGGTCAATATGATCAGTATATCTACTGGCGAAGTTGAAGCTGACGATATTACTCGGCCTCTGCCTGGCTTGGTCAAATTTATTGGTAGTGTGCGATTGGATCAAACGGGTCAAAACCTGACCGCTGAAAAAGCTAATATGAATGAAGCGCTCGGCGCCTTTAGTGCCGAGGGGAATGTACGGTTGTCTAATGAGCGTATGCGGCTCAATAGTGAAAAACTCTTACTCGATATTAAAAATCAAGGCATGGAAGTTACCGATGCTAAATTTCAGCTCAAACAAAGTGCCTTACGGGGTGTTGCAAAAGAGTTAAGCGCCTTCAAAGATCAACCCATTCGTATTGTTGACACTAGTTTTAGTACCTGTCCTCCTGGTGATTCAGGCTGGTCTTTTGAGGCCGATGAAATCGTCATTGATACAGAATCTGGATGGGGTGTGGCAGATAATGTTTTATTAAATATATATGACGTACCTATTTTTTATCTTCCAACCCTTAGTTTTCCAATAGATGATCGAAGAAAGTCAGGTTTTCTTTATCCCAGTCTTGGTAGTTCAGGGCGTAATGGTTTCGAATTAGAGGTGCCTTGGTATTGGAATATTGCTGAAGATAAAGATGCTACCTTTGACCTTCGATATTATTCAAAAAGAGGCCTTATGTTGGGCTCAGAATATCGTCAGGTTACAGAACACAGTAATAACCTAGTCTATCTGGAATATCTCAGTAATGATGATAAAGGTTTGGTCGGGCAGGAAGATAGATATTATTACCAATTGAATAGTAATTATTACCGTGGCGATAACTGGCGTGGCTTTATCGATGTAAATAGTGTCAGCGATGATAATTATTTTTATGATTTTGGCGGCAACTTTGAGACAGGAAATCGAAATTTTCTAAACCGTGTCGGTGGTTTAACCTATGCAACGGATAATTGGGCTTTATCAGCATCCATTAGTGATGACCAATTATTGAGCAGTGCGACCACCGCTTATCGAAGAATGCCTCAGTTGCACTACCAATTATGGCAGCCCTTTGCTACTGATAAGGATCCAAAACCATGGGTGTTTAACTTAGAAGCTGAAGCTACTGCCTTTAGACATGACACGTCCTTAGAAGCCGATCGCGTTATAATTGTGCCAGAGCTCAGTTATCCGCTTAGATGGCAGTGGGGCTATATCGAGCCGAAGATGAAATGGCACTATAGCCATTATGATCAACAAGGGCCAAATAGTTCACAACAGCAGGATCGTGAAGTTGCGATATACAGTATTGATTCTGGCATGAGTTTTGAGCGCACTATCGAGGTGGGCGGCGAATCCAATACTCAAACCTTAGAGCCAAGGTTATTTTACCTAAATGTTCCTTTCCACGCTCAGGATCAGCTTGGATTATTTGATACCACATTGATAGAACGACTTGAACAGAGATTGTTTAGTGATAACCGTTATAGTGGATCGGATCGAATTGGCGATACGGAACAACTATCTGTGGGTTTGAAGAGCCGTTTTATTGACAATAAAGATTATCGAGAGTGGTTAAGTATAGGTATCGGGCAAGCATATTACTTTAAAGATCGCCAAATTAACTTTATCTTTGATCCAGATACACGGCAATACACCGATCTGGGCCCAGATCGTAGAGATCAGTCTCCTTTAGCGACTCAAATTAGCTATGCTCCAAATCAAAGTTGGAGGCTTGAGGGTGAACTAGAGTATAATGACCGCGATAACAGAACTGAGCAGGGCATATTCTCCCTCCAATATTTATCACCAGCGTTGGTGTTGAATATTAAGCATAGAACAAGCCGATATTTAAGAGCTGAAAATATTGAGCAATCTGAGATTTCCTTTGCTTGGACAATGTCTGATTCATTCTCTTTTATCGGTCGATGGAAACAAGATTTACAAAAAAATCGAACCATTGACAGTTTTGTTGGTCTTGAATATGAAGATTGTTGTTGGGCCACACGAGTGGTCTATAGACGTTATTTGAATATCCGACTTGATTCGTTTGGTTTGGCAGTACCTGGAACCGGAGAATACAATAACGGTATATATATTGAATTTATTTTAAAAGGATTAACTAATATCGGACGTAAACTGGATGTCAATCGGGACATTTATGGATATCGAGATAAGTTTAATCCTTGATCAAAGGTAATCAAAAATTATGTTGCATACTAAGGCACTAAAATTATTATTAATTTGCTCTGTACTGGCTTTTGGAGCGAGTTATCAGGCCGAGGCAAAATGGCTAGATAAGGTCATTGTTCTAGTTGAAGATGATGTTATTTTGAGCAGTGAGCTCGAGCGTCGAACTGATTCGATTGTTAAGCAAATTAAAGCAGCTGGTCAAGCAGTTCCTGATGATAAAACATTAACAGATCAGGTGTTAGAGCGTTTGATTTTAGAATCAATACAGTTACAACGTGCACGTCGCGCAGGTGTTCGTATATCTGACGAAGAACTTAATGCAGCCATCCAGCGTATTGCTGATGGTAACAACATGACTATCCCTAAACTGAGCGAAAAACTCGCCGAAGATGGTGTTTCGTTTTCTTTATTCCGTGAAGACATTCGCGGCGAAATCATGATCTCAAGAGTAAGACAGGGTTCAGTTAATCAGAAAGTCTTTGTTTCTGAGCAAGAAGTAAAAGATTTGCTCAAGATGATGGATGAGCAGGGCGCATCAAATATTCAATTTAAATTACGCCATTTGCTGATATCGCTTCCTGAAACTGCGACCAGTTCAGACTTGGATAAAGCGAGAGATAAAGCCCAATCAGTGATTGATCGTTTTAATAATGGTGCGGCATTTGTTGATATGATTATTTCAGACTCAGATGGTGGCGATGCGCTTCAGGGCGGCGATTTAGGTTGGCGTTCAGTCGAACAACTGCCAACATTATTTGCAGACTCTGTAGTCTCTATGAATAAAGGGCAGCTTTCAGCAGCAATCCGCTCTCCTAATGGATTACATCTTTTATGGTTGGAAGACAAACGTGGCGGTATTGAAACCCAGCTAGTCGATGAAATAAATATTAGGCATATTCTAATTAAAGTTTCAGCTGTGACATCCGATCAAAAAGCGGAAGCAAGATTGCTTGATATTCGCAAAAAAATTACTGATGGTGGTTCTGATTTTTCTGAACAAGCCAAGGTTTATTCTGAGGATCTAAGCTCTGCTTCATCGGGCGGCGATCTGGGTTGGGCTCCACCTGAAGCGTTTAAGCGAGTCTACCAAAACAACATACAAGATTTAAAGGATGGTGAGCTTAGTCAACCATTCAAAGGCACTGGCGGCTGGTACATTGTTGAACGTACAGGCAGTCGACAAACGGATCAGACTGAAGACTATAAGCGTAATCGGGCACGCCAGATCCTACATCGTAGAAAATTCGACGAAGAACAAGAAGCTTGGACTCGTGAAATCCGCGAGCAAGCTTACGTCAAAATAATTGACGATGATTTGAAGTAATCTTCAAAGCGCAATTTTATGAACACCTCTAAGATACCTCGTCTGCTAATCACAGCAGGCGAACCTGCTGGCATCGGTCCTGAGTTATGCTTGCAAATAGCCTTGCTGGATTGGCCGGCAGAAATTATTGTTTGCGCCGATCAGGAACTACTTAAACAATATAATGTTGCACTAGACTTAAATGTCGAAATAGTTGAGTGGCAGCCTGGTGAAGCGATACAGTCGCATCAAGCAGCTAAAATATATTGTTATCAGGTTACTTTACCTGTTAGAACAACCCCAGGAACATTAGACGCTGCCAATGGCGGCTATGTATTAGAGACACTTCAAAAAGCGGCTGAATTAGTTCAATCCAATCAGGTTGATGCATTAATAACTGCACCAGTACACAAGGGTATAATTAATGAAGCCGGTTTTGCATTTACTGGTCATACAGAGTTTTTTGCTAATCTGGCTAATACTAAACCTGTGATGATGCTCACTTGTCCGGAATTTAGAGTTGCGCTAGCAACCACACACCTTTCATTACGAGAAGTTCCGGATGCCATCACTGGCGAATTGTTAACTGAGATAATTAGCATATTAGATAGTGATCTAAAAACTAAATACCATATTTCAGAGCCGACAATACATGTCTGTGGCCTTAACCCTCATGCAGGTGAATCGGGCCATATGGGCAAGGAAGAAATTGATGTGATTGAGCCAGTTCTAGAACAGATGCGCTCAGAAGGCTATCGTTTGAAGGGACCTCTAGCGGCAGACACTGCTTTAACACCGAAAGGTATGAAAGGTTCAGATGTGACTTTGGCCATGTACCATGATCAAGGTCTATCGGTTTTGAAATTTGCAGGTTTTGGTCGAGCAGTTAATGTTACTCTTGGCTTGCCATTCATTCGAGTATCGGTTGATCATGGTACGGCGTTAGATCTTGCTGGCAAAGGAGTCGCTGATGTTGGGAGTCTGAAGGCGGCATTGTCTGAGGCTATATTAATGGCTTCGAGTCTTGATGATTAATCTCAACGATATAATTCACGGGATTTATATATATCCTGTGAAAGTGGTTATAATGTTAAGCAGTTTATTTTTCTAGGAATTATAAGTGAAGCACCAAGCCAGAAAAAGATTTGGACAAAACTTTTTGCAAGATCATTCGGTGATCCAGCGAATTGTGGCTGCTATTAATCCTCAGCCATCGGATGCCTTGGTTGAAATTGGTCCTGGACTTGGCGCTTTAACCTACCCTGTTTTGGAGATCGCGGGAAAGCTAGATGTAGTCGAGTTAGACCGAGATATTATTCCTATCCTTGAGTCGGGTGCTGCGGAACATGGCGCACTAACCATTCATTCTGCAGATGCATTAAAATTTGACTATCAAACACTGGTAACTGATAACAGCCAGCTTAAAGTATTTGGAAATTTGCCCTATAACATCTCAACACCACTGATTTTTCATTTGTTTAAGTCAGCTGAAGTAATAGCTGAAATGCACTTTATGCTTCAAAAAGAAGTGGTGCAACGTATGGTTGCCAAACCGGGTAGTAAACAGTTTGGCCGTTTATCCGTTATGACGCAGTATTTCTGTAATGCCAACAGTCTCTTTATCGTGCCAGCCAGTGCCTTCAGACCAGCGCCAAAAGTAGAGTCGGCTATCGTTCGTTTGAAGCCATATAAGATCAAACCATTCATTGCTGAAAATGAAGTATTATTGGGTCAAGTTGTGACCACAGCATTTAATTATCGCCGCAAGACTTTGCGCAATGCATTGAAATCGTATCTTGATGAAGCGCAATTAATTGAGTTAAATATTGATCCAAAGGTACGACCAGAAACCCTCTCTCTAGAGCAGTTTGTTCGCATAACAAATTATCTAAGCAAGTCACAATCGTAACTGAATTTAGATCAATCCGGTTACAATTAAGCCTAAATATTAGATTCACAGATATCTCTATTTTAGATAGAATCCATTATCTTGTAGTAACCCAGAGTTTGTTTAGAAGCGCTCTGACCTGTTAAGAGGACTATCACTTATGCAATCTATTCAACGCTTATCAAGCGTTCTTATCATTCTTTGTACAACTGGCCTATTTGCATCTGAAACTGATGAAAACCTATGGTTAGAAGAAGTTGAAGGGACTAAAGCACTTGCCTGGGTAGATGAGTTAAATAGTAGAACTGAACAAACTTTGATGACCGATCCAATCTATAAGTCACTTTATGGCGAGGCCTTGGATGCACTCAATCGTAAGGATAAATTACCAGCTATTAGCTTGAAAGGCGATTGGGTTTATAACCTATGGAAGGATAAAGAACAGCCGAGAGGTCTGTATCGACGCGCCTCCATTGATAGTTTTAAAACAGGGAAACCAAACTGGCAAATTGTACTAGATATAGACAAACTGTCTAAGCAAGATAATGAGAAGTGGGTATTTAAAGGCATGAGTTGTCTTGCTCCAGCGAATGAAAAATGCCTGATGAATCTTTCACCCGGCGGTACAGATGCCCATGTAGTTAGAGAATTTAATACAAAAAGTTTAAGTTTTGTTAAAGATGGCTTTGAGCTTCCTGTAGCAAAAACATCAGCTAGTTGGATCGATGACAAGCATATTTTTGTTGGTACGGACTCAGGACCGGGTTCGTTAACTAACTCTGGTTATCCGAGAATACAAAAGATTTGGCAACGCGGCACGGATATTAAGGATGCAAAATCAGTACTTGAAGTCAGTAATAAATCTGTATCTGCCAGTGCCAGGCATTTTGCAGGTGATCAAACGGATATAAATTTATTGATAGATGCGAAGAGTTTCTGGACTCGTAGCTACCTTCAAATAATTGATGGTAAAGCTTTAACACTAAAGTTACCTGATACTGCTCGTGTTTTAGATGTATTTGAGGGCAAGTTTCTAGTGTCTTTAAAAGAGGACTGGTTGTATGAAGATCAAAACTTTCAGCAGGGTTCTGCACTGCTTATCGAGCCATCTATGTTACTTGGTGGAGAGGGTGAGTTAGTCGAACTCTTTAAGCAAACCCCTAATTCGATCAGTGAAAGTCTAACGGTTACGGCAAAGGGTATTATTGCGGTAACTATGGAAGATGTTAAGTCGAAAATCTATTTTTATAAGCAACAGGAAGATGGTTGGAAGGCACACAGAATTAATTTACCTGAAACTGGAACGATAGAAATTCAAACAGTAAATTCTGATACTGGAGAATTCTTTGCAACTTATGAAGATTTTCTAACGGCTCCGACCCTGTATTTTGTTGATAAAGACATGAATGTCTCTGTAGTCATGCAACAGCAAGAGAGCTTTGATAGTAGCAATATGAAGTTTGAACAGCACTTTACCCTGTCGAAGGATGGAACGCGTATTCCGTACTTTGTCGTTATGAAAAAAGACACGGAATATAATGGTAAAAATCCAACACATATTTTCTCCTATGGCGGTTTTAGAAATTCATTACAACCTTCTTATTCGGGTTCTTATGAAGACCTTAACGGAGCCTATGGAAATATGTGGTTAAAGCGCGGTGGTGTTTATGTCGTTGCCAATATTCGAGGTGGCGGTGAATACGGTCCAGCATGGCATTCTGCTGCATTGCGAGAAAATAAAGTTAAGTCCTATGAGGATTTTGACGCCATAGCTGAGGATTTAATTCGTCGCAAAATTACCTCACCAAAACACTTAGGCATAGAAGGGCGTTCAAACGGAGGTCTATTGGTGGGTGCTGCAATGACTCGAAGACCGGATCTTTATGGTGCAGTAATTTGTGGCGTTCCACTACTGGATATGAAGCGATATCACAAGCTTTTGGCTGGTGCTAGCTGGATGGCTGAGTATGGTGATCCTGATACGGATGATTGGAAATTTATGAAACAGTACAGCCCGTACCAAAACCTTAAGCCAGGAGTTATGTATCCTCCGGTATTCTTCTTTACCTCTACCAAAGATGATCGGGTACATCCTGGTCATGCACGCAAAATGGCGACACGATTAATCAATATGGGTAACTCGGTTGAATACTTCGAGAATCGAGAAGGTGGGCACAAAGGCAGTTCAACCAGTGAACAGCTTGCTAAGCGAATTGCATTATCATTTACCCATCTTTGGCGAGTGCTTAAATAAATAATTGTTACTTGTAGGTCGGTCTTTAGGCCGACAGACATTATTACCAATGTCGGCCTAAAGACCGACCTACAGATTGATAAGAGTTAGTCTTCTAAGAGCTCATCTCCATCGGCTTGTTCGTCAGCAGTTGATTTATGCAAATTAACCTTACTCGCTATAACTGACAGGTTCGAGACAATTTCATTGAGCTCTTTTACATGATCTGCTGTTTCATTAGCATGAAGCGCATTAATGGATGAGATGGTGGAAATATCATCAACGGTATCATTAATATCTTCAATTACGCTGCTTTGGTCTTGTGATACCGAAGCAATTTTTGTATTCATTTCTGCTAGAGATTTAATCGATTGAGAAACCTCTGCAAGTGACTCTTTGGCCTGTTGGCTTAGATTAACCGATTCTGAGACCTGCTCTTGGCTACTACCCATCACATCAACACAGAGCAATGTGGCTGATCGTAGCCGCTCTGTCATTTCTTGTATTTCTGTTGTTGATTCTTGAGTTCTTGCTGCAAGTGTTCTGACTTCATCAGCAACCACAGCAAAACCGCGACCTTGTTCACCTGCTCGCGCTGCCTCAATGGCTGCATTAAGAGCCAGTAGGTTGGTTTGTTCGGCGATGCCCTGTATCACATCAAGAACGCCGGTAATTCGTTCACTGTCCTGTTGTAATTGATTGAGTGCATCTGCAGTTTGATTCACAAAACCTGCTAACTGATTAGTTGAGTCCATGTTCTGAATAACCATGTCCTCACCTTTTTTTACAGTTTCTCTAGTGGCGGAGGTCGTTTCTGATGCGTTAATTGCATTTTCAGTTACGCCTTGGGATGATGTTTCGAGGGCATTTATGGACGAAGCTGCTTCTTCAACCTGTGCATCCTGAGACGTGATGTTATTGGCATTGATTTTAATTAGATCTAATAGTTTATCTGAAATAGTCGTTAGGCTATCAACTGCTGCAACCAGCTCTGAGATGGTTCCGGCAACAGAGTCTGCATATTTATTAATACCAGAAGCGACACTTCCCAATTCATCATATTGGCTGGCATCAATACGGTAATTGATGTCACTTTCATCTGAGGACATATGTTCAAGGCTGGCATTAAGTGCGGCTAGACGTTGCGTATATTTGCTTTTCTGACTAAGCATGATGCCGACAAAGGCTGTGATTATTGCAGTGAGGGCAATAACAAATGCTGTAGAGCCATATAGGTAGCCAAGCACACTAACGAGAATTAAACTGATAACCATTGTTATTATCATTGCTAAATAATTACGCCAAGGAAGGGGTGTATTCATCGCAGTTCAAAACTCCAATTAGAGTGACATTAAGTTCAGTATAACCAAAATAAGGAAACATTTCCTAGTAAGCACTAGTACAAATATATTTTCATCAAAGTCTGCTAATAGGATAGTCTATAATTCAGAAAAGTTTATGGTCCGTATTATTTATTTGATAAGTCTTCAATTAGTTCACGATAATTTTCGATACGATTAAGTAATCTGCGCTTTTGTTTTTTTGTTAAACTGTCCTGAAGATCTAATAATAGTTTATCTACCCTCTGTCTATTTCTGTCTCTGATCTCTAGATAATTTGCATTATGGAATTCATCTCTTTCGTCAACTAGATAGAGTAATTCTGAGAGCATGAGTTCTTTATTTGATCGGTTGGAAAGTGCTTTTAGAAATGCAGCCCTAGAGTTTGTAAAATATTCATAGCGATACTCTAAAGAAGTCTCGATTTCATTGCCCCAAGTTTGGATAAGCTTTTTCTGCTTTTTAGTAAGTTTTCCAAACCACTTTCGATATTCTTTTTCTCGTGCACGAATACGCTTTTTAGTTCTTGATTTAGTATTTGTTTCTTTGATGTAGTCTTCAAACTCTAGTCGTTCATCTTCAATAACTAGTTTTATTTCACTAATCTGTTCATCAGAAATACTTGCCAGTAAATCGGCCGAACTTATAATCGCTTGCTTGGCAGTTTCGCGATAAAAGTTTTTCATTTGATCACGGTAATTGGTTAGCTTTTGTTGCGTAATAGCTTGCTCTGAAATATCGGATTCTAGAGCAGAGAGTAGGTTTGCATATTTGGGCATCTCGGCGGCTCTATGCCAGGCCCAAAGTTTGCCAAATGCCTGATCAAATTGCTCTTCTTGCTGATCCGTAAGTGCGAGATAATCATCGACATACCAAGGTACGATCCAATCTAGATTATTATAGGTAAACTTAAACCCAACACAACCTGTGAGCATGGCAACAAATACAATAATGATGGGTATGCGATTTTTTTTCATTCTGTAAACCTATAACTATGTTAACGATTATTAATTGTAGCCAGGGAATATATCAAATATATGAATTTCAAATTATATTTATTATTAACAAAATGTTTATTTTTTTGTGGCTCCTTTAGCCAGGCTAATGGCAGCATAGGCCATAGGGAAGTAGGCAAAAATTAGATCGACCAGAATGAAGTCGATTGGAGCAGGAATCATTTGAGCGGCACTCACACCACCAAGAAAAAACAAAGCACCAATGCTAAAGGCCACAAGGACTTGATAGTGTTTGGCTATCTTATAGCCTAAAAATGCACCTACGAAGGTGCCAAGGGCGTGGGCTAAAAGTGGAAAAATGTAGTGCTTTGATTGCAGTAAATGAGCATTTGCCTTAAGGCTTTCTGCTGAAGTCATATCGATTCCTTCTGGCGGCTGAATGACCATCGGGCCAACCATGACAATCATCATATTAACAACACCGCCCACAACAACCCCAGCAACTAAAGCCAGCGCTATGTTCAGATATACCTTCATAATCTTTAACCTATACACTTTTTAATTATTCTCCAATACTGAAGTAAAAATTTATTGTCTGCAACAATTCTGCTTCGAGATTACTTCCATGGATTGCAGAATTTAATAAAAAAGTTGCTAGATAGGTAAGATTAGCGGTATGAATTTAGAATATATGTATAATATGAATGGTCTAAACTAATGAGGAAATTACTCAGTGGCTCAATTTATTTACACCATGAATCGTGTCGGGAAAATCGTCCCTCCGAATAAAAAAATTCTCGAAGACATTTCGCTTTCATTCTTCCCTGGCGCAAAGATTGGTGTGCTGGGCTTAAACGGTTCTGGTAAGTCCACCTTATTGAAAATAATGGCTGGCCTAGATCTAGAAATAGAGGGTGAGGCACGTCCTCAGGCTGGAATTAATATTGGATATCTATCTCAAGAGCCACAGCTCGATCCTGACAAGGATGTACGCGGCAATGTCGAAGAGGGCATGGGTGAAATGATTGAAACCTTAAAGCAATACAATGCCGTCAATGATAAGTTTGCTGATCCTGATGCTGACTTTGACGCATTGCTTGCTGAGCAGGCTAAACTACAGGATATCATCGAAACAAATAATGGTTGGGAAATTGAGCGTACGCTTGATATCGCAGCCGAAGCCTTACGCCTTCCGCCTTGGGATGCGGATGTAACTAAACTATCTGGTGGTGAGCGCCGTCGCGTTGCGCTTTGTCGTTTATTACTGTCTAAACCCGATATGTTATTACTCGATGAGCCAACCAACCACTTGGATGCTGAATCGGTTGCCTGGTTAGAAAGATTCTTAGATGAATATCCGGGCACAGTGGTTGCAGTGACCCACGATCGTTACTTCCTTGATAATGTTGCAGGTTGGATACTGGAGTTAGACCGTGGTCGCGGTATTCCTTGGGAAGGAAATTACTCCTCATGGCTAGAGCAAAAAGATGCCCGCCTTCAAACGGAGCAGAAGCAACAAGCTGCCCACAGCAAAGCAATGAAAGAAGAATTGGAATGGGTGCGCTCGAATCCTAAAGGGCGACAGGCCAAAGCCAAGGCACGTGTGGCACGTTTTGACGAGCTTTCTTCACAAGATTTCCAAAAACGAAATGAAACTCAAGAGCTTTATATCCCACCCGGTCCTCGCTTAGGTGACCAGGTGATTGAGGCTACCAACGTATCTAAATCATATGATGACAAACTACTATATGATGAACTGAGCTTTCGTCTTCCTCAGGGTGGCATAGTCGGAGTTATTGGTGCAAACGGTGCCGGTAAAACGACTTTGTTTAGAATGATCACTGGTGAGGAGCAGCCAGACAGTGGAGAAATGGTCATTGGTTCTACGGTAAAGTTAGCCTATGTCGATCAAAGTCGAGATAGCCTCGATGATAGTAAAACCATTTGGGAGGAAATCTCAGAGAATCAGGATAATATCAAGGTAGGAAACTACGAAGTACCATCACGTGCCTATGTTGGTCGTTTTAACTTTAAGGGCGCCGATCAGCAGAAATTTATTGGTACGCTTTCGGGTGGTGAAAGAAACCGAGTGCATTTGGCGAAATTATTGCGCAGTGGAGGCAATCTATTATTACTTGATGAACCAACCAATGATTTGGATGTGGAAACGTTACGTGCGCTTGAAGATGCCTTACTAGCATTCCCTGGTTGTACGGTTGTAATATCGCATGATCGCTGGTTCCTTGATCGTATTGCAACGCATATTCTGGCTTTTGAAGGGGACTCTAAAACAGTTTGGTTTGAGGGTAACTATCAAGAATATGAAGCGGATCGTAAACGTCGTTTGGGTAAGGATGCAGATCAACCGCATCGGATAAAATATCGTAGAATGGCTTAACGAGGAATAGCACCAAGAACAGTTTCCTTTCTTCAATAGATTCCTTCCTTCGCAGGAATGAGATAGCTAGCACTTAATAAGATATTGCTTCTCTTGGCGTGTAATCATCCCGTTTTTTACTCCTGATAAACTATGCTATCCTCGATTATCAAATTATTTAGGAGCTACACATGAACTTAATTATTCGAACTGCTGCACTAATATTTCTTCTGTATGTAACAACTACTAACGTTTTGGCTGATGATCAAAAGGCGGTATTGGTTACCGGTGCAAGTTCAGGTATAGGGCTTAAGATCACTGAGTTTTTATCGGCCAAGGGCTATTATGTTTATGCCGGTGCTCGGAAAGAAAAGGATTTGAAGCGTCTCAATGATATGGACAATGTGAGTTCAGTTAAATTGGACGTAACTGTCGATGCAGAGATTATGGCTGCGGCTGAATACGTTAAGGCACAGGGGCGAGGATTGTTTGGTGTTATCAACAATGCGGGAGTTGGTGTCTTTAGTCCGATGTCCACCATGCCTGTTAAAGATGTTGCATGGATACATGATGTCAATGTTCTAGGTCCCCATCGAATCAATCAGGCATTTTTGCCACTTCTAAAAGAGAGCAAAGGACGTACTGCAGTTATTGGGTCTATTTCAGGCTATCTGACCAGTGCTTCTGGTGGTGGATACTCGATGTCAAAATTTGCAGTTGAGGCCTATACCGAATCGTTGGCAGATGCCCTTAAAAAAGATGGTATCGCTGTGGCAGTGATTGAACCGGGTGGTTACCGTTCTAAAATCCGCGAAAAAGTCGCTATGCATCTTGTTACAGGTAATTACAAGCTCGGCCAAAAGCTGACCAAAGAACAAGAAGCTCAAGTAGAAGATATGCGCAAGCGTAATGCGGCATTAAAAGAACCTGATGAGGTGGCTGAAGCGGCATTAAAGTTTTTAACCGCTGAATCACCACAACTAAGATACATGGTAGCGCCTAATAAAGAAGAAGCAGAGTTAACCGTTAAGGCAGCATTGTCTCGGGTGGTTCAATTAAATCAGAATCAACCTTACGCAATGACACGTGAGGCACTTATAAAACAGCTTGATGAATATTTAGCTAAGCCTGAAAAAAAGTAACCTAAATAGAAGATAAACCTTGCTGGAATTGGTTCGCGATATGTCTGGAGCTTTATAACTAAATTTAGCCTTAAGCAGCTTTTAAATATTGTAAGCCAATTCCTTCAGAGTCAACGCGCTTTATAACCATATCGAGCAATGGTGGTTCGGGGGCATGCGGTATAATTTTATTGAGCTTTACTTTAACAACAGATCCCAATGCTGGCATCGGATTGCCACTAGCGAGTACATACAATCCATCTTCACTATAATTTGTCACTAGTAAAGTAAGGGTATCTGTATCTTGAGTGGATACGCGAACATCAAAATTGGCGGATTTGCGTATTTGTTTTCTTCTTTCCATATCAAGCCCCATGAATGAAATTATAAATCTGCGTCTTGCGGATAAATACTAGCTAATATCTGCGCATAATACTAGCGGTTAGGTTTAGCTCTTTTTTTGAGTGGGTTCACGATAGGTCGTGATTAACGTGGTATCGATTCAAGAACCGCTATTTAGGGGCAAGTTTTTCTGATGACTCTCTTTTTTTGTTCATTCAGCGCTAAAGATATTTCATTTTTATACTTTGAGTTTTCTAAAAACTTAGCAGCTTGCTTAGTGTTATTTCGTTTTAATGTCTTATAAATAGAAGTAGATATAGATACTTTATCTTGATCATTTGATAGAAGTTCAAGGTTATTCTTAGCAAACTGCG